>Ga0326728_10004344_pt1 | contig 42103 bp, 23 predicted proteins | sample MB3enrmetagenome_FD_207602 | JGI IMG/M metagenome (GOLD analysis project Ga0326728, IMG submission 207602) | Lab enriched peat soil microbial communities from McLean, Ithaca, NY, United States - MB31MN | ecosystem: Environmental > Terrestrial > Soil > Wetlands > Peat | place: USA: New York... | reverse complement strand
CAGGTTACAGCGGAGACGGTTTTCCGGCCAACAAAGCACAACTGAACGCTCCCGAAGGGGTTGCGGCCGATGGCACCGGGAATATCTTCATCGCCGACAGTCTCAACAATGTGATTCGCGTGGTTACGCCCGATGGCTATATCGAAACCGTGGCCGGCATGTATGGCACGGGGGGTTACAACGGAGATGGGATTCCGGCCACCTCGGCGAGCCTTAGCTTTCCCTATGCCGTCGCGATCAGCGGGAATAACCTGTTGATTTCCGATTCGCAGGACGAGTTGATTCGCTCCGTGTCCTATACTCCCAGTCCGTTTGCCGTGGGCAACATCACGACCATTGCCGGAGATGGGGATCAAGGGTGGGAGGGGGATGGCGTCCTGGCGACCGTGACCAGCGTGTTTTTTCCAGAAGGCCTTTCCCTGGACAACAGCGGGAACATCTTAGCCGTGGATAGCGAGAACTATCGTATCCGCCAATTTGCGATCGGCGGAGTGATCCAGACCGTGGCCGGCAACGGCTGGCCGTATTATGGCGGCGATGGCGGACCCGCGGTGAACGCGACCCTTTCGGGGAACGCCAACAAACCGAGCGTGGCCGTAGATGGTTCCGGAAACCTGTTTATCTCGGATTCCGCGAACAACATGATTCGCCGGGTTGACTCGATCACGGGAGTCATCACAGCCTTTGCCGGTTCCCCGCAGTGGGGCTACTCGGGAGACAACGATCTGGCCTTGAACGCGAACCTGGATGTTCCGGAGGGGCTGGCCTTTGATCAGAATGGCAATCTGTACTTTGCGGACACCTTCAATAACGTGATCCGCAGAATTGATGCCAGCACCCAAGTCATCACCACGGTGGCGGGTAATGGCGCTTCCGGCTATTCGGGCGACAATGCCGGTCCGGGCACGGCGGTCAACGCGACGCTGAACTATCCCTCCGGCCTGGCGATCGGCAGCGACGGGAATCTTTATGTTGCCGACACCTTCAATTGCGTGATCCGCAAGGTGGACCTTACGCAGAACTCCATCTCCACTTACGCCGGCAATAGCTTCAACGGTTGTCCTGACGGTACCAACTACGGCGGCGATGGCGTACCGGCCAACGCCGCCTATTTGGCCCAGCCGCAGGGGTTGGCCTTTGATTCCACCGGCAACCTGTACATTGCGGATTCCCTCAATAACCTCATCCGCATGGTCGATACCAACGGTACGATCAACCTGTTCGCCGGAACTTTTAATGATGGGTGCTACGAAAGTGGCGATAACGGACCGGCCACCAGCGCCTATTTGTGCGATCCCCTCGACGTGACCGTCGATGGCGGCGGGAACGTGTTCATTGCGGATGGGTCTGGGCGGATACGCAAAGTTGCTTCCGACGCGACCCAGACCATTACCACGGTTGCCGGTAACGGTTTGCCTGATTTTTCCGGGGATGGCGGCGATGCCACGCTGGCCAAGCTGTACAACCCCACCAGTCTGGCCGGCGATGCCAACGGGAATCTCTTCGTATATGACAGCGGTAACTCGCGCGTCCGCAAGATCACCAATGTTTTCAGCTCCCAGCCGATCGTAACCCCGCCCGCGGCCGGAACGCCGGTGATGTCCATCAATCCCGGTTATGTGTCCTTCGACAACACCCCGTTTGGCACCAGTCCCACCCAGCCGCTGACTTTTACGAACACCGGCACCGGGACTTTGACCATTACGGGTTGGCAGGTGACGGGAACGAATGCGAATGACTTTACGGTTGCCGCCGGCAACTGCGGTCCTCCAGTGAATTTGGCGCCTGGCGCCAGTTGCACGGTGAGTGTCACGTATAGTCCGCTCGTGGTCGATAGCGGCGATTTTGCCACGATGGTGATCACCGATAGCGCCGCTGACAGTCCGCAGACCGTCTGGTTCAGTGGAAGCATGAATCCGCCCACGACCGGGGTTGGAACGATACAGGCAGGATTAAACCCGACGGCGCTGGCCATCAACCCGATTACGAATAAAACGTATGTCGCCAACTCGGGCGGCAGCACGGTGACCGTAATTGACGGCGCCACCGACCAGACCACCAGCATCACCGTGGGCGGCCATCCGGCCGCGCTGGGTGTGAATCCCTATACCAATAAGATTTATGTGGCGAACCAGAACGACGGCACGGTTTCCGTCATTGACGGCGCCAGCCAGTCTGTAACCGCCACGGTGGTGGTGGGCAGTTCTCCGCAGGCGGTGGCGGTAAATTCCGTCACCAATAAGATTTATATCGCCAATTTCAGCAGTGCCAGTGTGAGCGAAATTGATGGCGCCACCAATGCCGTCTCCGCGACGCTGACTACGGGAACCAATCCCGTGGCGCTGGCGATCAACACCGCCACCAACATGATCTACGTGGCGAACCAGAATGGTGTCCCCCAGGGAAGTTCCGCCGCGGGCAATACGGTGACGGCCATCAACGGCGCCACCCATGCCACCGGCGACGGAATCGTGGGCGCGGGACCGGTGGCCATTGCGGTGAATCCGGTCACCAACCAGGTTTATGTCGCAAACGAGACCGATGGCACAGTAACCGTGTTTGCCGGCGACGCGATTGGAACCAGCCTGCTGAATTACCTCTTGACCGATGTCACCGCGAACACCATAGGAGTTTATACCTCCCCGTGTGCCCTGGCCGTGGATCCGGCCGGCAATCAGATCTATGCCGCGAACTGTAACTACGTCAGCCTGGCCGTGATTGATGGGGCCACCAATAACGCCCAGCTCATCTGGTCGGGGGGGAACCCGGTGGCCGTGGCGGTGAATCCGGCGAACGGGCAGATCTTCGTGGCCAATGCCGGCGACAATACCGTATGGACCTACAACATCCAGCACGGCGGCCGCCTGCAGACTGTGGGCAATGGCCTCACGGCGGTGGCGGTGAACCCGGTTACCGGGCGGGTCTATGCCACGAACTCTACCGACGGGACCGTCAGTGTGTTCGATACCGCCCAGGATTATCCGATCATCGAGCCCATCGGCGCCAAGGTGGATAACCAGGCGGGTCCGGCTTATGTGGCTTTCAATCCCGATACCGACACGGTGTTCACCGCCGATTACACCGATGATGCGGTGGTCTACCTGAACCCAAACCTGGGGGTGTGGACGCCGATCGGTTCGCATCCTGACATGGTTGCCGTCAATCCGGCCACCAACCGGGCCTACATCGCAAACCAGACCGACGGTACGGTGAGCGTGTTGAACCCCGTCACCTTTGCGGTGGACACGGTTAAAGTGGCCTCCGAGGTCTGGCTGCTGGCGGTGAATCCGGCCACCAACAAGATCTATGTTGCGGCGTCGGACGGAACCACCTTTGTCGCCGTGATCGATGGTGCCACCAACGCGGTCTCCGCTCCTATTTTGCGGATACCCAACAACGGGGCGATCGATTCTCTGACGGTCAACCCGGCCGACAATAAGGTGTACGTGGGCAGCAACGGCTACGTGACGGTAATCGACGGCGCCAGCAATACCTACACCTCGGTTGATACCAACACGCTTCCCAATGCGATGGCCGTCAATCCGGTTACCGGCAAGGTTTATGCCGTCGATACTTCCAGCAGCACCAGGAGCGTGCAGGTGTTTGACGCCAATCTCAGCAGCCGGGCCGATGTGCCGATCGGGAACATCCCCACGGCTGTGGCCGTCAATCCGTTCAGCAACAAAGTGTACGTGGTCAGTCAAAATGCCCCCTTCAAGGCGCTGACGGTAATCGATGGCGGCAGCAACACTATTCTGACGACCGTGGACGTGGGCAGCCAGCCCGATGCGGTCTCGGTGAACCCGGTCACCAACAAGATCTACGTAAAGGATTCCGGTACCAACACCTTCAGCGTGATCGATGGCATCACGGATACCTTGACCGATGTATTTGCCGGCGACGCCCGCTGGTGTGCGGGCGCGGGAGTGCGTTATGACCCGGTCATCGACATGATGCACAACGAGATCCTGTTCGCCGATTGCATCGACAACAGCCTGACCTACCTTTCGGATCATCTGACGCAGCCGGTTCCGCTGGTGGCCACGGTGACGCCGTTTGCCGGCAACCAGTCGGCCGACAATGCTCCCACGGTCACCTTTACCACCAGCAGCACCTACTCGCCCGTCGCGCCCCCCGCGCAGGCGGTGTACTACCAGGTGGACACCTGGCAGGGACTGTGGCTCAGCGCCAGTGGATCGGCCCCGACCTTCAGCGGCCAACTGCCGGTGCTCGCCCTGGGAAACCATATCCTGTACTCATTTGCCACCGACGGAAACGATGCCGGTGGCATGGCGATGGCGGAGAGCGTGATCGGCGGAATTTCGGCCTATGCCTTTACCGTAAACGGCACCACCCACGCCGGCAAGCAACAGGCCAGCGTCACGCTGACCAACCTGAATCAGACGTACACCGCAGCGCCGCTTGCGGCGGGCGCAACCACCATTCCGGCAAACCTGAATGTCAGCTTTACCTATAACGGTTCTGCCACCCCTCCCACGGCTGTGGGCACTTATACGGTGGTGGCTACGGTGAACGACGCCGGCTACTATGGCACGGCCAGCGGTACGCTGACCATCAGCCCGGCGCCGCTGACCATCACGGCCAGCAGTTGGACCAAGGTCTATGGCACCACGACTACCCTTCTGGGCATTGAATTTACCACCAGCGGCCTTTTGGGTGGAGACAGCGTAAGCAACGCAACCCTAACCTGTGCGGGTACAGCGGCTACCGCCATTATCGGCAATTACAGCATCGTCCCCAGCGCGGCGCAGGGCTCCGGACTGGCGAACTACACCATCATTTACCTCAATGGCACGCTCGTGGTCGGACGGGCGCCCTTGACCATCAAGGCCAGCGATTTGACCAAGACCTATGGAACGCAGGTCAACTTTGCCGGCACCGAGTTTACGGTGACTGGTCTGATGAACGGCGATAGCGTCACCTCGGTGACTTTGACCAGCGCGGGCGCCGCCGCCGGCGCCGCGGTTTCCGGTTCGCCCTACACGATTACCCCCAGCGGCGCCCAGGGAGTGGGGTTGGCGAATTACGGTCTCACCTACGTGAACGGTTCGTTGACGGTGAATCCGGCGATACTAACCATCGCCGCCAAGGACCAGAGCAAGACCTATGGACAAGCCTTGACCTTTACCGGCATGGAGTTCACGGCCACCGGCCTGGTCAATGGCGATACCGCCAGCAGCGTGACCCTGAGCAGCGCGGGCGCGCAGGCAACGGCCGGAGTCTCCGGCTCGCCGTACGCGATTGTACCCAGCGCGGTGCAGGGAACCGGCCTGGCAAATTATACGATCGGTTACGTCAACGGCCAACTGACGGTTACCCCGGCCACGCTGACCATAACGGCCAGCAGTTGGAGCAAGGTCTATGGCACGGTGACCAGCTTCCTGGGGATTGAATTCACCACCAGTGGTCTGGTGAACGGCGACAGCGTGAGCAACGTGACGCTGACTTGCGCGGGCGCCGCGGCCACGGCCACCTTCGGCAATTACAACATCGTACCCAGCAATGCGGTGGGCACGGGCCTGAATAACTACACGCTGAACTATGTCAATGGCACGCTCGCTGTCGGACGGGCGCCTTTGACCATCAAGGCCAATGATCTGCTTAAGGCTTATGGCCGGCAGGTAACGTTTGCCGGCACCGAGTTCACGGTGAGCGGATTGCTGAACGGCGATACCGTGACCAACGTGACTTTGGCCAGTGCAGGCGCGGCGGCAACGGCCCCGGTTTCCGGTTCGCCCTATGCGATCATTCCCAGCGCGGCACAGGGGTCGGGAATTGGAAACTACGGGCCCACGTATGTGCAGGGCTCCCTGACCGTGGTTCCGGCATCGGCAACCGTGATGCTGAGCGGAGTTTCGCAGACCTTCGACGGTATTACTCCGCGGGCTGTAACCGTGACTACAAATCCGGCGGGATTGAGCTATGCGCTTACGTATAACGGCTCGGCGGCGGCGCCTATCAACGCCGGACAATATAGCCTGGTGGCCACCATCACCGATCCCAATTACACGGGCAGCGCGACGGGTACGCTGTATGTAGCGAAGGCGGACCAGACGATCAGTTTTGTGGCCGCGCCGGCAACCGCGGCCTATAACACCAGCTTCCAGGTAATTGCCGATTCCACCTCCGCTCTGCCGGTTACGGTCACGGCCTCCGGCGCCTGCGCGGTGACGAGTTCGGAGTCGCAGCCCAGTGTTGCCTGGAATGGCTTTGCCTATATCATCGCCACCTACGCCACCATCACCATGACCAGCGATAGCGGGGCATGTACCATGACTGCCACGCAGAGCGGGGATGGCAACTTCAATCCGGCCACTTCGGTTACGCAGACCACCGAGCCGCCGGCTCCCATCGCCGTCGGGGCCAGCAGTTCGCAAACGGCGACGCTGGTGGTAACCAAGGGAGGTACCCTGGGGTCCATCCAGGTGGTGACTCAGGGCAATTCCAATCTGTACTTCAATGCGGCTGCGGGCGGAACCTGTGCCGTCGGCGCCAGCTATTCCGTGGGCCAGACGTGCACCGTCAATGTCACCTTTACCCCGCAATATCCGGGCGTGAGCAATGGCGGGGTGTTATTGGAAGATGCTGCCGGAAATCTGCTGGCGACGGCGTACGTAAGCGGTGTCGCCGCCGGGCCGGAGATCATGTTTAACCTTGAAGGCATCTCCCCGTTCACGTTGGATACCTATCAGGAAAGCGTAAGTACCCCCTTTGGCGGCACGGGCGCGCTGGTGGTCGATGCCGCGGGCAGCGTACACGTTGCCGAATGGACGGTGGGATGCTTGGCGTGTCCCAACGCCATTACCGCGGATGCGGCCGGCAATGTCTATGTGGCCGATCAGGGGGGCTATGTCAGCAAGTTTCCGGCCGGCGGGGGCGCGCCGGTGACCCTGGCTCCGGCCGGGCTGGTGGAAACGCTGCCCGGTGTGTGGCAGCCGAATATGGCGATGGGCGTGGCGGTGGATGGCGCGGGAGACGTTTTTGCCGTCTATGCGGATTCCTCGGTGGTAAAAATTCCCGCAGGCGGTGGAACTCCCGTACGCATCAGCGGGCAGTATGCCACAGCGGTGGGTATCGCCGCGGATACCGCCGGCAATGTGTACCTCTCGGGGAGCTGCTACAACGCATACGATAAGGAAAACATAAACTGCTTGCTGAAGATCGACCCCAGCGGCAACCAGACCACCTTGGCGCCAGATGGCGCTTGGGCCTATTCCGATGTGGCCGCGGATAGCACCGGTAATGTCTACGTGATCGATCGGGATTCGAGCGATCCCTCCCATACCGAGCATCTGGTGAAGATTCCCGCCGGTGGCGGTACGCCGCAGGATATTACCGGCCGGCTGCCCGCCTCCGTGACCAATCTTTATGGAGTGGCCGTGGACGCATCCGGCAATGCCTACGTGGGGGACCATACCGGCAAGGGAATTTGGGAACTCCCCGCCGGCGGCGGGCCGGCTGTCATGGTGGACGGGAATGCCGATGTGAATCAGCCGTACAGCCTGGGAGTGGATGCCAAAGGGAATATTTATGTGGTGGATTCGTTCTTCATGCTGACCACGATTACTCCGGCCGGGACCAGTACCTCGCTATCGCTTTCAGTGGATGGTCCCTCGGGCGTGGCGTTGGATGGCGCGGGAATTTTGTATGTTGCCGATCCCATGGCCAACCGGGTGGTGAAAAAGGCGGCAAACAATGCCCCTACGACCGTCGGCACGGGATTGAACCATCCCTACAAGGTGGCGGTGGACAGTTTGGGGAATCTCTATGTCGCGGAATATTCCGGTTGGCTGTGGAAGATATCCCCGAGCGGCGCGCAGACGCAATTGGCGCCGGTCGCCGAGGGCGATGGCTTGGCAGTGGACTCCGCGGAGAACGTATACGTCGCCGATGGTTCCTTGGGGAAGATATGGAAACTCAACTCCGGCGGAGGCTCGCCGGTGACGGTGGTGACCGCCGCCACCGATGCCAATGACAAGATCAACGGGTTGGCCGTGGATGCCTCCGGCAGTGTCTATTACAGCAATTCCTATGGCGTGACCCGCGTGCCGGCCGATGGAAGTCCGGCGCAGTCGCTGAACGTTACCGGATCTCCTATAAGCCTGGCGGTGGATCCTGCCGGCGAAGTTTACGTCGCGGAGGGCACACTCCCCTGGACCGTTGAGAGATTCGACTTTGGAAAGTTGGATAACGGCGCCGGTATCAGCTGGCCGGTGATTACGTATGGGCAAATGGGCGCGGTGGAGACGGCTACGATGATCAACATCGGGAATCAGCCGTTGACATTCTCTGGCATCAACTTTGGGCCGGACTTCATTCTGGCCGATGGGAACACGAACTGTTTAACTCCGGTCGCCGCCGGAGATTCGTGCACCGTAAACCTGCAATTTACGCCGCTGCAAGCGGGCAGTGTTAGCGAGTCCCTGGTGCTGACCGATAACGCGCCGTACGAGGGGGGGCAGCAGAGCCTCGGCCTGGCCGCTAACATGCTTCCCGCGAAGTTTTCGCAAATACTGGTCTCCACGAAGGCGCTTGCCTTTAATCCGGAATATGTGGGGATGTCCACACCGGTGCAGTCCGTAACCCTTAAAAACGTTGCGTCAACGCCGGTGACGGTGAGCGGGGCGGCTTTAACCGGCGCCAACCCCGGGGACTTTGCGCTCAACGACCAGACCGGAACCTGTATTGCCGGGATGACCCTGCAGTACCTGCAGTATTGCGCGATGAGCGTAACCTTTAATCCCACCGTGGTGGGGGCGCGGAGTGCTTCGCTGGTGATCGGCAGTACCGCGTTTTCCGGCGGTACCTATACCATTCCATTGACGGGAGCGGGAGAGGCGGGACTGCCGTATCTCACGCTCAGCGCTGAGGCCTTGAATTTTGCCACCCCGGAACTGGTGGGGACGCCCTCCGGCGCGCAGTACCTGACCATATCGAGTTTGGGAACGGCGCCGCTGCATGTGTCGAATGTGACGGTGATCGGGGCCAATCCGGGGGACTTCAGCGTGAGCGACCAGGCGGGCACGTGCACGACCGGCGCGACCCTGAATTACAACGCCAAATGCAACCTCCGGGTTGTCTTTACGCCTACGGCGGCGGGGCCGCGGTCGGCAACCTTGTCGATTACTGACGATTACATCACCACTTTGTACTCGGTTTTGAGTATTGCCCATGCCACCGCCTCGCCGCAGCTGATCCCTCTGACGGGAACGGGGCAGGCGCCGGTGCCGGTGATTGCACTGAGCGCTACGTCTTTGAATTTTGCCACCCCGGAACTGGTGGGGACGCCCTCCGGAGCGCAGTACCTGACCATCGCGAGCATGGGGACGGGGGCGCTGCAAGTGTCGGGGGTGACCATAAGCGGGGCCAATCCGGGGGACTTCAGCGTGAGTGACCAGGCGGGCACCTGCACGACCGGCGCGACGCTGGCCTATAACGGCAAGTGCAATCTTCGTGTCGTCTTCGCGCCTACGGAGGCGGGTGCGCGGTCGGCCACGCTGTTGATCGCCGATAACGTCTCCGTTCCGCCACAACAGGTGACGCTGACGGGAACGGGACAGGCACCGGCGCCCGAGATTACGCTGAGCGCCCCATCCTTGAATTTTGCCACCCCGCAGCTGGTGGGTACGCCTGCCGGCGCACAGTACCTGACGATTGCGAGCATGGGGACGGCGCCGCTGGTGGTGACAGGGGTGACCGTGGGCGGGGCCAATCCGGGGGACTTTGCGGTGAGCAATCAGGCGAACACCTGCACGACCGGCGCAACGCTGGCGTACAACGTCAAGTGCAACCTCCGCGTCATCTTTTTTCCGGGCGCGCGCGGTGCGCGTTCGGCAATTCTATTCATCACGGATAACGTTTCGGGTTCGCCGCAGCAGGTGACGTTGACCGGCACCGGCCAGGGGCCGGCGCCCCTGCTCACGCTCAGCACCAACGAACTGGACTTTGGCAGCAAACCCGTGGGCGGGAGCACCGTTGCTCAGTACGTGTTGATCACCAGTGCCGGATCGGCTCCGTTGTACGTTTCCGGTGTGGCGGTTACTGGCTCGGCCTCCGGAGACTTCCAGGTGAGCGATCAGGCGGGCACCTGCAGCACCAGTGGAGCGACCTTGGCGTATAACGCGAAATGCAATCTGCGCGTGGTCTTCCATCCGCAAGCCGCGGGCGACCGGACGGCAACCCTGGTGATTACGGATAATACTGATAATTCACCCCACACGGTTCTATTGACGGGAACGGGCGCCTGCAAGGGAACCGCCTGCTTCTGAGGAGCGAAACGAAGGTAGAGGACGCATAGGACGCAGAGGTTAACGGGAGTCGCGCCCCGACGAGGCAGGCCAGCGCTTCGATGCCGCCGCCAAGCAAAGGCTGCGACTGGACTTCGCAGTATCCAACGGGCCGGGAAACACCAACCAGTAGCACGATCATGCCTTCGTTCCCACCCTATTCACCGGTTCCGCTCTCCGGGAGCCGGTGAATCGGGCCACGCCATCGTTACTGGTCACTCGGAAGGGCGCTACTTTTTGGCGAGGGTGACGGCATACGCCGCTGTCACTACCGCGCTGTTGGCGTATCCCGTAGCCTTGGCCACGGCTTCCAGAGTCTCCGTCTTCGACACCGTTACCGGCGCCGAATACTTGATGGCGGTAGCGCTGGTTGCGGGATTGGTCCCGTCGGTCGTGTAGTAGATCGTGGCGCTGCTAATTGCCGTTTTGATCGTTACCGTCTGTGCCGCCGTATACGTTCCCGCCGCCGGGCTGAAGGTTGGGGTGGCGGCGGCCGGTGGTTTGATCACATAGGCCGCGGTGGCGACCGCGCTGTTTTGGGTCACCCCCGGAGTATCGGCAAAAGCGTTGAGGGTCTCGCTCTTCGTGACGCTCACGGGCGCGGTGTAGTTCAAGCGAGTCGAGCTGGTCAACGGGTTCGAGCCGTCCGTTGTGTAGCAGATCGATGCATTCGCGGTTGCAGACCGGATGGTCACCGTCTGCGTCCCGGTGTACGTGCCGGCCGCGGGGCTGAAGGTTGGCGCCGCCGCCGACGGCGCCACGATGGTATAAGCCGCTGTCGCAACCACGCTGTTGGCGTATCCCGTAGCCTTGGCCACGGCTTCCAGCGTCTCTGTCTTGGATACCGCTACCGGCGCCGAATACTTGATGGCCGTAGCGCTGGTTGCGGGATTAGTCCCGTTGGTCGTGTAGTAGATCGTAGCGCCGCTGGTTGCCGATTTGATCGTCACCGTCTGTGCTGCCTTATAGGATCCCGCCGCCGGGCTGAAGGTTGGTGAAGCGGCCGGGATAATGATCGTATAAGTGGCGGTGGCGTTGGCGCTGTTGGCCGTCACTCCCGGCGCGTCGGCAAAGGCAATAATCGTTTCCGACTTGGAGACCTTGATGGGGCCGGAATAAAAGATACGGGTCGCGCTGGTGACCGGGTTGGAGCCGTCGGTAGTGTAAGCGAACTCCGCATTCGGCGTGGAAGACCTGAGGGTCACGGTCACCGATCCGGTGTACGTACCGGCCGCGGGGCTGAAGGTTGGCGCTGCCGCCGGCGGCGCCATGATGGTATAGGTAGCCGACGTCTGGACGCTGGGCGTGTATCCACTCGCCTTCGTCACGGCATTGATCGTTTCTGTTTTGGAGACGGTAATTGCCGTGGAGTACTTGACGGCAGTCGCGCTGGTGGCGGCAGTCGATCCGTCGGTGGTGTAGTAGATCATCGCCCCGGGGGTCGCAGAACTTAGGGTCAACGTATGGACTCCGCTGTAGGCTCCGGGGGCCAGACTGAAGACGGGCGCATCCGCCAAAGGCGCGATCGTATAAACGGCGGTGCTGACCGCGCTGGGCGACGCATAGCCATTAACTACGGCAATCGCCTTGATGGTTTCCGAAGAGGATACCGAAATCGAATCCGAGCTGTTTAGGGAAGGCGAACTAACCGTCGGCGTGGTTCCGTTAGTGGTGTAGTGGATGGCCGCCGCCAGCGAAGTGGACGTGCTCACGGTTACCGTCTGGGTGGTGCTGTACGAGCCGGCTACCGGCGTGAAGACCGGCGCCGCCACCACCGAGCCGGGCACCGTAACCGTGATCGGCTGGCTGGTGGACCGGCCATAGGCGTTGCTGGAGACCAGAGTGTAAGTGCGGGTGAAGGTGGGGGAAACGGTCACGCTCCCGCTGCCGGCCCGGACCGGACCAATCACGTCAATGTAATCGTAGGAATCGCCGCTGACCTGGTAGCTGAACGTTACCGGCGAGCCGGAGCTTACGCTGGTGGCGGAGGCGGTGAAACTGGCGATCACCGGCGTAGCGCCCGTGGGCGCAGTGGTCACGTCGTAGCCGGGGTATGCCGGGTTCATTTGAATGACTTCAAAATTTTCGGATCCGACCGTTTTCAGGTTGTCCAGATCGTTATCGTCCCAGCGCGGGTCCGAGGCGCCCTGGAAGAAGAAGTATCCGCCATTGTCCGCCAGAATCATTCCATACTGCTTCATGGCGGTCAGAATCACCTGATTGGTGGGAGAAAAGCCGGAGATGTCATAACTGGCCTTCAACCGGATGCGCATGCCCATGATGTTGGAGACGCCCCAGATATTGCCCGCCGCATGCGTCGCCGGCGCCACAAAGTACCCGTCGTTGGCGTTGTCCTTGGTGCTGCGCATGGTGAAGCGGAGGGCGTGATGGATCGCGCCGGAAGCTACTTCATCGTAACGGACCAGGGCAGGGAAAATGGGGAGCCCGGCGGCATCGGCGGAGGTCCAACCGTAAGGGCGGGCCTCGTAATTCTTCAGGTCCCACAGGGTCATGCTGGAGGCGTCCCACAGCCCGTTACAGTGGTTCGTATTCCAGGTCTCATAGAGAACGCATTTGGCGCGGTCCAGCACCAGCATGTGCTGGTCAGAGACCGCATTGTTGGCGCCGCCCTGATCCGGCCAACCGGCGCATTCGGCCGGGCTTCCTTCAATGGGCGCGTTATCGGGATACGGAGCCACCAGCACATCACTTTGGTCCGCGTAATCGAGCACATTGACCGGAACTGCCGGGGTCTGGGTGGAATCTACGACGAGGTAATACATGCCAAAGTTCGGCTCCGAGCCAAAGTCCGGGTGCAGGGCGAGCCCGGCGAATCCCGAGGCGGAGGTGATGGCCGGGGAATCCGGGTCCACCGGAGCATCGGCAATATTGGTGTTCCAGACATTCTGAGCCGGAAAGGGCACAAACCCATTCAGGCTCGCATTCGTGCCTAAGGACATCCCGGCGCAGGTCTGGGCGCCGGCGGCCCCTGCCGCCGCCGGAAGCAGGAGCGCAATCACGCCGATCGCGAACCAGTTCCAACGGCGGGTTGCCATGAGGAGGGTGCGGGAATTCCAGAGAGCCACGCGAACCAGAGTGTGAGTCATAAAGCTCCTTGCTCAACGCCAAGGCTCAGGCCATTGCCCGAAGGCCCGAGCCACAAGTCATATGACTGCTGCTTGTGATCCGTTATCGCACAGATTTCCGGGAAGTGTATGGCCGGAATCGCGGCGGGCAAAACTTAAGTTTTTTAATCGGGAGCGCGGCGCTTCGTGATGCTGCGGATGTTTTGGGAAGAATCAGAATTGTCCCGGGGTCCCTCAGATAGTCCCCAAACTTGCCGGAGGCTGAAAATGCCGATGGGCCGTAAGTGCCTGAAAAAATGGCTCCTCAGGTAGGACTCGAACCTACAACCCTCCGGTTAACAGCCGGATGCTCTGCCATTGAGCTACTGAGGAGCATCGCGCCACGCCGTTTTTGGCAAACCGGCGTGCTGGTTGCAATATATATGAAAGTTGCTGTGGGGTAAACAGCGTTTTACTGCGTCCCCCGTCCCCCGTCTCCGGTCCCCCGCCAGAGGCACGATTGAGTAATCGGGTAAATTAAGCCCCGAAACTGCACGTGCCCAGCCCGCGAAGCGGGGCAAACGGAGCCGCCCCGGCCCCGCGTGCAGCCTTGGGCCTCCCGTCCGGCCAATTACCCGATTTCCCAATTTCTCATTTACTCAATTTCTTGATGTTTCCTTGAACGGGGGACGGGAGACGGGGTACGCGAAGTTCAAAGCTTCAACCGGGGAACGGGCGGCGGGAGACGCCGCCGGCTCAGAGCTTCAGCTTTGGCGCCGCGCAAGCACAGCTTCTTCCCCGCAGGGCTTCCAGGCCCTCCTTGCCGATGATGGGCGCCATGACCAGGGCGGCCAGCGGATCGGCCCACCACCAGCCGCGCACCGCATTGAGCAACAGGCCGCCGAGCAGGATGGCCGACAGCCAGGCGCAAATCTCAGTCTGCCGCGAATCCGCGTGCAAGGCGCCGCTCCCGATCGCGGCTGCCACGCGCCGCTTGGCCGAGGCCAGCAGCGGCATCACCAGCAGCGACACCGCGGCGAGAGCGATGCCTACGCGGCTCTCCTCCGGATGCCGGTGGGAAACCACCCGGGTCGTGGCGCTGGCGGCGACATACACCGTCAACAGGATGAAGCACACGCCGACCAGCCGCAGCGCCGTCTTTTCTGCCTGCTCCCGGCGCTTGAGATCGCGGTCGCGCCGCAGGCGCCACAACAGCGTCATGCCGGAGAAAGTCTCGATCACCGAATCCAGCCCGAAACCCACCAGGGCGATGCTGCCCGCCACGATGCCGCAGCCCACCGCCACCAGCGCCTCCAGGGCATTCCAGCCAACGGTGAAGTATTCCAGCCGCTGAGCGCGCGCGATCAGGCGCGCGCGCGTAACGCTATCCAAGATTGCCGCCGGGGAGGTCACGGGAATAGTTTATCCGGAAAAAAGCCGCCGGCGTGTGGCTATCGGCGGTAAGCCCAAATCCACCACGGAGACACAGAGGCACGGAGCCAGTCGAATTGAGTAACCGATTTCGCCATTACTCAGTCCGCCTCCGTGTCTCCGTGCCTCCGTGGTGAAGAACTTCCCTCATTGCGCCGCATGAGCAAGAAGGCGCGGATGAACGGCTGCAGGTCGCCATCGAGAACGCGGTCCACGTCGCCCATCTCGAATTTTGTGCGGTGGTCCTTGATCAACCGGTAAGGCGCCAGCACGTAGGAGCGAATCTGGGAGCCGAAATTGATGTCCAGCTTCGTGTCCTCGATCTTTTTGGATTCCGCCCGCTTCTTCTCCAGTTCGTATTCGTAGATTTTGGAGCGCAGAATGCTCATGCCGCGCTCGCGGTTTTTGTGCTGCGAGCGCTCGTTCTGGCAGGCCACGACGATGCCGGTAGGCAGGTGCGTGAGGCGCACCGCGGAATCGGTGGTATTCACGTGCTGGCCGCCCTTGCCGCCCGAGCGGTACGTGTCAATGCGCAGATCTTCGGGTTTGATGTCGATCTTGATGCTGTCGTCGATTTCCGGCGAGACGAAGACGCTGGCAAACGACGTGTGGCGGCGGTGCGCCTGGTCAAAAGGCGAAATCCGCACCAGCCGGTGAACGCCGATTTCGCCGGTCAGCAGGCCGTAAGCATAGTCGCCATTGATGCTGAAGGTGACCGATTTTACCCCCGCTTCCTCCCCCGGCTGATAGTCGTTCACCACGGCCGTCATGCCGTTGCGCTCGGCCCAGCGCAGGTACATGCGCAGCAACATGTCGGCCCAGTCCTGCGATTCAGTGCCGCCCGCGCCGGGATGGATGGTGACAATGGCGTTGCGCGCGTCGTTTGCGCCGGAAAGCAGGGTCTCGGTCTCCAGCCGGTCCACCAGCGACCGCAGGTCGTCCAGCTCCTTGCGGATTTCCGTCCCGACGTCTTCGCCTTCGCGCGCCAGATCGAAGTAGGTGTCAAGTTCTCCGGCCCGGCGCGCCAGTTCGGCCTCGGTGTTCACCGCATCCTCGAGCCGCTTGCGCTCCCGCATCACCACCTGGGATTTTTCCGGATTCGACCACAGCGCCGGATCGGCGGCCTGCTTCTCGATTTCCGTCAGTTGCAAGCGCAGGCTGGGGAGGTCAAAGATACTCCCGTAAGTCGTGGACTTTCGTCTTGAGGACGGCGTATTCCTGTTCCAGCTCTTCAACCATAAAAAATCAGCTCTTGGCCTTTGGCCAACTGCTAATCGCCCTCAGCTAATTGCCAATTGCGATCTTTCCGGCCGACGGCCGGCGGCCAAAGACCGCAGGCCAAAGAAATTATGACACATAGCCAGGGAAACCAATCGCCGTGCCGGGTATAGAAAGTGGTGCGGCGCACGATGCCATAGGGCGCGGACAATGCGGTGCGCACCTCGCGCGGCGCTTCCGCCACCACCCGGCCATACGGATCGATGGCCGCGGTAATGCCCGTATTGGTCGCGCGCAACAGCCAGCGCTGGTTCTCGATGGCGCGCATGCGGGCCTGGTTCAAATGCTGATACGGCGCGGCCGTGTGCCCGTACCACTCGTCGTTGGAGATGGTGACCAGCACCTGCGCGCCGTTGGCGGCAAACTGCCGCACCTCCCCGGGAAAAGTGGACTCGTAACAGATGAAGGTACCTGCCCGGTAACCCCCCAGATCGAAGACGCGGCGTTGCCCGCCGGGAACAAAGTCGCCGACTTCGCGCGTAAGCTGATGGGCAAAGCCGAACAACTTTTTGAACGGCACGTATTCGCCAAAGGGCACCAAATGCACTTTGTCGTAACGGGCGGCCCAGCGTCCATCGGGCGTGATCAAGGCGGCCGAGTTGAATAGCTGTTCCGGTTGCAGGCTTCCCCGGGGGGCGGCTTCGGTCCCCAGCACGCCGGCGATTACGTAGGCATGCGCCTGGCTTGCCAACCGGCTGATCTGCGCGCGAAACATGGGCTCGTTGTCGAAGAAAGGCGCAGGCGACTCGGGCCAGACGATCAAGTCGGCATTGGGCTCGCCATTGCTCTCGAAAGGCGGAGGCGGCATGCTCTCGCGCGTCAGCTCATCCAAGGTGCGCCGGTAAGTTTCCGGCGTCCAGTTCTCGCCGATAGGAACATTCTCTTGCACCAAGCGGGCGGTGGCCCCGGCCGGCGCCGGAGGAGGCTGCACGAACACGCTCAACTGCAAGGCCAAGGCGGCCAGCACGGCGGCGGCCAACAGCAGCCGCCGGCCGCGTCGCTGTGCGAGAAAAGCTGCGGCAAAGGCCGCATTCACTACCATGATTTCGAAGGAGAGCCCGTACACCCCGGTCACGGCCGCCAGACGGGTCAAGGGAACGTTGTCCACCTGTGCCGTGCCGAGCAGATCCCAAGGAAAGCCGATTATGCGGGTTCGCACCAGCTCGATTGCCACCCACAGGAAGGGCGCGCATGCCAAGGCCCGGCGGATGCCGGCGCCCGGCGTCCTCGCCCGGTTCGCGATCAGCGAGAGCAGCAACGCAAATAATCCGGTCTGCGCGCCCAGCCACAAGCAAAACAGGACCAGAACACCCAGCGACGCGCCCATGTCCAGGCCGCCGTAAATGTGCATCGTGTACGCGACCCAGTAGCACGATCCCGCATACCAGAGGGCGCCGCTCAGCCATCCCAGCAGGAAGGCCTGCCCGGGCCCGGCGGGCAGCAAGTCGTTGCCGGCAACCGGCCCCCGCGCCCTTAACACGGCCGCCAGCAACGGCGCCACAGCGATCCAGCAGAGCCAGTAAAGATTTGGCGTGGGAAAGACGAGCACTTGCAAGACGCCGGAGAGCGCGGCGAGAAACCAGGCGCTGGCCGGCGTTTTTCGCTTATCGAGTTTCGTTTCTCGTTTCAAGCTTCAGTTACAAGGGGGCCACGCCACAGTTTATCTTCAATTGGCCCGCAAACTGGAAACTTGATGCCGGAAACTTTTGCCGGCCGAGCCAAGGGACAATTGCCGGCCGCCAGTTGCCGGCTGCCAACCGCCGGTGGCGGGTTCGCCCCTGCCGGTTTGATACAATAACCCATACCGCAATCCGCGAACTCTTAGGTTGTTGACCGTACCGGACGCTAAGATCCGCCCCCTTGCAGGAGTAAGGGACAAAAATCAACGGCGATCACACCGGCCCCGCGGGGCCGGCAAACAAATTCGGAGGATTTTTTTATGCGTACATGGCTGGCGGTGCGCCGCTCTGCAAAGGCCTTGGCTGTGGCCCTGATGGTGCTGCTGACCGGCGCTGCGGCGCTGGCTGCGGACCCGGAAGCCGCGGGCGAAGCCGGACTGAAACTGCCCGACCTGCATTCCCAGATTTTTCTGCGGTCCGTTATTTCCCAAGGCGTCAATGGCCACCGGCTGTTGTCGATCGGCCTGATTTTCTGCGCGCTGGGCTTGTTGTTCGGGCTGGTGATTTACATGCAGTTGAAGAAACTGCCCGTGCACCGCGCCATGCTCGAGATTTCCGAGCTTATCTATGAGACCTGCAAAACCTACCTGATAACCCAGGGCAAGTTTCTGGGGATTCTCTGGGTCTTCATCGCCGTGGTGATCGTGTTGTACTTCGGCGTACTCGCGCCGGTGGCAGGCAAGCCCGTCAGCACCACCCTGCCCATTATTCTGGCGTTCAGCCTGGTGGGCATCTTAGGCAGCTACGGCGTGGCGTGGTTTGGCATTCGCGTCAATACCTTTGCCAATTCGCGCGCTTGCTTCGCCAGCTTGCGGGGCAAGCCGTTCGATTGCTACGCCATTCCGTTGCGCGCCGGCATGAGCATCGGCATGATGCTGATCAGCGTCGAGCTGATGATCATGCTGTTCATCCTGCTCTTCGTTCCCGGCGACTACGCCGGTCCCTGCTTTATCGGCTTCGCCATCGGAGAATCGCTGGGCGCGGCGGCCTTGCGTATCGCCGGCGGCATCTTCACCAAGATTGCCGACATCGGCAGCGACCTGATGAAGATCGTCTTCAAGATCAAGGAAGACGATGCCCGCAACCCCGGCGTCATCGCCGACTGCACCGGCGACAACGCCGGCGACTCGGTGGGCCCTTCCGCCGACGGCTTCGAAACTTACGGCGTCACCGGCGTCGCCCTGATCACGTTTATCCTGCTGGCGGTGAGCGATCCCGCCGTGCAAGTGCAATTGCTGGTCTGGATCTTCGTCATGCGCGTCATGATGCTGTTCTCCAGCGCCGGCGCCTACTTCCTCAATAACCTGATCGCCCGGGCGAAGTATGGTAACGCCAACGACATGAACTACGAGACGCCGCTGACTTCGCTGGTCTGGATTACCTCGATCGTCTCCATCGCCTTGACCTACGTGGCTTCCAAGTTCATGATTCCGGACCTGGGCGGCGGCACGCTGTGGTGGAAGCTGGCCAGCATCATTTCCTGCGGTACGCTGGCGGGCGCCGTGATTCCCGAACTGGTGAAGGTGTTCACCTCGACCGAGTCGCGCCACGTGAAGGAAGTGGTGGTGTCGGCGCGGGAAGGCGGCGCTTCGCTGGATATCCTCTCGGGCTTCATTGCCGGCAACTTCTCTTGCTACTACCTGGGCGGCGCGATGATCGCGCTGATGGCCATCGCCTACTTCGTCAGCCTGCACGGTTTGAGCGTGCTGATGGCGGCTCCGGCCGTCTTCGCTTTTGGCCTGGTGGCGTTCGGCTTCCTGGGCATGGGGCCGGTGACCATCGCGGTGGACTCCTACGGCCCGGTCACCGACAACGCGCAGTCGGTTTATGAATTGTCACTGATCGAGCAGGTTCCCGGCGTCGAAGGCGAAATCAGCAAGACCTTCGGCTTCAAGCCCAATTTCGACCGCGCCAAGTACCTGCTGGAAGCCAACGACGGCGCCGGCAACACCTTCAAGGCCAGCTCCAAACCGGTGCTTATCGGCACCGCCGTGGTCGGCGCCACCACCATGATTTTCTCCATCATCATGGCCCTCACGAACCACCTGACCAACACCGAGGCGGTGCAGAAGATCTCGATTCTGCACGCTCCCTTCCTGCTGGGAATGCTCACCGGCGGCGCCATGATCTACTGGTTCACCGGCGCTTCCACGCAGGCGGTCTCCACCGGCGCCTACCGCGCGGTGGAGTTCATCAAGGCCAACATCAAACTGGAGGGCGTGGAAAAGGCCAGCGTGCAGGATTCCAAGCGCGTAGTGGAGATTTGCACGCAATACGCGCAGAAGGGCATGTTCAATATTTTCATTGCCGTATTCTTCGGCACCCTCGCGTTTGCCTTCATTGAGCCGTTCTTCTTTATCGGCTACTTGATCGCCATCGCTATCTTCGGCCTCTTCCAGGCCATGTTCATGGCCAACGCCGGCGGGGCCTGGGACAACGCCAAGAAGATCGTCGAAGTGGAGTTGCAACAGAAGGGCACCGAACTGCATGCCGCCACCGTCGTCGGCGACACCGTGGGCGACCCCTTCAAGGACACCTCGTCGGTGGCCATGAACCCGGTCATCAAGTTCACCACGCTCTTCGGCCTGCTGGCCGTCGAGCTGGCGGTGAGCCTGAGCGCGGTGCATCCTACACTGGCGTACGCGCTGGCCGCGGCGTTCTTCGTTGTCTCTTTCATCTTCGTCTATCGCTCGTTCTACTGCATGCGGATTAACGTGGTTCCGGCAGGGAAGGAACAACAAAAGGCGGGAGCGCACGCCGGATAGAGAACTTCGGCGGCAACCAACGGCAAGCGCCAGGCGGCAAGCGGGATTCGATGTTCCGGCTTGCCGCTTGGCGCTTGTTGCTTGAAGCCCGTTATGCGTGGACCAACGCAAACGCCTCGCGGGCGGCGGCGATGGTTTCCTCCACGTCCAGTTCGGTATGGGCCGCGCTCAGGAAGGCCGCCTCGAATTGCGAGGGAGGAAGATAGATGCCCGCCTCCAGCATGGCGCGGAAGTATTGTCCGAATGCGGCGGTATCGCAACTCGCGGCTTCGTCCCAATTCGTCACCGGGCGCTTGGTAAAGAACCAGGTGAACATGGAGCCGGCGCGATTGCAGGTGAGGGGCACTTCCTCCGCCTGGGCAGCCTGGGCTACGCCTTCCACCAGGCGCGCCGTCAGCGTTTCCAGCCGTTGATAAAGTTCGGGATGATCGCGCAAGCAGCGCAGCGTGGCCAGCCCCGCGGCCATGGCCAGCGGATTTCCGCTTAAAGTGCCCGCCTGATAAACCGGGCCCAGCGGCGCGACCAGATCCATGATTTCCCGCGAGCCGCCATAGGCGCCTACCGGCAGTCCCCCGCCGATGATTTTCCCCAGCGCCGTCAGGTCCGGCACGATGCCATACAACTGCTGGGCGCCGCCGAAGCTGACGCGAAACCCGGTCATCACCTCGTCGAAGATCAGCAGTGCGCCCTCGCGCCGGGTGAGGTCGCGAAGGGCTGCTAAATATCCCGGAGCGGGCGGCACGCATCCCATGTTTCCCACCACCGGTTCCACAATGACGCACGCGATCTGCTGCTTGAATTTGGCGAACGCCTGCTCCAGAGCGCTCACCTCGTTGTAAGGGAGGGCGAGCGTGTACCGCGCCAGCTCTTCCACCACACCCGCGGAACCGGGAATGCCCAGCGTAGCGACCCCCGAACCCGCCTTGACCAGAAGCGAATCGGCGTGGCCGTGATAGCAGCCGGCAAACTTCACGATGTACTTGCGCCGGACATAGGCCCGGGCCAGCCGGATGGCGGACATCGTGGCCTCCGTCCCTGAACTGACGAAACGCACTTTTTCCATGCTGGGCACCGCCGCGGTGACGGCCTCGGCCAACTCCACCTCCGACGGCGTGGAAGCGCCAAAGCTGGAGCCTTGGCGGGCGGCGTTGACTATGGCCTCCACCACTTGCGGATCGGCATGCCCCAGAATCAGCGGCCCCCAGGAGCCTACGTAGTCGATGTATTCGTTGCCGTCGGCATCGTAAACCCGCGCCCCCGCGCCGCGCACGATAAACGGCGGCTCTCCGCCTACCGCGCGGAAGGCGCGCACCGGCGAATCCACCCCGCCGGGAATCACCGCCTCGGCCCGCTTCTGCCATTCGCGCGAATGCGCTGTTCGTCTCGGCATAGAAACACAATATAGCAGCTTGAGAACCTCTCTGGTCCCCCGCCTTCCGCGCAGGGCGGGGGTGCCCTTCGTTCGCCGTGCCTCACCAGTCTGGTGCTCGCCGCTTGGAGCTTGGTTCGATCACCCAATTACTCAATTTTCGTTGGGCGGAAAACGGGAGACGGGGGACGGCAGACGTTATTATGTTTGTTGATGGGTCTGCCAGGTCTTGCGCCGTCAGAACGGGAAACCGGCGAAGTTTCCCGGAGGAAGACGGAAGGCGTCTTTATCCCAACGGGAAATGTGAAACGTGAATCGGCTGCTGCAAATCGTACTCTGCCCGCTCCTGCTAAGCGCGTTGGGCCTTGCCCAGGACCGTCCCGCAGCCCCGCCGCAAACCGATCCGCCCGCGGAAGCGCCCAGCGCGGCGGCCGAACCGCTCACCATGTTTCCGCATCCCGATGACACGCGCTGGTATCTGGGCGGACAAATGAACACCGTGCTCCAGATGCATCCCGGCTTTTCCGCCGCCTACAGTGGCCCCAATAGTTTGCGCGATACGGCCGAGGCTGCCGATTCCCGCGTCTTTACGCTGTACACCGGTTATCAGCTCACCGCCACTACCGAAGTGTTTCTCGACGCCGAGAGCACGGGCGGGCGCGGCATCAGCAACGGGCTGGGCTTGGCCGGCTACACCAATCTGGACGTGGTGCGCAATCCCTATCTGGGCGCCGCGCCTTATCTGGCGCGCGCCATGATACGCCAGATTATCCCCCTCAGTAAGGACACCGTGGAAGCAGACCGCGACCCCCTGGACCTGGCCACAAAAGTGGCGGCGCGCCGGCTCGAGTTTCGCGTGGGCAAGTTCAGCGCGGTGGATTTTTTCGACCAAAATGACGCGGGCAGCGACAGCCATCTCCAGTTCTTGAACTGGACCTTGGACAACAACGGCGCTTATGACTATGCGGCCGATACCCGCGGTTATACCTGGGGCATTATGGCGGAGTATGACAACCACGACTGGACGCTGCGGTTCCTGGAAGCCGCCATGCCGAAAATCGCCAACGGCCTGCGCTTCGAGACCGACTTGCTTCAGGCCCACGCCGATAACCTGGAGTTTGAATACCGCCACAAACTGGCCGGACGCCAAACCACCCTGCGCCTGCTTTCCTATGCCAACCACGCCGCCATGGGAGATTATGCCGAGTCCATCGGCGAGTACGAACGGGGATTGACGCCGGCGCCGGAGATCACCGCTACCCGGCGCCAAGGCCGCGTGAAGTTCGGCTTCGGCGTGAACGCCCAGCAGGAGTTGACCCGCGATGTCCGGTGCTTTTTGCGGGGCGGCTGGAACAACGGCACAACCGAATCGTTTGCCTATACCGAAGTTGACGATACCATCGAGGCCGGCGGAGACGTGAGCGGACGCCTATGGAAACGCCACAACGACCGCGTCGGCGCGGCCTTCGTCTCCAACGGCATCTCGAGTGAGCACCGCGAATACCTGGCGCTAGGAGGACTCGGCTTCCTGCTGGGAGATGGCTCGCTCACCTACGGGCGGGAGAACATCTTCGAAAGCTACTACACCGCGCACTTCTGGCGCGGAGTTTTCGGCGCCATGGACGTGCAGCACATCAACCACCCCGGCTATAACCAGGACCGTGGCCCCGTCTGGGTCCCCGCCATACGCTTGCACATGGATTTTTGAAAGAGGCTTGAACGCAGAGGACGCAAAGGACGCGGAGGAACGCAAAGGGAAGCGGGGGCAAGCCGCAGAGGAACGCAGACGAAGAAGCAGCCGATTTCCCGGCTGAATTTATCAGTGTTTATCTGCGTTGATCTGCGGCCCGGAGGCCGGGCAATTACCCGATTACCCGATTTCTCAATTACTCAATTTTCTCTCATCCAATTGCCGCCATCAGTTCCTGCCGGGTCAGCGTGGCGGTGCCGCGCTTCATCACCACGATGCCGCCGGCGAAGTTAGCCAGGCGGGCGGCGGATTCGGTATCGGCGCCCGCGGCCAGGGCAGCCGCAAAGGTGGCGATCACGGTATCGCCGGCGCCGGTCACGTCGGTCACCTGATCCGTGCCGAAGATGGGAATCTGCACCGGTTTGTGCCGCCGCTCGAAAGCGACCATGCCATCGCGTCCGCGCGTGATGATCAGGGACTGGAGCTTCATGCGATCCAGCAGGGACCTGCCGGCGGCCAGCAGCTTGTCCATGTCGGTGCCGATCTTCACCCCGAGCGCCTCTTCCACTTCGGGCTCGTTGGGCGTAGCGGCCGTGACTCCGCTGAATTGGAGCATGCGATAGCGGGAATCGAGCAATACGGGCATGTTCCGGGCCACGCCGCGCACCTGCTCGAAGATCTCCGGCGAGGCCGCGCCATAGCCGTAATCCGAAATCAGGAGCGCGTCCGACGCCCGCACGTACTCGCGCGCCGCCAGCACCAGTTCGCGTGCCGTGTGCGAATTGGGGAAGCCCTCGGGCTCGCGGTCCACGCGCACCACTTGCTGCCGGCTGGTATGGGTCATGCCCGCCAAAATGCGCGTCTTGGTGGTAGTCGGGTAGCCTTTGACCTTGACAATGCCGGTGATGGGAATCTTCTGGTGGCGGAACCGTTGCAGCAGCAGGCGCCCCGGCTCATCGTCGCCCACCACGCCTACCGGCAATACGTTCACGCCCAGCTCGGCCAGGTTGTGCACGGCGTTGGCGCCGCCGCCCGGAACCACCGTGCGCTCGCGGTGCTTCAGAATCAAGACCGGCGCTTCCCGCGAGACGCGGGAAATCTCGCCGAAAATGAATTCATCGGCCACGATATCCGCCAGGGCCGTTACCGTGATCTGCGGAAACGCCTCGACAATCTTTCGCAGCCGCTCCGATTCTTTATGATGATGTTTCAATGCAAGAGTCCTCAGCCCTAGGAAACCCGGACTTTCTCAGAGCCGCCGCCGCGCAATCAGGGAAAGCATAGCATCTATTGCGGCCTGTGGCTCCAGTAACTCCATAATCACCCGCACCCTCAGCAGCGGCTGCAGCAGTTCCGCCAGAGCGCCCAGATTCATAGCGTCTTTTTCCGTGGCCGCAAATCCGCCGGCGGCGTGCTCCTGCTTGAGCTTGAGGAGCCGGGCCACATCGGCCGGGGTGTACGCGTGGTGATCGCGGAAATGAACCTCCGCCACGGCCTGCACCCCCGCGTCGCGCAATTCCTGAAAGAACCGCTGGGGCCGGGCAATCCCGCAAAACGCCACCGGACGCGGCGGCGCCTGCTCCACGGCGATGCTTCGCCGGACCCGCCATAGCAGCTTTCCGGAGATGGGCAGACCGTCCGGCGAGGCGCCCGGAGTCAGCACCACGGCGTCGGCGCGGCGCAAGGCGCCCAAAGTTTCGCGCAGGCGGCCCACCGGCAGCAGGCGGTCCTGCGCGTCCTCCGGAGTGAGGAGAACGATGTCGAAGTCGCGCGCCAATTGCCGGTGCTGGAAACCATCGTCCAACAGGTGCAGCCGCGGCTGCAGGCTGCGTTCCGCCAGCACGCCCGCCTCATGCCGCCGCCCGCCTACGAATACCGGCACGCCCAGCCGCCGGGCGATCAGCAGCGGTTCATCGCCAAACTGGCGCGTGGAGCCGGAAGGATCGACCCGCGCCGGACCGCGCGTCTGGCGCCCGTAGCCTCGCGTGAGCACGTCGAACTCGATGCCGCGCGCCTTCAGCAGCTCTCCCAGGGCGATGACAAACGGGGTTTTGCCCGCCCCACCCAGCGACAAATTGCCAATGCTGACCACCGGCGCTGGCAACCGCCGGACGCGCAGCCGCCCCCGGTCGTACAGGGCGTTGCGGAGATCGACCCCGGCGCCAAACAGGGCGGACAAGGGATTCATAAGAGAATCTCCAGTTCTTTCGCCGTGCGCGCGGCCGCTCCGGCCTGCGCGCGCAAGGTTTCAGCCGCATTGCGTCCTAAACGTTCGCGCCCGGCGCTATCTTCGATGAGCGCCGCAATGGTATCGGTCAAATCCGCCCGCGCTCCGTCGCTGCTGAAGGCATGGACCACGCGCACCGCATCCTGCGCGCGAAACACGCTGACTATGTCGCGAAAGTTTTCCGTGTGGGGTCCTACCAGAATCGGCACGCCGAAAAAAGCCGGCTCGAGGATGTTGTGTCCGCCGCGGGGCGCCAGGCTGCCGCCGACTATGGCCAGCGTTGCCAGGGAATACAGCGAAGCCAGCTCGCCTATGCTGTCGAGCAGCAGAATGCCTCCGCACAAAAGCGCATCGTCGGGCAAGCGCGAGCGGCGCCAGCAAGGAACCCGCTTGAAGGCTTGCATCAGCCGGGCCACTTCATCGAAGCGCTCCGGCCGCCGGGGCGCCAGCACCATAAAGGATTTTGGGTATTTCTCCAATAAAACCTGAAAGGTGGCCAGCAGCGCCAGTTCCTCGTCTTCTACGGTGCTGCCGCAAACCAGCACCGGAAAAGCGCCCGCCTTCTGCAATCGCTGCCGCAACTCGGCCGCAAAAGGCGCCTGCCGGGGCGGGGCGGCGTCGAATTTCAGGTTGCCGGCCACGCGCACGCGATCGGCGGCCGCGCCGATGGCGATCAGCCGCCGCCCGTCTTCCTGGCTCTGCGCCAGGAACAGATCCACATTGCGCAATATGCGCCGCATGAGCGGGCGAAACCGGCGGTAGCGCGGGAACGAGCGGTCGGAGATGCGCGCATTGACCACCGCCACCCGCGCTCCCGAAGCGCGTGCCAGGCGCAAAAAATTCGGCCAGAATTCCGTTTCGGCGATTACGATCAGCTCCGGTTGCAGCGCGCGCAGGTAACCCCGGATGGCAAAGGCGAAATCCAGGGGGAAATAAAAGACGTTCTCCTCGCCGAAGCGGTGCCGCGCCAGCATTTGCCCGGTATTCGTCGTCGTGGAAACCACGATTCGCGCCTGCGGCCATTGCTCGCGCAACTTCCCCACCAATTCGCTAACCGCCAGCACCTCTCCCACGGAGACGGCGTGCACCCATACACAGCCTGGCGCAGCCGGCGCGCGTGGCGCCTTGGGGAGCCGCGTCAGCCGTTCGGGCACTCTTCCGAAGCGCTCGCGCAGGCCGGCGCGATATTTGCCGTGCCGCGCCATCGCCCACAACCATGCGGGCGCGCTAAGCGCCAGAACGATGGCCAGGGCAATGCCGTATAGGAAGTACATTGGGAATCATTGTAACGAACCAGCGGGGGCGGGCGGCCTGGACCTGTTTCTTTTCAACCAGCACAATCGCCAGTTGCCAATCGCCGCTTTCCGTCCTTACTGTTTGAGCGACGCCAAACGTTGTTGGGCTACGTTTGCGGCGGGGGTTTTCTGGCTGGTTTTTATGATGTCCGCGTATATCTGCGTGGCTTCGCCGCGCTGATTCATCGCCTCATAGGCAGCGCCCAGGGCAAGCTCGGCAGTGGTTTTCGTCACCATATCCGTCGGGTGCTCGATCAGGTTCCTATATAAGGCCACCGCTTCCGGGCCGCGATTCGCATTCAGATAAAGCCCAGCCAGAACCATTTTCGCCTCGGAGGAAAGGTTGGCGCTGGATGAGTCGGCGACTCGCTTGAGTTCCTGCTCGGCGGCCTGGGTATTGCCCAGATCGGCCTCGGTCACCGCGGCCATGAAACGCGCTATTCTCCCCGGCTTGGTATGCCCATAGTGGCGGGCAACGTCCTGGAACTGGGCCTCGGCGGCGCGGGAGCGCTGCTCCGCGCTCTCGAAGCTGACGACGTCCGGATTGGCGGCCGCGCCGGGGGCGCGGAGTTGCGCGGTATAGGTTTCCATCGCTTTGCCCAAGGCGGTGTTGGCCCGCTCGCTGCGGTAATCCCAACACCACGTCGCGCCGAGCACGATCGCCGCTGCCACCACCACGCTGCCCACGGTCCAGATCAGCGCGTCACGATTCTCTACCGCCCAGGAAATAGTTTCTTTGGTGGTTTCGGCGAAGCGGTCCTGTTTCAGTTGATGCCGTTGCGAAGTGCGCACAACTATACCTCAATTTGCTCGCTAACCGGGAAAGTAGAGTTTATCAGCCGTGGTTGCGGAAGGCAATCCGAGGGTCAGCTTTGGGCGTGCTCCAGTCTTCCTTGCTCCATTTTTTCCTGGCACTCGATGCAGTAGCGCGTCCAGGGCACCGCTTCCAGCCGCTTGGGGTTGATCTCCTGCCCGCAGGAGATGCACTGGCCGAAGCTGCCCTCCCGAATCCGCTCCAGCGCCCCTTCCACCATCTGCAGGAACTGCCGTTCGCTGTTGCTCTGGTGAAACAAGAATTCTTTGTTGTACGAACTGGCGGCCCGGTCGGCTATGTCTTGAGCGGCATCCTCGTCGCTCTGGCGGCCGTCCGCTTCCGTCCGCGAGACGTTGCGGCGCAGCATGTGCTGGCGCTCTTCCAACCGTTTCTTGAAGTTCTCTAGTTTCCTTTTGTCCATTGCAGCCCACGGAGCATCCCCCGTTCCACACCCGGTAAATGCTCAAACCCAAATCGCAAATGATAAGCGCCGCATGGTTCGCCGTCAACTGCCATTTTCGGGCGCCCTCATTTTCTGCCGGCAGACCGTCCTGCCTTCCGCTCCTCCCGTGCCGCTAGTGGGGAATTCCGCTTCGGTGCAGCTATTCTGATGCCCCCGGGCTCCCGAAAGACGCAGTTTCAAAAAGCAACCCCGGTAGCCAAGCTCCGGGGTTGCAGAAAGAGGCAATTGGAGGGAAGGTCAACAGGAAAGGCGATGCGAGATGCCGTTCCCGGAGGAACAGCTTTTGAAAAATCGAGATGTTTGGAAGATGGTCGAACTCATTGTCAAAAGGCCCCTTTTGTTACCTCCCCAAGTAGCAAATCAGCAACCAAAGCATCCAGGATCAACCATAATTTTACTTAAGTTTAGAAGTTGTTTAAATTAACTGACTTAAAGCCTTATACTGGTAAGATTTGCACAGGCTGGAAGCCGCCTAGCCAGAATTGTTAATTCCTGTAGCGGAACCAGACTTCCATTAGTTGGGCATCGGAATGCCCAATATGTAACTTTATATTCTACTTACTTGCCACCTTGCTGTGCTCTTCCATGACCTTCAGCTTATTGAGCAGGGCCTTGTAGCTGACTTTCAGTATTTTTGCCGCCTGCCGCCGGTTCCACCGGGTCTGCGCCAGGACGCGCTCTATGGCTTCCCGCTCGGCTTGCATGGCGGCGCGGCGGCCAATCTCCAGCAAGGAAGGCATCTCCAACTCCCGGCCGTCGCCGGGCCTGACCGCGGGCGGGGGAACCGCGGCGGCAGAGGTCTGGGCGGGGCTGTAAGACGAGACGATGGGCTTGGGGGTTGACAGCTCGCGGATGATCTGCGGCTCGTTGCCGACGATCACGTAGCGCTTCACCAGGTTCTCCAGTTCGCGAATGTTGCCGGGCCAGGAATATTCCATAATCCGGCTCACCGCGTCGGGGGAAAACGGCGGCGGATTCTTCCCGTAATATTCGCTGTACTTGCGCAGGAACAGGCCGAGAAATAGCGGAATTTCTTCCCGCCGCTCGCGCAGCGGAGGTATATGGATGGTGACGACATTCAAGCGGTAGAACAGGTCCTCGCGGAACATGCCCTCTTCGACCGCCCGCTCCAAGGGCTTGTTGGTGGCGGCGAGCACGCGCACGTCCACCGCGATATCGCGCTTGCCGCCCAAGCGGGAAAACTCGCCATCCTGCAGCACGTGCAAGAGCTTGGCCTGCAGCGCGGGATGCATCTCGCTGATTTCGTCGAGGAACATCGTCCCGTTGTTGGCCTGATCGAACTTGCCCAATTTTTGCCGGTTGGCTCCGGTAAACGCCCCCGGTTCATACCCGAATAGTTCGCTTTCCAGCAAATCATGAGGAATGGCCGCGCAGTTCACCTTGACGAAGGGCTTATCGCGCCGGGAAGACTGGGCATAGATCATGCGCGCCACCACTTCCTTGCCGGTCCCGCTCTCGCCCCTTATGAGCACCGTAGCATTGGTGTCGGCCACCTGCTCGATGGTCATCTTTACTTCTTCCATTTTCGGGCTGGCGCCGAACAGCATGCTGAAGTCGGATTGCCGGCGCACCTGCTCGCGCAACTGCGTCAGCTCGGTCACCAGCCGCAGCTTGTCCAGCGCCTTGTGGATGCGGGCGTCCAGGTCTTTCAGCTCGAACGGCTTGCCGGCATAATCTTCGGCGCCCAGCTTCGAGGCCCGGAAAATCAACTCCGGATTGCCCTGCTCCGACATGACAATCACGGAGACTTCCGGCTTGATCTGCTTCATGCGTTCCAGGGTTTCAATGCCTTCCGTCCCCCGGGCATTCATCTCGAGCAACACCAAATGGGGGTCGCTGACCCGAAACAGGCGGACCGCTTCGTCTCCGCCTCCGGAAGCGCTGACCTCGAAGTTCCTCCGCGCCAAATGCGTCTGGAGGTGCTTGGCCAGACTCGCGTCATCGTCCACAATCAGGATTCGGACCTTGGGATTCAACCCCATCCTCCTGAGTCATTCCCGCGTGAATATTGTACTACGGTGCCACTTGTAAGCATCAGAGTGCCCCGAGATGCGTCGGGATTCCCCCGGCTTGGGAATTATGAGTCTTCGCGAGGCGGCGCGGCTCCCAAAGCTAGCTCACATTGCGGAGCTTGCCGGGCGTGAAATGGTAGGGTGGCCAAGGGCCGCTGACCGCGACCTTGCAATCCTTCAACTGGTGCACCGCCTCCGAACAGCGCGTCTGATATGTAGGCACCGTCCGCGAGTCGATGAGGTGGGCGATATCGATGAGCAATCCGCCCGAAGCCCCCTTCTTGCAACAGACCTCTTCTTGCAGCGGATTCAACAGCCGGTGCACCTGTTCGTTCAGGGCGCGGGCTTTGCTTTGCCTCTCGCGTTCGCGCAAGGCCCGCTGACGCAACTTAGTCAGGTATTCGTTGCCGGTCCGGAAACGCGGCGGAACCGCGATGGCCTGCGGCATCACGGCATCGTCCACCGTGAGTTTGAGGTGCATCTCAGATTTGCCCCGCAGGTTGGCGACGGAGGCGACGAATATGCTCCGGTTCACGCTTACCGCCCGCCGCAACGCCTCGTCTGTTTCGAAGACCGTGCCGAAACGGAAGGGCAGCACCGTGGCCATGTGAAAGCACTCCCCGATGACTCGCCCGTGCTCCAACGCCGCGCGCTCGTCCAGATCGCCATCCCGGACGTACTCGCTGACGATCACCGCGAACTCGCTGCTGGGGTAGGCGAGCACTTGCGCATTACCTACCCCATACAAGCCCGCAATGGGGAGGGGACGCCGCGCATGCGTTGCGGTTCCGAGTATCTTATGTTCGGTGATGCAGTAGGCGTACCATGCCATTGGGTTCTCCCATATCGCCACGGCCCGACATTATTTACTCCCGCGGCTTGGCCGGGTGGCACACCGCAGCCCGCCTGCAGTTTTACTTCACTTCGTTCTAGCTGTTACAGCTTCCCGAATGTCCTTGGCGTGGGGAGAGACGCCACTTGCCTGCCTGCAGAATCCTGCCGTGGCACGTTCTTCAGGGGACACCTGTATTTGCAGCTACATCATAATACTACTACAAATCTTCGCCGGGCGGCGCCAAACTTTAGGGGCGAAGCCAATTTCCTTCAGCCGTCATTCCCGTATTGGGACACAGTGAACTTTGAGTTTCGATTTGGGCCGCTCGAAAGTTGGCCCACAGAACCTGGCCCTCTCAAAATGTTTCATTTTGCGAGACGAATCGTTTGCGGACCGCCGGAAGGATGGCCAAAAACATGGGAACACGTGCCCTTCCGTAATCACCCCGTGACGATTTATTTCCTGTACGCTGTTCTCGATGCCATCTTAAGATATGAGCCTCGGTGTTTGACGCGGGCGCGTAGGGGTGGTAAATGGGCGGGAAGTGATAGGGAGCCACGCAACCCCCAGGGTCAGGTAGTGTCCGTTTTTCCGATGATGAGCCAGGAAGCCAAAGCGCCGGACGACGCGGGTCCCCCGGAAGGGTTCGTGGTCAAGGTGTTGCCCGAGCTGAGCGCGGTCACGGCGCGGGAGCGCTGGCAGGCCGTGAACGTGATTCTGCGCCTGGCCATGCTGGGCGGTTTGCAGATGCAGCTCGAAGCGGCGCTCCATCTGTTGTGCGATTTTGCCGCGGAAATCGTGCCGCACGATGCTTCGCTGACTTATTTCTGGAATGAAGAGGAGCAGCAGGTTCAGTTGCACGACGTGCGGGCCGTGGATGCCGTAAATCCGGCGTTGCGGGACGGCGGCAATATCCTGAATTTATGGGTCACCAAGTATAGCCGCCCCATCCTGGCGGCTCCCGGCCACGATGGGCGCGTGGATGAGCTGTTGGCGTCGGTTCATTCCGGCGCGGCGCTGGCGGCGCCGTTGTTTGTCAACAACCGCGTACTGGGTTCCCTGCAGCTTTTTGCCCGCCGCCAGGCCTTCACCCAGGAGGATGCGCAACTGCTGTGGATGTTGTCCTTGATTGGGGAAAGCTTGCTGACCCGCGACGATGCCCATGAGGGCCTGCTGCGCTTCGCCTTTACCGATTACCTGACCGGCTTGAAGACCCGCGGCTATTTTGAGCAGCAGCTCGAACTGGAGATCAAGCGCAGCGAACGCAAGAAGAGCCGCTTCGCGCTGGTGATGATCGACATCGATTTTTTCAAACGGCTCAACGACCGGCACGGCCACCACGCGGGCGATCAGGTGTTGCGCGACGTGGCTTCCCTCCTCATGAAAGACATGCGCGAGGTGGATACGGTGGCGCGCTACGGCGGGGAAGAGTTTGTGATCATCTTGCCGGAGACCGGGGAAGCCGAAGCCCGGATGGTGGCCGAACGCCTGCGGCACACCGTCGAGCAGGCGAAATTTTTTGCCGGCTCGCCCCAGGCGGTAGAACGGCTGAGCATCAGTCTGGGCATTGCCATGTACGGCCCCGATGCGCAGTTTCGGCGCGAACTGATCCAAAATGCCGACTCCGCCCTTTATGCCGCCAAATCCCACGGGCGCAATCGAACGGTCCTATACTCCGAGCTGGCCAGCCTGGAGCGCCGCGAGGTTTCCTGACAGAGCGGCAGGAAAAACCCACCACGGAGACACGGAGAATACAACGGCTCCGGTGTCGGTGGTGAGGGCTTTTTGATACCTGCAAGAGATGGACCGGCAACGCTCTTGTCCCCCTTTTGCATCTGGTTGATCATGAGTCCCCCGGGACGGGGACCGGGCAGTCAAACTTGACTCACCGTACAAGATTGGGGAGATAGTCATGAAAGCCTTTTTTGTAGGTTTGGGGTTGGGCATAGGCGTAGGCTTATTGTTTGCGCCCAAGAGCGGTCAAGAGACCAGGAACAACCTCGCGGGCCGCGCCAGCGGCCTGGCGAACTCGGCCAAAGAAAGCATAACGCAAGGGCGGGAGCGGATTCGCAGCGGCATCAGCGCCGTGCGGGGCGCCGTGACCGGCACTCGTCCCACCGGAACCGAGGACGCCAGTCTCTGAGCGGCCCCGGCCGGCGATCCCCCGTAAGCCGCGCTGCGCGAGACGAAGCGCGGGCTCCACGAGGCCGCATATCCTTCTATGTGCGCGGCGCGCGCAACCCTTTCTTGACACTGGCTGATGCCCGCCCGTATTCTTGGTATTTGCCTTCGGGCGCGATTTCCCGCTCGTGCAACGTCCCGCGCAGTTTTGCGAGTTAGCCGGCCGGCTTGGCTCCCGCCGGAGGCGCCGGAAAAGGCAAGAGTCGCGATGTTTATTGATGTCCATGAGCTGGAACTCCGTAGGATTGAATTTGACGGGAAGTTCCCGCCAGGGGCGATTGACCTGGCTCCGGATGTCCGCCAAGCGGGACCGTTAAGCGCCTTGGGGCATGCCGAGCTGGTGGAAGAGCACCACGGCGGAAAGGGCAAGATAATCCAGGATATCCGGCTGGTGGGGGAGTTGCATACCGGGGTGGAGTTGTATTGTGCCCGATGTCTGGAGCCGGTTATGCGGGAGGTAGACCGCGCCTTCGACTTGCTGTTTCGTCCGCAAGGAAGCGATAGCGGCGAGGATGAGCGCGGAGTGAGGGAAGCAGAGGCCGAAATCGGCTATTACGAAGGGAACGGCCTGCTGCTGGAAGACGTGCTGCGCGAGCAGGTGCTGTTGGCGTTGCCCATGAGGGCAATCTGCCGGGACGACTGCCGGGGTTTGTGCCCGCAATGCGGCCAAAACCGGAATACCGGCGGATGCGCTTGTGCGCCCGGCCCCGATGCGCGCTGGGAAGCACTGAGTCATATAAAAGATAAGCTGCGCCCCTAGAACGAAGTTGACCGCCCGCGGGGTCACCAGACTTACCGGGAAGGTTCGGCGCGCGAGAGGTTTTTCCATGGCAAACCCGAAACGGAGACATTCCCAACGGCGCACGGCTACTCGCCGCGCCCACGACCACTTGTCGGCGCACTCGCTGTCGGAGTGCCCTAATTGCCACGAGCCCAAGATGCCTCATCGGGTCTGCCCGAAGTGCGGTCATTATCAGGGGCGCGAAGTACTCGATATCAAGAGCAAGAGCTAAGAGCGAATTCGCTTCTCACGCGATGGCAATCGTTATAGCGGTGGACGCAATGGGCTCTGACCGGGCGCCGGCCCCGGAGGTGGAAGGCGCTATTCTGGCCGCGCGCCATCACGACGTGGAGGTGTTGCTGGTGGGGCGCGAGCCGCAGTTGCGCGCGGAACTGGCACGGCACGGGCATCATGGCCTGCCCATCCGCATCGTGGCGGCCAGCGAAGTCATCGGCATGGACGAAAAGCCGGTGGAAGCGGTGCGCGCCAAACGCGATTCTTCCTTGCGCGTAGGCGTGCGTCTGGTGCGCGAAGGCTCCGCCGGCGGGTTCGTCAGCGCCGGCAACACCGGCGCCGCCATGGCCGCGGCGATTCTCAACCTGCATACCTTGTCCGGCGTGGACCGCCCCGCGCTGGCGGCCGTCTTTCCCACCGCGGCGCGCACGCCTTGCCTGATGCTCGACGTCGGCGCCAATGTCGATTGCAAGCCCGTTCATCTCGAACAGTTTGCCGTGATGGGCGAAATCTACTATCGCACCATCTTTGGCGTGGGGCGTCCGCGGGTGGGCATTCTCTCCGTGGGCGAGGAAGAGAGTAAGGGCAGCGAACTGACGTTGGAGGCCCACCGGCTGATCAAACGGCTTCCCCTGAACTTCGTGGGCAACGTCGAAGGCCGTGATCTGTACAACGGCAATGTGGACGTGATCGTGTGCGACGGTTTTATGGGCAATGTCGCGCTCAAAGTTTCCGAAGGCCTGGTGTTTACCATTGTCTCCATGCTGCGCGAGTCCTTGAAGGTCACTTACACCCGCAAGCTTGGCGCCCTGCTGTCGCGCCGCGCGTTTGAAGATTTCAAGCGGCGGCTCGACTACTCCGAATACGGGGGCGCGCCGCTTCTGGGGGTGAAAGGTGTGTGCATCATTGGCCATGGCTCATCCAACGCCAAGGCCATTAAGAACGCCATTCGCGTGGCCGCCGAAACCGCCCGCGGCGGCATTAACGCCATCATCGAAGAGGAATTGGCCGCTACCGCGGCGCAGGAAGGCAGGAGCAAAGAGTGACCGCAGGCATGAAGGCCATGGCGTTTATTTTTCCCGGTCAGGGATCGCAGTTTGCCGGCATGGGGCAGGAACTGGCGGCCCGGTACCCGGTGGCCCGCCAGACTTTCGAGGAAGCCGATGCCGCCCTGGGCTTTGCGCTTTCGCAGCTCTGTTTCGCCGGGCCGGAAGAGGAGCTCAAGCGGACGGAAAATACGCAGCCGGCCATTCTGACGGTTTCGGTAGCGGCCTGGCGCGTCCTGCGCGAGAAGGGCTATCAGTGCGAGTATGCCGCCGGCCATAGCCTGGGCGAGTATGCGGCGCATGTGGCGGCGGGTACCTTGGCCTTCACTGACGCCGTGCGCACCGTCCGCCGGCGCGGGCGTTACATGCAGGAGGCGGTTCCCGCCGGGCAAGGCGCGATGGCGGCGATTCTCGGTCTGGCGCCGGAGGTGGTGGCTGAAGTGTGCCAGGAGGCATCGGCCGGTGAAGTGGTGCAGCCCGCCAACATCAATTCCGCGGAACAGACTGTAATCAGCGGTCATGCCGGCGCCGTGGAGCGGGCCGCGGCATTGGCGAAGCAGCGCGGCGCCAAGCGGGCCATTCTGCTGCCGGTGAGCGCGCCCTTCCATTGCGCGCTGATGCAGCCGGCGCAGGAGCGGCTCGCCGCCGACTTGCGGGCCCTGGCTTTCCACAATCCGCACTTCCCGGTGATCAAAAATATAGACGCCAAGCCGGTGGCCACCGCCCAGGCCGCGCGCCAGGCGCTCATCGCGCAGGTGACGGGCACGGTGCAGTGGGAAAGGTCCATGCGTACGCTGATCGCCGCTGGCGTCCGGTGCTTCATCGAAGCCGGACCGGGAGAAGTGCTCACCGGCCTGATGCGCCGCATCGACCGTAGCTGCACGGCTTGCAGTGTGCAGGACGAAGCCTCACTGGATAAGCTGGCCGGCCAGCTCGAAGCGCCGGCGATCGCGGCCGCACAGTAGCGCGGCCGCCGGGGTGCCATGCGCCCGGACCGTCGTTTTCCCGCTGGCCGGCGCACGGCGCCCGGCTGGAAGGCGCCCAGGCAACCGTCAGTGCTCTTGTACTACATCACCGACCGCTCCCAGTTTGCCGGCGACGAAAATTCCCGCTGCGGGCGCCTGCTGGCCAAGATTGCGGAAGCTGCGCGCGCCGGGGTGGACTACATCCAGCTTCGCGAGCGCGACCTGCCGGCGCGCCGTCTGGAAGTGCTGGCGCGCGAAGCCGTCGAGGCTGTCCGCACCGCGTTGCGCCCGGAAGGCGGCAACGGCCAGCCGGCCTCTGGCAGCGGCCGCCGCTCCCGCCTGCTCATCAATTCCCGCACTGACATCGCTTTGGCCGTGGGCGCCGGCGGGGTGCACTTGCGCTCCGCCGACATCTCCGCCAGTGAAGCGCGTGCCGTCTGCCGGCACATCCGGGAAGATTTTCTGATCGCGGTCTCCTGCCACACTCCCGCCGAGGTTCGAATGGCGGAGGCGCAGGGAGCGGATTTCGCCGTATTCGGTCCCGTGTTCGAAAAGGCCGCGGCTCCGTCCCGCCCGGGCAGCGGGCTGGCCGTCCTGCGTCAGGCCTGCACCCCGGCGAACCTGGCGGCGGGCGGCGAGGCCGCGGCCGGCGCGGGACGCCTGCCCGTGCTGGCCTTGGGGGGCGTAACCCTGGGAAATGCCCGCGATTGTCTGCGGGCCGGCGCCGCCGGTATCGCCGCCATCCGCTTGTTTCAGGAGCATGATATGGCTGAAACGGTTCGCGCGCTACAGGCGCTGAGTAGTCAGGAGTTAGGAGACAGGAGTTAGGAGACAGGAGTCGGAAGACAGGATTTGGAAGATCAGCCTAGGGCGTAGGGAGCCCCCCCGGCTCTACCGGGGAGGGAGCAGAAGTTTGACGGTTCCGGGAGTATTCGCTTTTCCTGGCGAAGTGCGGGTGTGTGATATGGCACTACCAAACTCCGCCTTTGATTTTGTCGCTTGCGATCAAGCCCCTTCGAGGGACCGGCAACCGTAAAGCCTCCGGCTCTGCCGGAGGATACTTACCGTCCCCTCCTAACTCCTGACTCCCGACTCCTGACTTCAGATTTTTTGCACGCGCTGGACATCGCGCACGCCATGGATTTTCTTCAGGCCGGTTACGATATGCTCCAGGCGTTTGAGGTGTTCCACGTCGATGACCACGTCGATGCTGGCCTGGCTGTTGGCGGTGCGGGCCTCGACATTAAGAATGTTGATGTTTTCGTCGCTGATCACGGTCGTAATCTGCTTCAGCATGCCGGGCGCGTCATCGCAAGAGACGGTGAGCTTGACGGGGAAGCCCGGGCCGGGGGCGTCCTTGGGCGGGCGCGCCCACTCCACGGCGATCCGGCGCTCCGACTCGCCCACCAGATTGAGCAGGTTGGGGCAGTTCCTGGCGTGCACGGCGACACCCTTGCCCCGCGTTACATAACCTACAATTTCCTCCCCGCGAATGGGATTGCAGCAGCGGGCGCGGTACACGAGTAAATCGTCTTGGCCCCGGACTTTAATCGCCGTGGGGCTGCCGGCCCCGAATACCTGGCGCATTACATTGCCCAAACCGCCCGCGCCGGCATCGGCTTCGGCGGCGGGAGAACGTTCCGTGGCGGCCGGCGCCAGCCGCCCCAGCAATTGCCGCACGGAATACTTGCCGTAACCTATGCCGGCCAGCAAGTCCTCGGGGCGGGCGCAACCGTAATCCTGGGCGATGCGCTGGAAATCGGCTTCTTTGACTTCCTTGATGGAAACGTGGATTTTGCGCGCTTCCTTTTCCATCAACTTACGGCCGATTTCGATGGCCCGCTCGCGCTGATGCACATTGAGCCAGTGCTTGATTTTTTGCCGCGCGCGCGACGCCTTCACGATCGCCAGCCAGTCGCGGCTGGGCTGATGGCCGGCCTGCGTCATGATCTCCACGATGTCGCCCGAACGCAGCTTGTAGCGCAAGGGCACCATACGCCCGTTGACCTTGGCGCCCACGCAGGTATGGCCCACCTCGGTGTGCACGGTGTAAGCGAAGTCGATGGGCGTGGCCTCCCGCGGCAGCACCACTACTTTTCCCTTGGGCGTGAAGGTGTATACCTCTTCGGGGTAAAGATCGATTTTCAGGGCGGAGAGAAACTCGCTCGGATCGGTGACTTCCCGCTGCCATTCCACCACCTGCCGCAGCCATGCCAGCCGTTCCTCATCGCGCGCCGAGACGGGGCCGTCCTTGTACTTCCAGTGCGCCGCGATGCCCTCCTCCGCCATCTTGTGCATCTCCTCGGTCCGGATCTGCACTTCGAAGGAAGTGCCGTTTTCGGAAATGACGGTGGTATGCAAAGACTGATAAAGGTTGGGCCGGGGCATGGCGATGAAGTCTTTGATGCGTCCCGGCACCGGCCGCCACAAGTTGTGGATGGTGCCCAGCACGGCGTAACAGTCGTGGATGGACTTGGTCACAATGCGCAAAGCGAAAAGATCGTAAATCTGGTCGACGGTGATGTGCTGGCGCAACAGCTTCTGGTGGATGGACCATAGCCGCTTGATCCGGCTTTCCACGCGCGCGTCAATGCCGGCATCCTTCAGCTTGGCGCGAATGACCAGTTCGATCTTGTTGAGAAAATAATGCTCGCCGGCTTTGCGCCGCACTTCCACCTGGCGCTGCAGCTCCTGATAGCTTTCCGGGTCGAGATAGCGAAACGCCAGGTCTTCCAGCTCGCCGCGGATTTTGCCCATGCCCAGCCGGTGCGCGATGGGGGCATAGATCTCGCGCGTCTCGCGGGCGACCTTTTCCTGGCGCTCGCGGGGAAGATATTCGAGGGTGCGCATGTTGTGCAGGCGGTCGGCCAGCTTGATCATGACTACGCGGATGTCGTCCACCATGGCCAACACCATCTTGCGGACGTTTTCCGCCTGCTGTTCCTCGCGCGAGGCAAAGTCGATCTTGTTGATCTTGGTGACGCCCTCGACGATGTGCGCCACCTGGGCGCCGAACTCATGCGTGATCTCTTCGATGGTGGCGCCGGTATCTTCCACCGTGTCGTGCAGCAGCGCAGCCGCCACCGACAGCGTGTCCAGCCTCATCTCGGCGACAATGTGAGCGGCTTCCAGGGGATGGGCCACAAAAGGCTCGCCGGAAGCGCGTTGCTGCCCGGCGTGCTGGCGCGAGGCGAACTCATACGCCTTTTCCACCACGCCGAGATCGTCGTTCGGCCGGCTCTCCCGCAAGAACTTCATGAGTTCGCGGAACTTGGTGGCCGTCAGCGCGCTGGTGGCGGCTTGTTGCCGCAGTGTCCCCATGCTTGATTATAGCGCCGGGCGCAAGCCCCACCGAAGGCACGTTGCGGGTTCTCCGTTGGGAAAGAATACAGAATTCAGGAGTTAGGAGTTAGAATCGGTTGGGCTCACTGTTCTTCACAAATTACAAATATGCGGTTGTCTTTTTCTGCGGGAAGCCGTAAAACTTGTCGAGGCCGGCGCGGGACAATCGGAAGACATCAGTCTTCCACTGGCCGGCCCAGGAGAACAAAAGCAGGTCCTCCGCTTCATTAAAGCGATTAACGAGTGCGTCCTTACCTTCCCGGGTGCGCTCGTAGCGGGCGGATCCATCAGCGGTGATGAGGATCAATGGAGAGTCGGCCATCTCACGGATGCACAGAGCTGGCGTGGTGTGGTCGAAAATACGGAAGTTCTCAGGCTTGAAAATCAGCGTTTCTCCTTCCCTCAGAACGCTTTAGCTGGTGCGTTAAGCGCATCCATTAAGGCATCCTGATCGCTCACGAACACGTAGCGCATGGTTGAACTGATGGCAGAGTGCCCGAGGTATTGCTTGACACGCGCCAGGTTAATCAGAAATCGCAAATTATTCCAGCTTCTTTGTCAACAGCTCATTGACCAGCGCTGGATTGGCCTGGCCCTTGCTCGCTTTCATGACCTGGCCGACAAAGAAACCTATGAGTGTCTTCTTGCCGGCGCGGTATCCCTCTACCTGCTTCGGATTGGCGGCCAGCACCTGGTCGATGGCCTTCTCCAGTGCCGAGGTGTCAGTGGACTGCTGCGGCCGGCCCTCCGCTTCGTAGGTGGCCGGGAAATCCGTTCCCCGGTCGAAGGACTTATCGTAAAGATCCTTGAGCATCTTGCCGCTGATGACGCCGCTTTCCACCAGGTCGGCGGAGAGGGCGACGCCCTTCATGCTGATGGGCGATTGTTCGATCGTCAGGTTCCTGGCTTTGAGGCGTCCCAGCAGTTCGCTCTGCACCAGGTTGGCCACCCGCTTGGGATTCTTCGCGGCGCTCGCGGCGGCCTCGAACTGATCGGCAAAAGCCCGCGTCGTGGTCAGCGTATAGGCATCGCCTTCGGTCAAGCCGTAATCCGCCATCATGCGGCGGCGGCGCGGCTCCGGCAATTCCGGCAGGTTTCCGAGAATCTCTTCGCGCCAGGCGGCGTCCACCACCATAGGCAACAGGTCAGGCTCGGGGAAGTAGCGGTAATCGTGCGCATGTTCCTTGGTGCGCATGCCGCAGGTGCGGCCTTCCTCGGCGTCAAACAGGCGCGTCTCCTGGACGATGGTACCGCCGCCCTCGAGCACTCCGGTTTGCCGCTTGATTTCGTATTCCAGCGCCTGCCGCACAAAGCGGAAGGAATTCACGTTCTTGATTTCCGTTTTGGTGCCCAATTTCTGCTGGCCGCGCGGCCGCACGCTCACGTTGGCGTCGCAACGCAAAGAGCCTTCTTCCATGTTGCAATCGCTGACGCCGGTGTACAGGATGATCTCCTTCAGCCGGGTGAGATATTCGTAAGCTTCGTCGGGGGTGGCGATATCGGGGTCGCTGACAATTTCGATCAGGGGCACGCCGGTGCGGTTCAGGTCGATGCAGGAGCGGTCTGCCTCGCCGCCGGGGACTTCATGCAGGCTCTTGCCGGCGTCCTCTTCCAGATGCACGCGCGTAATGCCGATCCTCTTCCAGCCGCCGTCTGCCCGGACCTCGATGCCGCCGTGCTCAGCCAAGGGCCGGTCGTATTGCGATATCTGGTATCCCTTGGGGAGGTCGGGATAAAAGTAGTTCTTGCGGGCGTAAAGGGAGCGCTCGTTGACCGTACACTGCAACGCCGCGGCCGCGAGCACCGCGAATTCCAGCACCTTGCGGTTCAGCACCGGCAGCGAGCCCGGCATCCCCAGGCACACGGGACAGACTTGGGTGTTCGGGGGCGCGCCGAACTGCGTCGCACAGGAGCAGAAAATTTTCGTCTGCGTCAGGAGCTGGACGTGCACCTCCAGTCCGATCACCGGCTCCCACTTCGCGCTTACCGGGCGGCCGATTTCAGCGGTGATGGCCATAGTCGCTATTGTAGCGAAGATTCAGCTTTTCACCACGGAGGAAGCCGAATTGAGTAATTGATAATCGGGTAAAGGAAACCCAGTTACTCAATTACCCGATTTCTCAATTTCTCAATCCTCCTCCGTGCCTCCGTGTCTCCGTGGTGGATTTTCTCCGTCTTACGCGATTGCGGAGCGGATGATTTCCCACGCCGCCTGCACGTCTTCGCGGGCCGTGGCCAGGTTGCCGATGGCGAGGCGCAGCACGTAGCGGCCATGCAGTTCGGTGTGCGACAGGAAGAGCTGC
>Ga0326728_10004343_pt1 | contig 42106 bp, 30 predicted proteins | sample MB3enrmetagenome_FD_207602 | JGI IMG/M metagenome (GOLD analysis project Ga0326728, IMG submission 207602) | Lab enriched peat soil microbial communities from McLean, Ithaca, NY, United States - MB31MN | ecosystem: Environmental > Terrestrial > Soil > Wetlands > Peat | place: USA: New York... | reverse complement strand
GAGGATGATCTTCCGGTTGCCCTGCTCTATGTGGCCGTTGAGGGCACCTTCGAGATCGCCGGCGGTTATGGCGTCCACGCGCCCCGTCAACGAGAGGACGGCAGCCGTGTCATGTTTCGTGGTGGTAATATCCATGGGTGATTCCCCGCAGACAGGCGCAGGTTGGGGCGTCTTTTACAATTATCCTCTCTGTACAGAGATAATCTTTCTCCTTTTTGTCGTCGGGCTGGCTGTGGGGATCATCCCACAATCGCTTTCCATATTGGCCGGATCTGCCCCGGCCTGCTGCCGGCCCATTTTTGTTAGCCGTCTTTTTATGGTTGCATTTGAATATCATTACCAGAGGAATAATATGCCAGCTGCGGTGGGGATATGGTGCCGGCTGCCTTCATGCCGGGCGTGCACGACCGGTTGGCTCCCGGGACAGAATACTCACGGGGAGGTGTGAACCCTGGCCGCCACTGCGGATATTGTCATTCTCTCAAGGCTCGAAGCGGTACCCGGTGTCGCCCTTGATATCGAGCAGTTCATGCGGGATGCTGGTTTCTCTGACCAGCAGATCCTCGACATGCAACTTGCCATCGAAGAGGCCATCACCAACTCCATTACGCACGGGTACCACGGGAGCCCGGGCACAATCACTGTCCATGGCGAGGCCGGCCCTGACCTCCTGACTGTGGAGATCACAGATTATGCCCCCGCGTTCGATCCGCTGACCATGCCCAACCCGGATGTCACCTCATCGCTTGAGGAGCGCAGGACCGGGGGCCTTGGCATCTACCTGATCCGGCGGGTAACCGACACGGTTGCGTACCGGTACGAGCAGGGAAAAAATATCCTGACCTTAACAAAAAGAAAGTAGGAATAGGGGACCTGAACGCACCGCTCACGGCTCCCGGATGATTTCCTGGATGTAGGCGACGCCGATCTTTGCGCGCCTGAGCCGGGTGCTGTCCAGCAGGTGGCGCATATCCACAAATGTCGCATCGCTTACGATCTTTTTTACCTGTGAATTCAGGTCAAGCGAAGCGTCATACGGCACACCCCGGAAGACCACGCCGTGATTATGGAGGGACATCGCCTTTGAGGCCCCCCGGTTTGCCGGGTTTGCATAGTACAGGGCACCGAGATCATCAGGCTGGAAGCCGGCAAGGTCGCAGGTAAGATCGATCCCAAAGCCGAAGCTCACGAGCGTGTCCCCCTTGTAGGACATGCCGGTATCGGAAGCCATCCATTGGGCCGACTGGGACAGGTCCATAATCGTGGCGTTACCGGGCAGCGCTGCGCCGGCAACCGGCGCCTTCTTGATTCCGGAGCTTGCAAGGCCGTCGAGAACGCCCCAGATGGTGACCGCAACCACTCCCTTGTAGCTCTTTACCCGGCTCTTTGCGCCGGTAAAGATCATCCGGTAGATATCTGCAATGCTCACCCCTTTTGCATCCTCGGTTGCAAGCGTCAGGTATTCGTTGAACGGGCCGTCGAGAGTCACGTTATAGCCCATATAAACCGGAACGTCAGCCTCCGCATCGAGCGGGGTCAAAAAATCCGGGGTATTGTTCCCATCTGTTGGCAGCCATACCATGGAGCCGTAGAGCGTGATCATCTCACCCATGAGCGGCATCGCCTCTTTTTTGTCAGCCCCGAGCGCGCCAAGGCCCAGCGAGTAGGTGATCTCGGAGAACTTCTTTGTCCTTATGTCAGCCTCGGTGAGCCGGGCATGCAGCACCTTTGAAAGGTCGCCCGCAACCCGGAGCACCGGCGGGCTCGTCATCCAGCCGGGCTCGATTGTGAGAGAAACACCCTCCTCCTCGATCTTCTTATAGAAGATCTCGTTAAAGAGCGTCGGATTCTTGCGCTTTTTTCTCATATCCTCTACCGCTGCGTCTGTGGTCGGGAAGATCTCAAGGATGGTCGAGAACCCGGCCATGTCGAGCACTTTTTTAGGGTACTCCCCGACACCGGCAAGGGCAAAACGCCCGTTCCTGCGCTTCATCTCCTTCTTGAGCATATTAAACGTGCGCAGCCCGCCACTGGAGAGGTACGTGGATCCGGAAAGGTCCAGCACCAGTTCCTTGTCGTCATCATGCAACGCCCCTTTGATCCATTCATCCAGCTGCTGGGCGCCGAACGCATCCAGCCTCCCGTTGATAAAGAAGACAAGCACGCCTTCCTTTCGTTCGCTCTTTGCTTCCATGGGTCCGGTCCTATCTCCGGAATAATACTTCTTGCACCTGCCCTTTTAATGTTCGTATATTTGTGCAGGATAGTCAGAAGCCAGCTGATGCGGGTTTAAAATGCAGAAATAAAAGAAGGTCAGTTACCGGCCTGATCGAAGACAAGAAGCGACCTGTCCGCAGCATCGTAGAAGGTGAGCTGCCCGGACCGGAACCGGGCGGCGGAGACGTTATTGAGATCACGCAGGTATGCAGACTCGGCCTCTATCAGACCGGGATCGCCGCAGAACCGGAGCGTGGAGGTGCCGTTTGCAAGACGGAATGCGGTCGCGTTCTGGGAATAGGTATCCGAGTACCAGGTGCAGCCGACATATCCGTTCAGGGTTGAGGTATCCGCGGGACCAAAAGAGAGGTTTGCTTCCATTCCTCCCGATACCGGGGTCAGGGATCCCTTCGCATCAGCGTACGAAGCAAGCGTCCAGCTGGTACCCGTCAGCTTGACTGAGATTGGCCGGGTCACACCCTGTACCTGGGCGTAGATGATCATAAGGATCAAAACACCGAGCATCGCCATCACGGCCCAGAACCACAGGCCCATGGGCGCTGCCGGTGTGGGAACAGGCTTTTCAGGGTCTTCGGTACCGGGCAGGATGACGAGATCTTCATCGTCCATATCAGTACGTAGGGCCCGCAGTCCCATAAGCATTCGGTGAGGTCTGCAGAATTGAAAAAGCGGTTGCTACCCGGGGAGAGGGAAAGGGCCGATCCTGTTTTCTCATCTCATCAAACAGGTCCTCTATCTGCAGCCGGATACGCGGCAGTGTCCCGGTGCAAATCTCCCAGACAAGCCCGGAACGGCCTGCCGGGTCTGCCCGGGCGATCGCACCGTCCAGCGCTCCAGGTTCCGTCCACGGTACAAGCGCGTATTTCACCCGGACGATGGTCGGGATGAGCCTTTCCTTTTCTCCGAGTGCCCGGATACAGCAGGTCACTTTTGCACAAACCTGTTCGTCCCGGTAAAAATCCTCGTACTGGTGCCGCTCGATCAACCGGGAAACCTGCACGATCTCGGCAAGGATGTCGTGTAGGAGCTCGAGGGTATTTCGTCCTGCCATAGGTGGATGCTCCGGAATTTTCTGGTCTCTCCCGGTGATTGCGCTCTTATCCCGGGCCGTGGCTGGTGGTCCAGCCCCGGGGAGCGATCCCGGATGACTGCGTGAGGTTGGGAGGTTTTGTACAAATACTTTCTTAGGGTGTACAGGCTGGCATTTTCACATTAACGAACGTTTTGAGGTTTTTTGCCGCACATACCCGCATTTTTCCAGTTTCTTTTGTAATTCGGGGTGCCCCCCTGCTCTCCCATCCGGTATTTACGGGTTTTAATAGGAATGAAGTCCAATGATAGGTATGGAATTTGCCGATGTCAAGAAATGGGTGATCTTCTTCATTGGGATCCTCGTTGCGATCGTCATTGCAGATGCGCTCTCGAACCTGCTCATGAATTATTCCGGCCTGACCGGTTGGGTGAATTTTGTGGTGAGCTTTGTCCTGTACGCAGTCTTCTTCTTTGCCATCCTTTATGTGCTGGAAAAGACGATCGGAATAGAATTTTTCGGATTCGGACGCGAATAGGCATCTGTTCACATTTTTTTTAGCATTCCCGCTGCGGGTACTACCCCACGACCGGCAACATAAATCATCCGTCCCAACCGCACGCCAATATCTAGACCCCGGCATTGTGCCGGGCTCCCCTAACCGGCTGTGCCTTCCCAGACATGTATACGAAACTATTAACGCGATCGCAGTGACGTAATTCTATGGATGCAAAACTGTCCTGCCTCCTCAAAGGGCTGGTAGGAGAGGTCTTCGGAGGGCTCGCACTGGTGATTCCGGGTGCGGTCCTTGCCTTCTTTACCGGGATGTTCTGGGTGCTGCTCATTGCAGGAATGATCATCTGCATTCTGGTTGCGATTACCTCCCACACGGATGAATCCTTTTTCTGGTTCCTCTGTGCCGCAGGTCTGCTCGTCATCGGTATCATCGAAACGATCTTCCCGTCCTCTCTCTCGTTTATATTTGTTCTGGCTATTGCCGTGCTGGCGTTTTATGCCGGCTATACCGGTATCGCTTGTGCACTGACCCGGAAGCATGCGAAACAATACCTTGTGAGCGGCGTGGCGGCAGCGAGCGTGATCCTGCTTTATATCTTCCTTGCTTTTGTTCCGGCCATGCGGTCTTTTTTGGTTATGACCGTAATCGGGACGATTTCCCTGGTCCTTGGGCTCTTTGCGATCCTGATGGGGATCACCCTCAAAGAGGGCGATGAAGTCCCTGTCTCGCCGCGCACATTCATCATCAACACCTGCCGGATCCGGACAACACCGGTTGACACACCGGACGAGAAAACCCCCAAGTAACTTTTCTGGTGCTGCTCCCATGCCGCCGGCCTTTGATGTTGTTGTTGCCGGTGCCGGGCCTGCGGGCTGTGCTGCTGCCCGTTCCTGTGCGGAGCAGGGACTCTCGGTGCTCTGCATCGAGGAGCAGGGAAGCATAGGCTACCCGGTGCAGTGCGCCGGCCTCCTCTCTCTTGCCGCTTTTGCTGAATGCTCTGTTTCGCCCCGTTCGATCCAGAATACCGTGACCGGCGCCCGGATCATGCCCTCAAAAGGTCCTGCACTGGTCATCGATGCAGAGGCCCCGAAGGCATATGTCGTGGACCGGGCCATGCTCGACCGGGAGATGGCTGCGGCGGCAGCGGATGCAGGGGCAGAATTCCGGCTCAAGACATCAGTATACGGGGTTCGGGATCAGCGTGTGGTCACCCGGGGGATCAACGGGCATGAGGAGATCCCGTTCAGGATCCTGATCGCGGCGGACGGCCCCCGGAGCGCGATCGCACGTTTATACGGGATGGAGCGTTCCCCGGTTTTCCTCGCCGGCATCCAGGCTGAGGGAAAACATGAGGGTCCCCCGAATCTTGTCGAGCTCTACCCGGATGCATCCCCGGAATTCTTCGGCTGGGTCATCCCGTCCGGGAACGGCAGAGCCCGGGCAGGTCTCTGCGGGATAGTCCAGGTGAAGGAACGGTTCGCTGCATTCGTGAAGAGGATCGGCCTTCGATCCGATCTGCACCTGGTTACCGGCACGATCCCGCTGGGCGTGATGCCCCGTACCTTCGGCCACCGGACACTTTTTGTGGGCGATGCCGCAGGGTTTGCAAAACCCACGTCTGGCGGCGGGGTCTATACCGGTATCCGCTCGGCCCGCCACGCCGCGGTGGTGGCAGCCGCATGCTGCGAACAGGATACCTTCTCCGATGCAGCGCTTGCAGAGTACGAGAGACGCTGGCAGCCGGACCTGGGGAGGGAACTCGCGCTCGGGTACCGTCTCTTCCTGATGCGCCGGCACCTGTCCGTGGAGACCATCGATGGGATGATTCATGCGATGAGCGATCCTGCTATTGTCAAAGAGATCATCCGGCACGGGGACATGGACCGGCCGGGAAAGATCGCGGGCATCCTAGCAAAAAACCCGTCTCTCTTCCGGTTCTTCACGCCCATCCTTTTCTCAGGAATCCGGTCGTTGCTGTAACTAAAACCGGCACACCGTCTTATATCTCCTGTATTAGGACTGAGTTCACTCATCAAACTGGCATACAGCCGATCGATTTCCCTGGCTCTGTAGAAATCTTCACAATATATCTTTCTTATCGCTTGGGGGCTACGGCAATTGTTACCTTCGCCCCAGTCGCCGTCGTATCCCCCGGCGATATTTCCCGGGAGGGTAATACATCATCACTTCAAAATGATGAGGTGTTTCTTGGGGCGGACACAATCTCCACCGTCTCTGTGTACGGGATCTTTTTGTTGAAAAAATAAAGTCTTCAGAGATGAAAACAGGCTTTGGAAAACGGACACGAAAATTGAGAGATTCTACAGCATCTTTCATCCCTTATTTTCAAGACGGGACAACCTCTTGGAAAGGAAAGAAGAATTGATCTTCTGAAAGATCAGGGTAAGCAGGTATATTGCAAATACTATGCTTGTGATGAAAAAACTTACCGGGTATGGCTCATAAAATGAGACAAAAAGCCCGATCCATGTAGCAATGAGCGCAATGAAAACAGAAATCATTATCGCATGCAGGGGTCGTTTCGCTAACCGCTGAGCAATAGCTGCCGGTGTCACCATTAATGCGAAAATAAGAAGGACTCCGACAACCTGAACGGAAATCGATGTCGCCACCGCGACTAAAAGCATGAAAATTACACCGAGAAAAAGGGTGGGTAGTCCTTTTGCCTCTGCCACATCTTCATCAAGCGATGCGAATAAAAGCGGCCGGTACACGACAGCGGTCAACAACAGAATTACCAGGCTCGCAACAAGTGTCACAAGGACATCGTTTGCGCTGATGCCCAGTATTTCTCCGAATAAGATAGAGTACGCTTCGGTTGCATACCCGCTATAGAGACTGATGAATAGGACGCCCAGGCCAAGCATGAATGCAAGGACGGTTCCGATCTGGATATCCCGGGAAGCAGCACGGCGGCCAAGCAGCGCTATCGTTATGCCACCCCCGCTCGTAAACAGGAGAAGACCCAGGATCGGATCAACACCGAAAAGAACGGCACCTGCGGCGCCTGCGAACCCCACATGGGAAAGGGCATGTGCTGCAAACGACGAACGACGGAGCACGACAAAATAGCCAACAATACCTGCGATAATCGCAACAATTGTCCCGGCTTCAAAGGCATGCTGCATGAAGTCGTACTGCCACATCGTCTGGAGGTCAGATAACAGGTTAAAGCTAAAGGAAATATCAACCATAATGGCCCCGGTTCAATCGTAATGATGCTGGTTTTCTTCAGTTCCTATTACCGCGATCTGACCGTGGGAACCGCGCAATACCTCGACCTGAACCCCATATAACGCGGACAGGGCATCGGAGGTCAGGACTTCATCCGGCTTCCCGATCGCAACCCTGCCATTGGCAATATAGATCACTTTATCGAGAAACGGCAGGAGAGGATTGATGTTGTGGGCAATGAGCAACGCCGTCACATCGCGCGATCGAACCACATTATGGATAACCTGAACCAATTCTTTCTCCCGCCGGATATCAAGATTCGACAGCGGTTCATCGAGTAATAATAAATGGGGATCGCTTACCAGCGCTTCCGCAAGAAACACCCGCTGTAATTCTCCCCCCGATAATCCCCCGAGAGAACGATGCGTCAGCTCTTCTGCTCCTACTGCTTTCAATGCGTCAGACGCGATCTGGTGATCGTCCCGGGAAAATGGATTTAACCCCCATTTATTACCGGAAAATCCAAGCCGTACCAGTTCAAGGGATTCAAGCGTCGTATCGGCATCAATTACGTGTCGCTGGGGCACGTATCCGATATGCTCGTTACCGCGTTTTGGCCGGGCGTTAAAAATTTTAATAGTGCCCTGCAGGGGTTGTTGTAACCCGAGAAGCAGACGAAACAGGGTTGTCTTGCCCGACCCGTTGGGACCGATAATTGCCACAAATTCGCCATGTTCAATCGCGAAACTGGCGTTCTGCCAGACCGTATTTTCCTGGTATCCTGCGGTCAGGTTTTCTGCGGTGATAATAGGGGGAAGGTTTTCTTTCATTGTTTAACTTCCCAGAGCTTTTGCATTGAGCGCGTTCTGAAGACTGATTAATTCTGCATTCATCCAGTCCTGGAATGAGACGTCGGGCGGTTGGATAGTCTCTGTTATACCAATAACGGGGATCCCTTGTTCTGAGGCCAGTTTTTTCATGTTATCCGTAAGCGGCGTAATGGTCTGCTGGTTATAGACCAGCACACTCACATTATCGCTCTGGAGCTGTGTCTCAAATTGCACAACACTGTTTGCCGGGGGATCGTTTCCTTCGGCTACAGCGTGAGTAAATGCCGGGGGTGAGACGAGATCAAGACCGGTCGCGTTTGCCAGGTACTCAAATATGGATTCGGTGGCCGCAACTTTCGTGCCCCCGAATTGCTGTCTGATCTCGCCGATCCGGTTTTGATATTGGGAGAGCGATACCTGCAGGTTGGCATAATTCTGCTCATAGTCTTTGGCATTGGACGGATCGATGGAAATAAGGTCCAGTTCCATCTGTTTTGTGGTCTGGTTTACATAATCAGGGCTGTACCAGAAATGAGGATTATCGCCGTTCTGTTGCCCAATAAGATTGGCTACATCCAGAACTTTGGCATTCGGTTTGATGCCGGCACTGATGAGTTTGTCAGCCCATTCATCATATCCGGCCCCGTTGACAACGATATAGTCTGCCGTTGCAAATGCACGCGCATTGGCTGTATTGCTCTCGTATTCATGGGGATCGGCATTGGGATCTGAAACTATACTCAGCACCTGAACATGCGTCCCGCCAATCTGTGAAACCAGGCTGCCCCAGAAATTTTCAGCGGCGACAATCTGTATGGTTTTAGGGGTATTGTTGACCGGTGGAGGGGTATTGGTCACAACCGGATTCGAATGCGAGCTACCTGTCATGATAATGACAATAACGGCAATGAGGACAACTGCGATACCCCCAATGGCGATATACTTTCCCGACTTCATAATTTTCTGCATCCCGGATATACAATCTGATGAATCAGATGATTTGTCCTGTATCGTCCGATATCCGGGTCAGAATTCCTCCCCGGGCACCATGCGTATATTCTGCAATCTGCTTCGCGGGTTGTGCATATAATAGTTGTGAGAATTTTGGGTAATGCCCAAATTTCATCCAACAATAAATCTCCCGGGAAAATGAGGTAAAAACACTTTTGTGGTTTTATGAACTATTATTCAAGGCATCCGTCGTCATGCGTAATATCCCCGCAGATCCCCTTGTTCGGGTGACCCATGGCCCGGCACATGTGATCTATCGCATCCTTTGAAACGAAACTCTCGAACCTTGAGACTTCACGACATGCCTGTTCATGCGAAAGACCAAAATGTGTCATTGCCAGGGCGAGTATCCTGTGCCTTTTTACCAAGAATTCTGCCGTGATTTTTCCTTTTGCCGAAAGCGAGACCCCGTGATAGGGTGTGTAATCTAAAAGTCCGTCGTCAGTAAGTTCACTCATCGTTTTTGTAATAGTCGACGGGTCCACACCAAAACCTGCGGCCATATCATTTGTCTTTACCGGACTGGTTTTCCCGGAGAGGAATTTAATGTATTCAACTTTCTTTGGGGAAAGTTCAAGACCCGTGTCCGAACTCATGAAAATAAGATTAACACGTAAATCAAAAAATGTTTGCTATCATACCAAAAATCTTAAAAGCGCCAGTTCTTGTATTGAGAATTGCTTTTAAAAACTCCCATGAAGGTCTTCTCCGACACGATACTCCTTGCTTCTTCTTCTCTGTGTATGCTGGATGTCCTCGGACTGTACTGCGAACTTCTCTCATGCAACCTGATTGAAAAGCCTGAGTTTGTCACCTCAGTTCTCCAGCTCATCGAGGCACTCGAACAGGCAATATGCAGAAAACGGTTCACAAGCACCTACACTCTGGGGACGATCACTCTCTTCAACGTGGACACAATCGATGCCAGGCAGATCTATGCATGGATCGCGCAAAAACCAAAAGCCCGCTTTAGGGCGATGGGGACCAGGGCGAAGATATGTGCCGAGCATGAAAAGATTCCAATCAATTTCACGTACGGAGTTATTGATAAGTATATCCTTGGGGCACTTATTGGCGAATTATCGCTGAACCTCATACAGGCATCCATGGTTCCTCAGGTTTCACTCCGGGCTGCAGAATTCGCAGGTCAGGGAGGAACTACTGTGAAGGTTATTACATTTCCCGGTACAACTTCATAATTTACGTAGCTCCGCTTCGTGCATATCGCGGGTCATGCACCCGGGACATATCAGCGGGAAAACGAAACGTCCCGCTCCCACCAGCTCACGAGTTGAGGGATGAGCGAGCCCAAGTTAAACCGGGGCATTGGAAAGCAAAAACGACACTCTTTTCAGGTTAGCCGCCTCGGTTCGGGAAGATAAAAAAAGAGTTATGCTTTCTTTTCGGCAAGTTCGAATTCAACGCCGCCGATCTTGCTCGCAAAGATATTGTACAGGAAAGCCATGATCGCACTGCAGATAAAAGTCAGGATAGCAAAAATAATGGGGAAGATAATAATTGAGAGCAGGCCGAATGCCGTCACGCCAGGCATATTGAATATGGCTCCAATGGCAGTTCCCATGATAGCTACCAGAACACCACCAACAAGACCCACTACAATGGCAAACAGCGTAAGGATCTTCGCCCACGAGAAAATATCAACGCTCTTGATGACTGTCATTTAGTACACCTTATGAATTTGTGCGCACCACATGGTAAAAAGTCTTTTGAAGTGTAATCCGGGTGAGAAAACCGGTTTTACGGTGCAGGCTCATAGCATGCAAAAGTATATTATGCAATGATCTGCGATGTGCGACCGTCCGTGTTTATAACTCCGTTTTTTCAATATAATAGACAGGAATTCCGGCAGGGTGATTGTATTTTCATGGTTAATGAGCAGAAATCCCCGCAGGCAATGGGGACCGGGCCGTCCCGCCGGCCATATCCCTTTGCCCGACGGATGCATACGACCCCGAAATCATTTATCCGCGAGATCCTTAAGGTCACGGAAAAACCTGAAATAATCTCGTTTGCCGGTGGCCTGCCAAACCCCGGCCTGATCGATGTCGCGGGTCTTGCACAGGCTGCCACAGACGTTTTTGACAATGACGGCAGGGCCGCCCTCCAGTATGCGACGACCGAGGGATATTTCCCACTCCGCCGGTTCATCGCGGACCGGTACAAAAAGTGCTTGGGTCTTGATATTTCTCCTGATGATGTCCTCATCACCAACGGTTCGCAGCAATGTCTCGACCTCATCGGCAAGATCCTGATCGATCCCGGTGACAGGATCGCCATAGAACGCCCGGGGTACCTGGGAGCAATCCAGGTCTTTTCGCTCTATGAACCGGCCTTTGCACCGGTAGAACTCGGCGCGGAGGGGCCGGATCCTGCCGCCTTTGAAAAGATCGTCTCCTCCGGGGACGGTGCAAAACTCTTTTACGGCATCCCTAACTCGCAGAACCCGTCGGGGATCACGTATTCAGAGGAGAGCCGCAAGGCATGCGCAGATATCATTGAGGGTACCCGCACAATCCTGGTCGAGGACGATGCATACGGGGAACTCCAGTTCGCGGGGAAAGCACACACACCCATGAAAAAATACCTGCCCGACCAAAGCATTCTTACCGGCTCATTCTCGAAGATCATGGCACCGGGTATGCGACTCGGCTGGGTCTGCGCCCCGAGGCTGATCATGGACCAGCTGGTCGTGGCAAAACAGGCATCCGACCTTCACTCCAATTACCTGTCGCAGCGGATTGCTTCGCGCTATCTTGAAGAGGCCGATCTCGACGCCCACATCCGCAGGATACGGGCCGCGTACCGCGAGCAGGCGGACAGCATGATCACCGCGATGCGGGACGGGATGCCGGACGGTGTCCACTGGACCCGGCCTGATGGAGGAATGTTTGTCTGGGTTACCCTTCCCGATGGGTGCCCGGCCATGGATGTCTTTACCGGTGCACTCAAAAAACAGGTCGCCGTGCTCCCGGGCATCCCGTTCTATGTCGATGGCGGGGGGACAAACACCCTCAGGCTGAATTTTTCCAGCACCGACACCGGGAGAATTACCGAAGGAATTGAAAGGCTTTCCGGGGTCATCCGGTCCCTCTGCCGATAAAAATGCCCGGCCGCCGGCAGGCCCGCACCACAACTTAGGGGCTTTAAAAATAGCATTCATAAATAGTGGTGTACATATATATACCGGAAAGAGTATATGCCGCATTTTCCCACGTATATATACCGTCATGCGGCGCCGGAAACTATTAAAGACTAACGAGGGAGCGACAATCGTCCATGAGCAGAAGTGATGCTGAAGCGCTGATGCGGCAGGGTATTGAACTGTATGATCTCGGCAGGCACCAGGAAGCCGTGATCATGTTTGACCGGGCGCTCACACTCTTTCCCAAACTGCCAAAAGCCCATTATTTCAAGGGTATCGCCCTGTATGATCTTGGACGGTACGACGACGCGATCGATTCCTATGACCATGCGCTTGCGTTCGACCCCTCTGACATCAATGCTTGGTACAACAAGGCCGCCACTCTGGCGCAGATCGGCCGGAACAAGGAAGCACTCGATGCCTGCGACAGGCTGATCGCACTCCGGTTTGACAACGCTGAAGCGTGGATCCTCAAGGGCATCTCTCTCTATGAATTGGGCCGGTTCCAGGACGCAATATCGGCCTATGACCATGCGCTCGCGATCGATCCCAGCCACGCCAAGGTTTATTACAACAAGGGGATCGCACTTGCGGATCTCGGCCGGCATGAGGAGGCTATCATTGCGTACGGAAAGGCGATCGAGATCGTTCCCGGTTACGCAAAGGCATTCTACAATATGGGGATCTCCCTGTACGAGATCGGGAGGTACGAAGAGGCCCTTGGTGCCTTCGAGCAAGCCCATACTCTCGATCCTTCCGATCCCTGGGTCTGGTATTACCGTTCGTTCATCCTTGCAAAACAGGAACGGTATGATGAGGCCGCGGAGGCCGCCGGGACCTTCCTTTCTGCTGAACCTGACCATGCGGACATCTGGGTGATACGGGGGATCGCCCAGTACCGGATCAAACGGTATGCCGATGCCGTGACATCGCTTGATCACGCCATCGAACAGAATCCCCTTGCACCGGACGCATGGCTTTACAAGGGATTCTCCCTTTTTGAGATGGAAAGGTACGAAGATGCCGCGTACGCACTCGATAAGGCGGCGGAGCTTGCACCGCAGAACAGCAAAATTTATTATGTCCGGGGCAAGGCCAACCAGCATCTCGGCCGGTACCGCGAGGCAGTGGCGGATTTTGACCGTGCGCTCGCAGCAGAGCCGGAGAATGCTGATGCCATATACAGCCGGGGAGTCTCGTGTATCCACCTGAGCAGGTACGACGAGGCGCTCGCCGCGTTTGACCGGATCCTCTCAGCGCATGGTGACCATGCCGGTGCGTCTTACTTCCGGGGGGTCGTCCTCTCCCGGCTCGGTCGTCAGGACGAAGCGATCGTGGCGTTCGAGAATACGCTCGCGATCGATCCCGGGTGCGCCTCGGCTGCCTATCAGATCGGGCTTGCCTCGGCAAGCCTTGGCCGCTATGGCGACGCTGTTGAAGCTTACAACCGGGCGCTGAAGATCCGGCCCGATTATTCGGATGCTGTCTACCACAAGGGGTTTGCGCTTGCAAAACTGGGGAACAGCGAAGATGCCCTTCAGGAATTTGAGCGGGCATTAAGCGAAAACCCTGGCAACGCCCAGGCGTACCACCAGAAAGGCCAGATTCTGGTCAGGACCGGCCGGATCGATGACGCACTTGAAGCGTTCAACAAGAGCATCGCTTTGAAGCCCGACAATGCGCAGGTCTATTACGATAAGGGCAGTGCTCTCCTGAAAGCTGACAGGTTACAACCTGCGATCGAGGCATTTAACCAGGCGATCGGGATCTACCCCAACTACGTGAACGCGTACTACAACAAGAGCATTGCCCTCGCAAAACAGGGGATGCTTGACGAAGCGCTCCTGGCCTTAGACCATGCGGTGGCGATCGATCCCACCCACACGCTCGCACTGTACCACCGGGGGACTATACTCTTCAGGCAGGAACAGTACTCCGATGCTGCCGCCGCCTTCGATGCGGTGCTCGCCCTCTCCCCGCAGAACACATCGGCCCTTTATGAAAAAGGGCTTGCCCTTATGCATCTTTCCCGCTGGCTGGACTCGATCGCTGTCTTTGAGGCAGCAGTCGAGCAGGACCCAGGCCTTTCCGATGCCTGGCTCTCGGCCGGGATCTGCTATGCGCAGCTGGGGAAGGCCCCGGAGGCGATCGAGGCCTTTAACCGGGTCATCGATCTCTCCCCGAAGAATATACAGGCCCTCGTCCGAAAGGGGATTGCGCTTGTTACCCTGCACAGGTTCGAGGATGCGATCACTGCCCTCAACCGCACCATTGAGGAGGCCCCCCGTGATGATCGGGCATGGTACTACAAGGGTGTCTCCCTTGCCGAGCTCTCCCGGTACGAGGAGGCGGTGCGGGCGTTCGAGCGGGTGCTCGAGATCAACCGCCGGTGCGCCCGGGCCTTCTTTGAGAAAGGCAACGCTCTTGCGCACCTGGGCAAACAGCTGGAGGCCATTATCTCCTACGATCAGGCACTGGAGATTGAGCCCGACAACCCAAAGATCCTGTACCAGAAAGGTATCGCGCTTGCACAGCGCGAACGGTATGACGATGCGATGAAGACCTTCGAGCGACTGCTCACATTCGAACCGGAGAATTCACAGGCGCTCTATTACCTTGGTATCGCCTACGCGGGCAGGGAACGGTTTGACGAGGCGATTGTAGCGTTCGAGCGATCCCTGGAGTACAGCCCGGCAAATGCCCTCGCCCACCATTACATGGGGATCTCGCTTATCGAGTGCGACCGGTATGACGACGCCATACGGGCATTCTCCGAGGCCCTTGCCCTTGACACTACAAACGCAGCCACGTACTATTATGAGGGCATCGCCTTCCTGCAGTCCCACCGGTACGAGGAAGCCATTGCAGCTCTCAACACCGCAATCCCGATGGACCCGTCGCTGACCGATGCATTCATGTACCTGGGCATTGCCCTTGCCCGGCTCGGGCGCCACGATGAGGCAGTAGCGGCCCTCAATCGCTGCCTTACGGCAAATCCCTCCCAGATTGAGGCACTCGTCTGCCGCGGCGAATCCCTCATGGTGCTCCAGAGGTATGCAGAAGCGGTGGAGACCTTCGATCGCATCCTCTCGCTAAACCCGAACATGGTCGGGATCTGGATGCAGAAGGGAACCGCACTCGAACGCCTTATCAAAAAGCAGGACGCACTCGCGGTTTATACCCGGGTTCTTGAGATCAACCCGGGCAACGCGGATGCATGGGCACGAAAAGGCGTCCTACTCTCCGATCTTGGCCGGATCCCTGATGCTGTCGCAGCGTTCACCAAAGCCCTTGAGATCAATGCCAGCCTTGGCGAGATCTGGATGCGCAAGGGTGATACCCTCAACATGCTGGGCCGGACCGGGGAGGCCGTGGATGCGTATGCGGAGGCCCTCAGGCTGGACCCCGATCAGGAGGAGGGCTGGATCAAGGACGGGAAAGCCCGTTTTGACCTGGGGCGGTACCAGGATGCTATCGATGCATTCGACAATGCAATCACCATAAACCAGCGGAGCACCGTCGCGTTCCTGTACAAGGGTTTTGCGCTTGAGAAGATCAACCGGGTCGCCGAAGCACTCCAGGTTTTCGAGGTCCTGCTTGAAATCGATGCAAACAACAGCGAAGCCTATTACCACATGGGTCTTGCCCTCGCAGGCTCCGGCCGGCAAAAAGATGCACTTGCTGCCTTTGAAGCAGCACTCAGGATCAAAGAGTCGTTTGCCCCTGCCTGGTACAACAAGGGAAAGATGCTTCTTGACCTCGGGAAATACCAGGACGCTATTACCGCGTTCGACCGGGCGCTCGAAAAAGAGCCGGCCTACACCGAGGTCTTTTACAGCAAAGGTGTGGCTCTTTCCAAGCTCGGGCGGTTCCCGGAAGCCATCGAAGCATTCGGGAAGAACCTGGAAAAGGATACCAGTAACTCCCCGGGATACTACTTCAAGGGTGTTGCGCTCTCCAAGCTCTCGCGGTACCAGGAGGCACTCGAGGCATTTGACCGGGCGCTGATCTACGATCCGGAGAATGCGCTTGTCTATTTCCAGAAGGGACGGGCGCTCGACGGCCTTGGCTGGCACCAGGAGGCGGTCTCCGCCTTTGAAAAGACCCTCGCGCTCAAACCCCGCTATTCCGAGGCACGGATGCGCAAGGGCATCTCGCTCTACAACCTGGGCCGGTTTGCCGAGGCCATCCGGGACTTTGACCGGACCATTGCCGAGAACCCCCACAACTTCCATGCCTGGTACCAGAAGGGGCGGGCGCTCTTTGACTCCGGCAGTTATATCGATGCTATCGAAGCCTACGATCACGCACTCGAGGTGGAATCGAACTACCCGGATGCCCACTACCACAAGGGCCTCGCCCTCTACGAGCTGGGGCGGTACGAGGAGTCTATCCTCTCCTTTGACCAGGCACTCGAGAATGACCCTCATCTCGACTATGCGCTCTTCCATCGCGGCGCCTCGCTCCTGAAACTAGAACGGTACCGCGAGGCCGTGCAGGCATTTGATGCTGCGCTCGCTCTCCTGCCAAAGTACGCGCCGGCCCACCATCTCAAGGGAGTAGCGCTTGCGGCCCAGGGCCTGTACCAGGACTCCATCGATGCGTATGACCGGGCGCTCGAATGCGATCCGAAGAGCGCCGAGTCTGCGCTTAATAAGTCCATGTCCCTGCACAACCTTGGGCAGGACGACGATGCGCTCGCCGCTGTCGGTAAGGCAACCGAGATCCGGCCAGACTTTGCTGAGGCATGGAGGTACCGGGGCGTGATCCTTTCGCACCTTGGAAGGTACCAGGAGGCCATCGAGGCACTGGATCGTGCCCTTGCCGGAGATCCGAAGAATGCGCAGTTCCATTACCAGAAAGGAAGGGCGCTTGATGAGCTCGGGCAGTACGAGAATGCGATCCTTGCATACGATACGGCACTCTCTATCCAGCCCGACTGCATCCAGGCACGGATGCACAAGGGTGAGGCGCTCACCGCGCTTTCCCGGTTCCGTGAGGCCACAAAGGAGTTCAAGAAGATCCTCACCGATCATCCTGACAATGCCGCCGCATGGTTCCAGAAAGGCCGGGCCCACTTTGATCTCGGCGATTATACCGAGGTGATCGATGCCTGCGACCGGGCGCTCAGGCTGAACGCCACATCCGCCGAAGCCCTTGAGTACAAGGGTCTTGCGCAGTACGAGCTGGGCCGGTACGAGGATGCGATCGAATCCCTGAGTCTAGCGGAGCGCATTGATTCGCATCTTGAACGGGCAGTGTACCACCATGGAGCTGCGCTGCTGAAACTCGAACGGTACAGCGATGCGATCCGGGCCTTCGACCAAGCGCTCGCACTCGAGCCTGGCGATGCCCATGCCCACCATCTCAGGGGCGTCGCGCTTGCGGCCCAAAGCATGTACCAGGATTCCATCCACTCTTTTGAAAAAGCGCTCCAGTACGATCCCCGGAGCGCCGAGTCTGCTCTTAACAAGGCCATAGCGCTGCACAGCATGGGACAGGATGAGGAATCGGTCAAGGCCTCGGATATCGCCATCGGGATCCAGCCGGATTTTGCCGAGGCATGGTATTACAAGGGTGTGGCCCTCTCGGCCCTGCGGCAGTACGCGGACGCGGTACCGGCGCTCTCGCGTTCGCTCGAACTGGACAGCACCAACACCCATGCCTGGTTCGATATGGGTCTTGCCCTGATCGAGCTCCAGCGCTACGAGGAATCGGTGGGGGCATTCGACCATGTTCTCGGGCAGGTCTCGGATTACCCACCGGCATACTTCCACAAGGGGCGGGCCCTTGCCGCGACAGGGAGATATGAGGAGGCAGTCGCGGCATTCGACAGCGCCCTTGCAATAACACCCAGCGACGCCACCTTCCTGTCGGCAAAAGGCCATGCACTCGAATCTATGAAGCGGTACCGGGAGGCGGCGGTTGCATTCGAAGAGGCAACCGGAGCGGATCCCACTTCAGCCGACAACTTCTACCATCTCGGCCTTACCTATATCGAACTCCACCGGGATGAAAAGGCGCTCGCAGCTTTTGCAAAAACCATCAGGATAAATCCGGAGAACGCCGGAGCGCTCCAACAGGCCGGAATCGTGCTCGCCCGGCTGGAGAAATACACGGAGGCTATAGAGATCTTCGACCGATATCTCGTGCTCGGCCACGAGAGCGCAGGCATCCTGTACGAGAAAGGCTGCGCGTACTTCGCGCTTCAGAAATATGAGGATGCAATCGCATCCTTTGACCGTGCACTCAATCTGGATGCCAACAACATCGGCGCGCTGGTCAAAAAGGGACAGTCGCTTGCCAAGCTCCGGCGCTACGAAGAATCAGTCGCGCTCTTTGACCGCGTGATCGCGCTCGACTCCGAGAATGTGATCGCTCATTTCGTCATGGGCACGGCGCTTGTCCATCTTGCCCGGTACGAGGATGCGGTAATCGCGCTTGACCGGGCCCTTGAATATGACGGGAGCAATGCCCGGATCTATGCCTGCAAGGGGTACACCCTGTACCGGCTCAACCGGTTCAAGGAATCGGCGGAATCCTTTGCAAAGGCCCAGAAGCGCGAGCCAAAGGACCCCTTTACCCTGATGTACCGGGCCAAGTCACTCCTTCATAACGAGCGGTGGGAAGAGGGTATCGCAATCTTTGACAAACTGCTCTCCATCGAAGGGAAAAATGCCGCAGCGTGGTACTACAAGGGGATCGCGTATTCGCACCTTTCCCTTCACAATGAGGCACAGGAGTCGTTCGAACAGGCCATTGCGCTGGATGGAGAGTGTGCGGCGGCATGGTACCAGAAGGGACTGGTACTCTTTGAAAGAGAAAACTTTGATGAGGCGCTGCCGGCCTTCGAGCGTGCACTGGAGCTCGCCCCTGCCATGCAGGACTACGCGTTCCGGAAAGCACTCGCTCTCTTCATGCTCGAACGTTACCAGAAAGCGGCAGGAATCTTTGATCTCGCCCTGACCCTTGGACCAGAAACATCGGTTATCCAATACTACAAGGGACGGGCCCTCACGGAGACCCGGGAGTACACACACTCGCTTGATGCGCTCAACCGGGCGCTTGCCCTTGAACCGGAAAACTCGTTTATCTGGCTAGCAAAAGGCAGGGTGCTGCTCGTGGAAAAGGACGGTACCGGTGCGGTCGCATCCTTTGACCAGACACTGGCGCTTGACCCGAAATCCGTAGATGCCGCGTTCTTTAAAGGTGAAGCACTAGCGCTCCTTGGAAACGACGAAGAGGCAATACGTGCATACGATCTTGTCCTCAGTCTCGAACCATCGTATCCCGATGCCGCATACAGGAAAGGGCTTGCGCTTCTGCGGCTGAAGAACTATGCCGGGGCGATCGAAGCCTTCGACCTAGCGATCCAGTTCATGCCCGGGCATGCACAGGCGCACTATCACAAGGGACTGGCCCTGTTTGACCAAGGTAAAAATGAAAAAGCGATCCGCTCTTTCAAGCACGCACTTGAACACGATCCCTCTATTGCCGACGCATTGTTCCATACCGGCCTTGCATATACCGGGCTGAGCAAGTACGTGCCGGCGCTCTCCGCGTTTGATAAGCTGATTGAGACGGAACCGCAGAACGCTGATGTGCTATACCAGAAAGGGCGGATTCTTGCAAAACTTGGCCGGCCGGACGAAGCCCTTGCCGTGCTTGAAATGTCCCTTAACCTGGAAAACAATGTCGCCGAGGTCTGGCTTATCAGGGGAAGCGTTCTCCTTGAGCAGGAGAAGTGGGAGGAAGCGCTCGAATCGTTCGACCGGGCCCTTGCTTTGACACCGGAGAACAGCATGGCGTGGTACCGGAAGGGCAAGGCATTTTCCGCCTTGCACAGGTATCCTGACGCGATCAAGTGTTTTGACCGGGTTATCATCACAGATGCCAGCTGCGCGGCGGCATGGTTCCGGAAAGGCAGCGCACTTCTCTCTCGCGGGGATCTCAAGGATGCTATTGAAGCGCTCACTAAAGCTCTCGAGATCCGGCCTGACAATGCCAACGGATGGTACGACCGGGCCGTCGCGCTTGCAGGACTTGGGAGGTTCGAAGAGGCGATCCCCTCCTATGACCGGGCGCTCTCCATCAACCCGAGATACGCGAGCGCCTATTTCGACAAGGGAAGCGCGCTTGCCCGTCTCGGCCGGGACCGGCAGGCAATCGAGGCCCTGGAAATGGCTTCATCCATCGACCCGAACTTCTCAGCCGCGTATTTCGAAAAAGGCCTTGCACTGGCACGTCTCGCTAAGAACAAAGAGGCCATTGTGGCATTCGATGCCGCGATCGCCATCGATCCTACGAGTGTTCCTGCGATCCTCAACAAAGGGCTTGCTCTCTCAAGCCTGAAAAAGTTCGGGGATGCCGTGAACACGTTCGATGCCGCCATCAGGCTGGATCCGACACACTATGAGGCATGGTTTGCCAAGGGGTATGCATACTCCCGGCTCCGGCAGTACGATGACGCGGTCGGGGCTTTTGACCATGCACTCACTATCGACCCGGGCCGGTACCCGGCCTGGTACGAGAAAGGCGTGGCGCTTGCGCGCCTCGGGCGCAACGAGGAAGCGGTCACCGCGTTCTCCGAGGCGATCACGCGGGACGACAAGAACCCGGAGGCTCAATACGAGAAAGGTCTCGCACTCCTTGAACTCGGACGCGACGAGGAAGCGGTTTCCTCGCTTTCCCGGGTTCTTGCCTTGGATGCCGCGTTCGGGGATGCGGCCTATCATCTTGGTTTTGCGCTCGAGCGCCTCGGCCGGTTTACTGATGCGATCACGGCATATGATCGCATGATTGTCACCAAACCTGACCACTTCGGGGCCTGGTATCACTACGGCCTTGCCTCCGAGCAGCTTGGCCGGGATGACGATGCTGTTCAGGCATTTGAGAAAGCCCGGCAGATCGATCCCCACAATATCGCCCTGCTCTTTGCTGATGGCAAGGCATGGGCCCGGCTCGGGCAGTTCGAGGACGCGATCCACCTTTTCGACATTGCTCTTGGAAAGGAGTCGGGCAACGGGGAGATCCTCTTTGAAAAGGCAAAGGCTCTAGCTGCCCTTGGCCGGCATGAAGAGGCGCAGGAGATCTTCCGGCTCGCGTTTACCCAGATCACTGACAACTACGAACCTGCCTACCTCCGCGGGCTCTCGCTCCTTGCACTCGAACGGTACGAGGACGCAGACATGGCCTTCGATGCAGCCCTTGCCCTCAAATCTGATGATCCTGATATCTGGGAAAAGAAAGGAGGGGCATTGATGCATATCGGCCATTACGAGAATGCGGTTGCGGCATTCGACCATGCAATCACGTTCCGGCCCGGGGACGCAGGTGCGTACCTGGAACGGGGCCGGGCACTCTCTGCCCTTAATAAGCATGAAGAGGCCATCGAATCATTCGACCGGGTGCTTGCCCTTGAACCGTCGGACCCGGTAGCGAGTTTCGAACGCGGGCGGGCGCTCTATTATGCGGCGAAGTATGATGATGCGGTTGCCGCGCTCGATGTAACCCTTTCCAGCGATCCCAAGAACCCCGGTGCCCTGTACTTCCGGGCAGCATCGCTTGCTGCCCTGGAGCGGTATGCGGAAGCGGCGGAATCGTTCGAGCGCCTCCTTGTCTACACCCCAGAGAATGCCGACGCCTGGTACGAACAGGGATGCGTGCTTGTCCGCCTCCACCATTTCGATGACGCGATCGCTGCGTTTGATCATGTCCTCCATCTGGTACCGGAGCATTTCGATGCGCAGTTCCAGAAGGCCCGTTCTCTCGATAAGTTGGGTCGGTACAAGGAGGCCATCAGCTGCTATTCGGCGGCCCTCGCCCTGCGGCCAGCGGATGCAAAGACCCACTATTACCAAGGCGTGGCCTTCGCACAGAACGGGAAGGCCGAGGATGCGGCCAAGGCATTTGACGCGGCTCTGGAGATTGATCCGGTCTTTTCCGATGCGCTCTTCGAGAAGGGCAAGGCTTTATCTGCCCTCGGGATGTTCCGCGAAGCGGTCAAGACCTTTGACAAGACCCTGCTTATCAACAGGAACTATGCAGAGGTCTATTTCCACAAGGGCCTTGCCCTTGCAGAGCTTGGAAGGCATGACGACGCGATCGTAGCGTTTAACAAGGACATCGATCTTGATGCCGGTAACACCGAGGCCTTTTACCGCAAGGGGATCTCCCTTGCCGCCACCGGCAAGCTCACGACAGCAATCGAGGCATTCGATCATGTCATCCAGTCAGATCCCGGTTCGATCCAGGGCTTTCTCCACCGGGGGATGGTACTCTTTGATCTTGGCAGGTACAACGAGGCCATTGAATCATACAGGAAAACACTTGAGATTGATGCAAACAACGCAGATGCCTGGTACCTGATGGGCCGGGCACTCCTCTCGCTCAACACCCTTGACGACGCGGTCACGGCATTTGACCGGGCGCTCGAGCTGCAGGGTGAATTTGCCGACGCGTATTATTACAAGGGACGGACACTCTTTGCATTGTCTATGTACAGCGAAGCTGTTGCCGCGTACGACAGCACGCTTGCCCTGCGCCCCAAGCATGACGAGGCGCTGTACCACAAAGGCATGGCCCTCCTGCGGCTCCAGCGGGCCGGGGATGCTGCTTCCGCTTTTGACCAGGCACTCAGGCTCCACCCGAACTACGCGTATATCTGGACCGGAAAAGGGATGGCTCTTGCTGCACTTGACCGGCACAAGGATGCAATTACGTGTTTCACCAAAGCCATCGCGCTTGACAGGAAGGATGCCCGTGCATATTACCAGGCCGGGCTCTCATATCTCGCGCTTGTCCGGTACCAGGATGCGATCATGAACTTCGATGCAGCGCTCGTTCAGCACCCGAAATGCGCACGGGCTTTCTACGCCAAGGGCCGGGCACTCTGTGGGGTTTCCATGTTCCACGAGGCGATCACCTCATTTGACCGGGCCATCGCCGAGCAGTCAGACTATGCCGAAGCCTGGCTCTACCGCGGGATAGCCGAGGCAAACCTGAACCAGTTCGAGGAGGCACTGGATTGCTACAACCATGCCCTTGCGATCAATGCCACCTTTGCCTCTGCGCTTCTCAACAAAGGGCGGGCGCTTATTCACCTAGAGCGGACCGGGGAAGCACTCGCGGTGATCGAGAAGGTGCTCACCCTCCAGCCGGAATCTGCTGATGCATTCTATTACAAGGGGCGTGCCCTCCTGAAGCGGAAGCAGGATGAAGAGGCAATAGATGCATTCAACCGGGCGCTTGCGATTAACCGGCAGTTTGCCGAGGCGCACCATTACAAGGCGATCGCACTCAAACGACGGGGACAGTATGAGGAGGCGGTAGCAGCATTCGATGCGGCCCTAAAAATCAGGAGCGATTACCCCGAGGCCCTCTACGAGAAGGGCCGGGCCCTTTTCCACCTGGACAAGTTCAAAGAAGCGCTTGCGGCCTATGACCAGGCCCTTGCGGCAAACCCAGGATATGCAGACGCCATCTTCCAGAAGGGGCGGACCTACATTGCACTCCAGAATCCCGACGGGGCGATCCGGGCGTTCGATCGGGCGCTGGAAGTAAACCCATCCTGCTACCAGGCTCACTACTGGAAAGCAAGAACATTATACGATGAGGGTAGTTATGATGCCGCCATCACTGAGTACGACCGGGCGATCACGATAAAGCCGGATTCGCCAGAACTCTACCGGGACCGCGGCCTTGCCTACGCGGCTATCGAGCAGTACCGTGAGGCGATCAGGTCGTATGACCGGGCGCTGGAGCTCGATACCCACGGTGCCGATGCGTTCTCCCACAAAGGGAGCTCGCTCGCCGAGCTAGGTATGTACCGTGACGCGCTTGAAGCATTCGAAAAAGCTCTCGAAAAAGATCCGACGCTTGCGACATCCTGGTTTGGCAAGGGTAATGTCCTCTACGATCTCGGGAAGTTTGCCGAAGCACGCGATGCGTATGACGAGGGACTCAGGTGCGACCCGGAGAACGCAGTCGGCTGGACCCGTAGGGGCATGACCTTTGCCGGCCTCAATGACCACAGGACCGCGATCGAGTCCTATGACCGGGCCCTCGCGATCGATCCCTCGTTCTCGATCGCCTACTTCACCCGGGGCAGCGCCTTTGAAGCGCTCGGGCAGTACGAGGAGGCGGCGGAGTCTTTCAAGGCCATGATCTCCCTGCAGCCGGACTTTGTCGATGCCTGGATCCACCAGGGCCGGGCCCTGCAGGAGCTTGAGAAATATCCTGAGGCCCTGACATCCTTCAAGCGTGCCCTTGAGATCGATCCCACCCGCAAAGAGGTCTGGAACGATGTCGGGGCAACGCTCGACAAGCTGGGTAAGCATGAGGATGCCCAGATCTGTTACGAAAAGGCACTGTAAGTCCTCCTTTTTTTATCCTGCCGGTATAACCACGTGCTCATCTATGTTTTTTTTCTGAGTGCCTCAAAGGTGCAATAAAAAAAACGCTCTGGACAAACCCGGAATTTTTTCGGTCTTTTGCCGGTTCGGAAGGGGAGGATAAAAAGTGCAGCAATATTCATTATCTTTCGTTCCTGATCGGTTACTATGCGCGATATTGTCAGCAGCAAGAAGATGGAGAACGGGATCGTCGTCTTCTGGGAAGAGGCGGGCGAGAAAAAATACGAGTCGTTCAATTACTCAGAACTCATCGATATGAGGATCAACGCGCTCGATCTCCTCGACCGCCCAAAGTCCTACAAGGTCGATCCAAAAGCACACACTATTGTCACCCGGAAATAAGCGGGAGAACCGTATCCTTTCCGGACATGAGGAGCAGGTACAACGGGTTACGGGATGAGCTAGACGCCTGCCCCGTTACCCCTATCGATCCTATTTTGGTGTACCGGGACTGATGTACTAGCGTGAACCAAGAGTTCCCCCAGGGTGAACTTCGCGCGAAGCCCGTTCGTGCGATCTTATTCGACATGGACAATACCCTCTTTGACCTTGTTGGGGCGCAGGTTGCCGCATGTAACAGTGTGGTGCGCCACTTCGGCCATGACAACGGCGACGACCTCTTCCTGTACTTCCTTTCTGACTCCCATGGGTTTGAATCGACCGAAAATATCCGGCAGTACATGGAGGAACGCAGGATCCCGACAAACGGCATGTTCGAGCAGGCCTGCCGGATCTATGCAAGCGAGAAACTCCGTCACATCACACCTTATCCAGGGGTAAAAAAGACGCTCGCGGCGATCCGGGAACGGGGATATGCGATGGCTGTCGTGACCGATGCGGAACATTCCGATGCCATGCTCCGGCTTGGCAAATGCGGCCTTACATCCTTCTTTGACTGCATGGTGACGTATGATAAAGTCGGGAGAAAAAAACCGGCCCCCGACCCGTTCCTTGCGGCCCTGGACGCGGTCAGCGCCCGGCCGGAGGAGGCCCTCTTCATCGGCGACAGCCCGCGGAGGGATATCGAGCCCTGTAAAAATCTGGGTATCAGAACTGTGTATGCGCGGTACGGGGACCGGTTCTCCAAGACCCGGGATGCTATCGGGGCCGATTTTGTGATTGACTGCATGGATGAACTCCTTACTATCGTTGCGGACATCCCGGTCGTCCGTTCCCGTCCCGGGCCGTAATAACCCCGGATCGGGGAGAACCGTGGCCCGGTTGTACAAAATCCTGACCAAAAATTAAAAAAGCCACAGGTTCTATAAAAATTATGTTTGTTCCATCGAGGATCTTTTTCACCAAGGGGGTGGGAATTCATAAAGATCGACTTGCATCGTTTGAACTGGCGCTGCGCAAAGCCGGTATCGAAAAATGCAACCTTGTGTACGTGTCGAGCATCTTCCCCCCTAATTGTAAACAGATCCCCTCCCGCACCGGCCTGCGTGAACTCCAGTCCGGCGGCATCACGTTCTGCGTGATGGCAAGGAACGAGACAAACGAACCCAACCGGCTGGTTTCAGCTGCGGTCGGGCTCGCCCTCCCCAAGGATGTGGAAGAGTACGGTTACCTCTCCGAGCATCACGCCTATGGTGAGACGCAAGAGCGGACCGGGGAATATGCCGAGGATCTTGCGGCGACGATGCTTGCGACCACCCTGGGTATCGAGTTTGATGCCAATGCTGCCTGGCAGGAACGCGAACAGACCTACAAGGCAAGCGGCAAGATTATCAGGACAAAACATGTCTGCCAGTCGGCACAGGGTGATAAGAACGGGCTCTGGACGACGGTAATTGCGGTAGCTGTCTTCCTCTGACCTGTGCACTCATGAAAAAATTTCTTTTTCTATCGTTTTTATAATTTCACTGAATCTGATCACAGATCCATATTCATGATATCGTGAAGCGGCAGCTTCCGGACCGGGAAAAGGGTTATTGCCCCGGTCGTTCGTGTGCCATTTTGATCAGCTTTTCTGCAAGGGCCCGGACTTCACGCCGGGCCGGGCTGGATTCCGGGATCTGCGATACCGGAGTTGCTGCAAGGTCTGCCGCCTCAACAGCCGGATCTTCGGGAATGATTGCTATAGGAAGCTCGTTCCCGATGTCCACCGGAGCAGCGCCGGCCTTGTACCGGTTGAAAACCACATGGATCTTTTCCGGTTCAAGCCCGAGCTGAGTGGCAATCTCCCGTATCCGCGTAATGGTCCGCAGTCCCCGGGCCCCGGGATCGCTTACGATCAGGAGCACGTCCGGCTTTCCGATCGTACCCCGGCTGATATGCTCCATGCCGGCCTCGGTATCGATCACAAGAAAACGGTATTCTCTCTCAAGCTGTTTCATGCATTCCGAAAGCAGATCGTTTGCGAAACAGTAACAGCCGGTCCCTTCGGGCCGACCCATGGCAACGAGATCAAAGCCGCTTGCCTCCACAAGGGCCTGCCGGAACCGGTACCTCACGTAATCGTGCCGGTTCATGCCCGGTGGGATGTTCCGGGAAAACGCCTCCTCTCTCATGCTGCCCAGCGTTTCTTTGACCTCGACACCGAGGGCTTCGTGGAAGTTCGCGTTGGGGTCTGCGTCAACAGCAAGGACCGGGATTTCCCCGGCATCGATAAAGGACCGGACCAGGAGGGAACTGATCGTGGTCTTGCCGGTCCCTCCTTTTCCGGAGAGTGCAATAGTGAACGGGCGCGGTGGCATGGTTCTCTCACGCTCTTTTTTTAGGATAATTTTGCCTCTGCCCGGATTCTCCGGGAAATTTCCGCTGCGGCCCGCTGGATCTCACAGGCGCCGTTCCGGTCTGCAAACCGGATCCCGCAGCTGGGCGTAATCATTGACTGGGCATCAAAAAGCTCAACCGGGATCCTTTGTGTGAGCTGGGTGCGTATCGCGCAGTACCGTGCATAGAGTGAATCGACTGTCTCGCCAGTAAAGAGCTTGTATTCGGCAGGGACGATCCCCCACGCAATCACCCCTCCCCGTTCCATGTAGGCTCCGATTGCGTCGGCATAAAGGAGGAATTCTGTTGCGGTTGTATAAGCGTCTAGGGAGATCACCGAGGGAGCGAGACCAATGACAAAACTCCAGTCTGTATTCGAACAGCAGTGGACGCCAAGGCCGCCTTTCACCAGGGATGCAATATCCTGCCAGCCAGCCTTCACGGTCGCCAGATCGAGCGGCACCACTGATGATCCGAGCGAGGCAAAGTAGGGCTCATTGAGGACCAGAAGGGTTTCTTTGATACCGGTCCTTGCCTGCATCTCATGTTCGCACCATCGTGCCTTGAGTGCAATCATTTTCGAGAGGACATCAGCCAGCTGGGCATCGTAGTAGATCGGCCTTTTTTCTGCATCCACAACCTGCATCCCGAATGTGACCGGACCAGTCACCTGACACTTGAGCACCCGTGCACAGGTAAGCGGCCGCCCCATCAGTTCGATAAAAGCGGAGGCGTGTGAATCATCAAGGCCATACTGTGAGAAATTTTCCTCGACAAAATCCAGGTACACCTTCTCCATTTCTGCAGTATTGTCCCGGGTGCTGTCGTAGAGCAATCGCCCCTCGCGGATGATCTGGCCCGGAAGCTGGGCCGAGTCATTAAAGACAATGCCCTCCAAGAGCCCGCGGTCCGGGAGCGTAGGGGCATACGGGAACTCAGGGAATATCTCAAGGACATCATTGCACGCAAGCACCGGGTCGGTATGCGGAAGTGCGCCTATGCCGGTAGCACGGGAATTAGGGGAAGGAATCATTTTTGACATCAGGTAGACTCCTTTTTCTCGCGCAGTGAATCGAGGAGCGCCTGGACCCGGGGAAAGAGCGAGAGATCCGTGTGCGGGAGGAACGCGCTCGATGTGTACTCATCCATGAAGGAGGGCTCGGCGTTGAGCTCGATGTACGCGATCCGGCCTGCGATGCCGTCCAGAAGTTTTCTCTTCCTGCGGTTAATGAGCGCGAGATTTGCACCTGCCACGGCACCGTTTCCGATATTTTTTATCCGGTCGAGATCGATCTCCGGGATCAGACCGACGATCGTTGCGTTCTTCTTATTGGTGTAGTTGCCAAACGCACCGGCAAAGTAGATGGTGGCGATATCGAACCTCGTGACCCCGGCCTCTTTCATGAGCGTCACGCAGGCAGCATGAATGGAAGCCTTACTCATGATAAGATTCTTGATATCGTTTTCCGTGATTACGATATCTTTTCCTATATCGGTCTCGCCTGCCCACGCGATCACGTACTCCGGGAAATGTGCGCCGGTGCGGATACGGGGGTTGGTGCTCTCCGTATTGATCCGCCCGGTCCTGTCTATAACGCCCGCAGAGAGCAGTTCGGCAAGGATGTCGATCAGACCAGAGCCGGTAAGACCCTTGGGTTTGATCCCGTTGATGGTAGAAAAGACCGGTTCCAGCGTTGCCGGATCGATGGTGATCTTGTCGATCGCGCCGGGGTTTGCCCGCATGCCAAAGAGGACCTCGCCGCCTTCCAGTGCCGGCCCTGCCGCCCCTGCGCAGGAAAACATCCATTCCCGGTTGCCAAGGACAACCTCGAAATTTGTCCCGATATCGATAAGAAGTGAGATCTCCTCTTTCTCACTCATGCCGCAGGCAAGGATATCTGCGATGATATCGCCTCCTATAAAATCGCTTACGGCCGGGAAAGCGAAGAGCCCGCAGTTGTCGTTGCAGGTGATCCCAATTCGTGCGGCGGCAACCGAGAGCGCCCTCTGCACCACCGGGACATAGGGCTCTTTGATGATGTACGCCGGGTCAATGCCAAGCAGCATGTGTGTCATCACCGTGTTGCCCGCAACCACGACCTCATAGATATCCTCCCGGTCGATCCCGCCAGCGTTGGAGGCCGAGGTCAGCGCCGCGTTGATGCTTTCGACAGCAAGTGTCTGGAGTTTCACGATCCCGTTCTTCTGGGCATAATTGACCCGGGCAAGGATGTCTTCGCCACAGCTGATCTGCCGGTTGTAGTTGGAGGCAACCGCGGCCACTTTTCCCGAGATGAGGTCCCAGAGATATGCAACGACAGTAGTTGAGCCCAAGTCGACTGCAGCGCCGTAGAGTCGTTGCGAAGTATCGTTTTCCTGAAGATCGATGAGCCGGTAGCCTCCGGGCACAAGGGCTATGGTCCCGGTCACCTTCCAGTCGCTGTGCCTGAGCAGGGCGGGAATCTCGCGCATCACTTCGAGAGGTGCGTACATCTTCTCCGCGACCGGCCCGCCTTTCTTCTGGATCCCCCAGAGCAGGCGCGAAAGATCCGGGGACGGATCGGCAAGAGTCGGTGGCTGGAGATCCACGTAATATTTCTTCACGGACGGGTGGAACTCAATCTCCATATCAATCCCGTCAATCAGGATCTTCTGTTCCTGGATCAGCGTACTCTCGGGGATAATGACCTGGAGATCCCCCTGGATCGTGGTCACGCAGGCAAGACAGGCGCCTTTTTTCAGTTCCTCCTCAGTAAAGAACCGCCCGAACTTCTGCCGGTCGAACTCAGTCTTGCCGGACTGGACAAAAACCACGCATTTCCCACATTTGCCTACTCCGCCGCAGACGACGTTCATGTTGATCCCGGCACGCTGGGCAGCGTCAAGGATAGTCGTCCCGCGGGGGGCATCGATTTTGCGATAGCTGGGAAGGAAGGTAACAGTACGCATTTAAGGCTTCCATTCCTGCACGAGGAATTCTCCGATCTCGGCTGCATCACGGGGCCCGACAAGCACTTTCCAGCCGGTTGCCTCTTCAATTCTCCCCGAGAGGGGAGCAGCGTAGCCAGGGATAATCAGTTTCCTGTGTGACACCTCATTTTCAACCCCGAATTTTTTTATCGCGTCCCGCACCAGCGTCTCGTTAAGCTTGCCTGCTGCTACCGAGGTGAGCACCGAAAGCCCTTCAGTATCGACGATCAGCATGAAACAGGGAGTGCGCGTGGATTCGAGGTATCCCTGGAGCGTGAAATAGGTCAGGGAGAAGTTGACGGTCATGAGCACCGGGGCATCCTTCCCGGGCGTCCCGACCCGGTAGAGCCCGGGATTCATCTGGATGGGCTTCTGCGGATCGGTGTAGATGTTCTGGCGAAGGGTAAGTGCTGCCTTTGCGGAGGCCGGTGCGAGGGGTTTTGTCACGATCACGGAAGCGTACTTGACGATCCCAAGGGCAATTGCCGCATCTTGGTCCTCAAACGCCATAGCATCAAGGTACACCGGGAACCCGAGATCCGGGACTGCACGGGTGATGGCGAGCTGCCGTATTGCCGTCGACCGGTACAGGAAATCTCCAAGGGTTAGCGGGGCGAGGTCCAGGACAACATTTTGCACACCTTCGACAGCGCAGTCTCTGGTGAGCTGAACCAACCCATCGAGGGTCGGGGCCCTGACAACGAGACGGCATCCGTACTGCTTTGCAAGCGCACACATCTGCCGGTAGTTTTCCGATGTTGCTGCGCAGATCAGGGGGCGGTAGCTCCCGCACTGCACAAGAGCGGCAGCAAGGGCGGCAGGGTTCTCCGAAATAAGAACTTCAGGCAGGCCGGCGGTTTTCTCAACCGCTGCAACTGCCTTTGTATATGCTTCGACAGTCCCGCTCGTATTGACGATCGCTGTCCCGTTGAATTTCAGATCAGCCCCAACCCGGGTCAGCGTTTCATCCCGCACCCGTGCAGTCACCGCCGCGATCTCCTCCTCGCTCTGCGTATCAAAGACCGCAAACATGATGCCCGGGGGGTGGTAGAAGGTCTTATCATGACGGTAGAGTACGAACTCCTCGCCGACTGCAAATGAGCGTTCCCCAACCCCGAGTTTTACGAGTTTAATCGGCGGCCGCGTTGTTGCCCCAAGAACGGATTTTGCATTATCGTCGAGGTACGGGCAGAGATCGAGGTCTGCTTTCCCGGCCGCAAGTTTCATCGCAAAGGTCAGACAGGTAGGGTCTCCGCACTCCTTGCAGTTCTTTTTGGGCAGGAGCTTGTAGATATCGAGGGCCTTGAGGGGCATGTCTATGCGCCTCCCGGTCGTGTGTTGAGCGCCGCAAAGGCAGCTTTGAGGCGCTTTACCGTGTCCGGGTGGCGGACGCAGATGATCTCAGCCCCGGCAACAGCTGCCGCAAGGCTTGTCGTAAATTCCCACTCCACCGCGATGGCATTCCTGGTACCGGCGTCCGCTTCACGCACTTCTTTTATCGAGAGCGAGTCTGAAGGGGCGCAGATCATCGGCATCGCGAGATCTGCATCGCCTTTGAGCGCGGAGAATCGGATCCGCTCCATTGCGGAATATGAATACTCAAAACCGTAGCCGAGCGCTCCGGTGTAGGGGTCGATAACGATGTGGTCCCGTGGTACGCCGATCTCCTTAAGGAGGATGTTGAGCTGCTTTGCCAGGTTGATATCAATGGGGGACTGGGCGATGATTGCGTGGTTGTACGCAAGGGCCGCAGCGGCGATACTCCGGTACCGTCCCGCCTCTGCGGTGCCCAGCAGCAGGCGTTCACCCTGCCCGACCTCACCGCATTTCTGGAAGACTTCGCTGTCAATCTTCGGCTCATTGCTTCCCTCGATGATGAGCGGCAGGGTGGTTGAGGCAAGAACCGCTTCAGTCGTTTTCCCGAGAGAAGGGATATCGGAAAAATCCCGCTGCTTGGTGCTTGTCAGGCAGAGCCGGACGAGGTCGGCCCCGTAGGTGGTCTCTGCCGTCTTTGCCCATGCAGCCGGGTCGTAGATGAGATCTCCGCAGAAATCGTTGACTATCGGGGACCAGTACCGGAAGTCATCGCAAATCTCAAAGACGACGAGCGGTGGGGGGAATGGTCTCCCTTTTTCCATAAAAGGAAGCGTGGTGCCACCGCCGATCCGGTACGACCGTGACCGGGTGCCCCCGTCAGAACGGGTTGCACCAAGAATGACTTCTCCTACCGAGCCGGTCCAGCCAAAATTCGGTTCAGGTATCATCGCACACCTCACATAAGGGGTTTCATCACAAGCGCCGGGTGGCCGACACGGGCGAGGAATGCTGCCAGGTCTTCTATGGTTGGTGCCGAATTTTCATCCGCGATCTTATCAAAAAGGTCAGGATGTCCCTTTGCCGCAAGCAGCGGGAGGAGACGGGGCCTGATCTCCTCTTTTAACTGCGAGGGCATCCAGACAAGTCGTTCGATCCCACCTTCTCCCTGAAGGAACCGGTCCGAGAGGATATAATTTTTCGAGATTCCGGCAAAGCCCGGGGTCTGGGCGCCCCCGCCAATGGTTCCGGCAAGGGTCGAGAAGCTCATGCCGGACGGAGTCATGCCCTTGTATTCCCGGTTGACGACCATGATCCCGTTGACCTCCGGGAGCATCAGGGCTATGGCCTCAAAACATCCGCAACAGGTCATGGGAAATTCCATCACGCTGTACAGCGAGCACCGCTCGATCTCTCCGTGGCTGGCCTTCTTGATGAACCGGTTTACCCCTTCGAACTCGCCGTTCTGGGCATTGATGAGCGCCCCCTTTTCGACCGGCTGGTTTGCGCCGGAGGGGGACATCTCGTACGCAATCTTCCCGTCAAGCCAGCTGATCGCCCCGCAGAGTGCTGGCCGTTCCGGCGTGATCACGCAGACATGGTTGGGAGCAAATGTCTGGCAGAGCGTGCAGGAGTAATAGGTTTCAACATCGTTATCCCGCATCCCCTTGATACGGGCGTCACGCTCCTCGTAGATTTTCTCTGCTTCCTTCTTTCCTGCAAGCACCATCTCTTGGTCTGTGATGAGGGTCACGGCGACTGCATCGAGGAGCTGGGGAAAGTCCATCCGGAACTTGCCTGCAAGGAGTTTTCCGAGATGCTCGATTTTCACCCCTTTTGTATATGCTTCTTTTGATATCCGCACCCAGATGAGATCCCGCTGGGCAACGTGCCATGATCCTTCACCGTAATTGATGAAATTGTGGATCCTCCGTTCGAGCACCGGCTCGTAATCCTTCTTCATCGTCTTCCCTGCCACTTCGACGATGATGCCCAGGGGGTACGCTCCGCCCTCCTTCATGGAAGCGATCTCCGGCCCGATGACGGTTACCTTCCCGTCTGTGATCTCGCCGGGGTTTTTCATCCTCAGCAGTTCAAACGCGGGCGAGCGGCCTCCTCCAAATTCAACCTGCATCTCCTCTTTTCTTATGCTCTTTCCCTCAAACGCAGGAGAACAGCCCATAGGTATGGGAATGGCGGTTACCGTGACCCGGATCCCCTTCAGTTCCATGCCTTTACGCACGACATCATCGGGTGTAGCAGGGATCCATTCCCCACCTTCGTATCCACCCAGCGAAAGGATCGGGAACCCCAGTACACGCATGCCATCAACAAATGCCACTTCATCGTCAGAAAGGCCGGGGAAGACAACGACCATAGCTTTTGCGCGTTCAGCAGCGTACGAGAGAAGCCGCCCGGTATCTCCCGGTGAGACGCCCCCGAACATCATCGCGACCCGTGCGATAATATCGACAAAATGGACGCTGTGGAGGGGTTGGGATCCGAGGGGAATGAGCCGGTAATCAAGGCCCAGTTTCACTCCTGCAGAAGAGAGGGAAGGGATAACACCGCCGGCAAGGAACGTGAGCATGTATTTTTCCTGGAGCTCGCGGCAGATCGCCGCAGCACTTCCGGCACTGTTCGGGGTTCCGACAATGAGTGCCATGCCGAGAATACTCCCGTCCACCAGAGAGTAACCGAGTTTCCGGATCACCGTGTCGCTGATAAATCCCGTGTAGGGGGCAGACTCTTTTCCCGTTGCTGCAGTTGCTGCCGCAAGCAGGCATTCAGATGCCACCAGCGGATTGTCCCCGGTCTTTGCAAAAACATCTAAAGCGGCGTTCCTGTCGTGCACGGCAATTCCGGTCAGTGCAAACGAGATTGGAAGGTGGTATGCTGTTTCATCATAGGAAAATTCGCGCGATATGTTGGATATTTTATTTTTCAGCTGTATATTTCCTGTTTTTTTGGCCAGGATGACGTCGGTCATTGGTATCCCTCTGTTTATGGGGTATCTGCGCAACTATAGATATAGTTTCGTTATGAGTACAACTTCCTGACAGGGATTGAGTAATTTGAAAGAATCGTCATTCAGGCGAAATAAAAAAGGACAACAATGTTTATTCTCTTATGAATATATTCTCTTAAAGGTGAAGATAAAAATGTGCTCCAGAAAATTCCCGGAATTATGTTCCGGCCTCTTTATCTTGATCATCTTGGTATTGTCCATAGTGCCGGTACAAGCACAGACGGGAAGTGTATCCATCTCTTACCGGGGAGACGGGGGTTATTATGTCGGTGACAGCGTCATATTTGATGGCAGGAACACCGTGGGCAACATGACCGTGATCACCATCACCGGCCCTGACCTTCCGGCAGCAGGAGTTCCCCCTTACAATCTGACCGGTGCAGCGGGAAGTGGGAACACGGTTGTTACAGATCCCTCGGGGACATGGTCGTATATCTGGGATTCTTCCCGGGCTGTGGGGGCCGACAACCTGAATACTGGGCGGTATACGTTCACGGTATTTGATCTCAGCAACCCGCAGATCAACTCTTCAGCCTCCATCTCCCTTAAACAACCTGAGTTTTATGTAACCATCACCCCTAATCCCGCGGTTCTTAACGATTATGTACAGCTGGTAGGGAAGGTGGACACGGCAGTCGACACCATTGAGATTGACGTGCTGGACGCATCCGGGAATAAGGTGCATACCTTCACCTCGCCGGTCAGCGCAGGAGGGTACTTCCAGTATGGGTTCCATGTGGATATGCCGCCAGGTACATATACCGTTTCGATCAGCAGCCCATCGCTGTCAAACAGCCTGAGCCAGCCCCTGACCATTGCGGCCTCAAATGCAAACCTGACCCCGGTTGCAACTGCGACTACTGTCCCGGTTACCCTGCCGGTAATGACAACCGGAACGACAGCTATGCCGCAGGTAACAGCCACGCTTTCCCCGGGCCCGGGAACTCTGGTGATCTCGTCGGTACCCAGCGGGGCCTCGGTCTATCTTGATTCTGTGAATGTCGGGAACTCCCCGGTGACGCTGAATGGTGTGGCGCCAGGGACCCATCTGGTTGAGCTCAAATCGCCCGGGTACCTGACCGTCTCCATGGATGTGGTCGTCTCTGAGGACAAACCAACCGAGATCTCTCCTGAGATGGTAAAGGAACCCTTTGGCCTCTCACTCTCTCCGCTGGATGCAATCGGGGGTTGTCTTGGGGCAGCAGCATTGGTTGTTGCCGCACGGAAAAAATAAGAGTTAACCCGGACCAGCCCGGATGCCGGCCAAGGGCCGGCCTTTGATTTTTTACCGTAATCTATAACCAACTCCCCTCCCTATTTTAGTCCTGCATACGATGCCGGTACCTGTGAAAAAATTTGGGTTTATCGCACACATGCCTGATGAGCCCGGCTCCCTTGAGAGGGCAGCCCAGGTCATCACGAAATACGATGGCAATATCAACCGCATCCAGTATGACCGGAGAATAGATCCCAGCACGGTCTTTTACGAGGTGACGGCGACCGAAGAGGATTATGCGAAGATCACAAACGACCTTGCTGCAATCGGGTACCTGCAGACTTCGTTACAGCCGTTGAGTTTTCTCAAATTCTTTGTGCACCTTCCCCACACGCCGGGATCACTGCGCCGGTTCCTGCGATATACGACAGAGTCCGGGGCAAATATCGGGTTTATCGATTTTGACGATACCGGTCGGCATCCTGACCGGCTCACCGTCAGCCTGAATCTCGAAGACCCGGCAACAGTCGAGCAGCTTCTCGATCAGCTCAAATCCCGGTACCACCTGGAGATTCTCGAGTACGATACTACCGGGAAACATCTTGATGATACGGTATTTTATGTGCGGTTTGCCCAGGAGATACGGAACCTGATAGGCGAATCCGAAAATACCTTCCTCCTTTCTTTCCTCGCCGACACCAACCATATCGTGCAGGAACTGATGAACCGGGGAAACAACCCCCGGCAGGTCTTTGACAGCGTGCTTTTGACGGGCCGGACATTGCATGCCACCACTGGCAGGAATTTCTACGCAGATGTCCAGAAGATCGCCATCACCCCGCAGGTAGACCTCTTCTGTTTCCAGCTGCCCTGTGGTGGGAACACCTATGTCCTTACCTCAGAAAAGGAGACCTTGATGATAGACACCGGGTACGGCATCTACCACGATGACGTCATGGCGATGTTTTCCCACTTTGGCCTCGGGAACGAAGACCGGTTTACACAGCTGGTGATCTCCCATGCGGATGCCGATCACTGTGGGGCGGGCGGCTTTTTTTCGGCTGGCGCTCTCATGCATACCGGTACCCGGGACATCATAAAAACGAATAACCGTGCATATGGTTCCCGGAGCGAGCATTCTGTTCTTGAAGCGTTTTACACCAAGATGATCAACCTCTTCTCCCGGTTCCGACCCCCCCGGAAAATGACCTGCCTGCCGCAGGCAGGAACCGGGTCACGCAGCATCTTCCCTGTCCTTGGGTCTGTCACCATCGGCGATCTCAGTCTTGAGGTGCTCGAAGGTCTCGGAGGCCACACCCACGGGCAGATCTATTTGTATTCCGGACAGAAGGGGCTGCTCTTTACTGCCGATGCAGTCATCAATTTTTCCAGCCTGACCCCGGAACGGGCGGCCTATAACTCCCTTGCCGATTTCCTGGTTACTTCAGTGAACGTCGATAGCGATCTCGCGCGCAGGGAACGAAAGGCACTTCTCGAACTTGCCGCAGAGACCGACCAGCACCTTGCCACGGAACAGAAACGCTGCCGGATCTGCGGCGGTCATGGGTCCGTATCCGAACTGGAAAACGGCAAGCTGGTTCCCACAGGTAACATCACCCATTACAAGATAGCGGATTCTTAAATATTCATACCATTTTTCAACTCATCACTTTCCGGGTTAACCGGTACCGGCTGCCCTGCAGGTACGATATTCTCATCTACTATGGGATTGCACCATTCTTGCGAGCAGGATGGAAGACCACAGGGTTCAGGAAATGATGCAGCTGATGGCATCGAAGATCCGGGCAATCGCACACTCCATCTCCGATTCGGACGTGGAGGCATTTCTTGCCGAGATCCTGAATGCACGACGCATCTATGTTATGGGGGCAGGCCGGTCGGGACTGGTGGCAAAGGGATTTGCCATGCGCCTGATGCACCTCGGCCTCCAGTCGTACGTTGTTGGAGAAACGATCACGCCGGCGCTCCAGAAGGGGGATGTCATTGTCGTCTTTTCGGGATCCGGCAGGACGAAGACCGTTGCCGATATTGCCGAGACCGGAAAGGAGATCGGGGCGCACATCTGCCTCATTACCTCCAACGCGGACTCACGGATCGGGAAGATTGCCGACTGCAAAGTGATCATCGAGAACCAGCGCGATGATGTCCGCGACGATGCGGCAGAGTTTGAGATCCGGCAGATGCTGGGCGATCATAAGTCGTTCGCACCGCTCGGGACTCTCTTTGAGACGACATCGATGATCTTCTCCGACGCCGTGATTTCCCGGCTCATGGAGATTACCAAAACCGATGAATCCGCGCTCAAGGACCGTCATGCAAATATCGAATAAGACAGGCCAAGGAGGGAAATGATGGAAGAACAGTTTTCGCCCCGGGTGAAGGGTATAGAAATTTCCGGGATACGAAGGATCTTTGAAGCGGCAGGCCCGGACTCGATAAACCTCGGGCTCGGCCAGCCGGATTTTGATACGCCGCAGCACATCAAGGATGCGGCCATCGCCGCAATCCGGGCAGGAAAGACCGGGTACACGGCAAATACGGGGATTCCTGAGCTCAGGGACGCAATCTGTGCCAAGTTCAAAAAAGAGAACGAGGTGCAGTATGGCCCTGACCAGATCCTGGTCACTGCGGGCGCAAGCGAGGCGCTCCATATCGTGATGCAGGCGCTCGTGAGCGACGGGGACCTGGTACTCTGTGCCGACCCGGGCTTTGTCTCATATGCAGCACTCGCGACGATTGCCGGCGGCCGGCCGATCGGCGTCCCGCTGGATGAAACGTTCCACATCGACCTTGAACGGGCGCAGGCGCTTATGGATGGCGCCCGACTCTTTGCCCTCAACTCCCCGGCAAACCCGACCGGTGCCGTGGAGAGCGGAGAGTCGATCAAGGCTCTGGTCGAATATGCAAACGATGCCGGGGTCACGGTCATCAGCGATGAGGTCTACGAGCATTTCGTCTACGGGAAAAAGCATGTGAGTGCTGCCCGGTTTGGCGACAACGTGATCACGATAAACGCGGCAAGCAAGACGTACGCGATGACCGGCTGGAGGCTTGGGTACCTTGCTGCCTCTCCCGAAGTTGTCGGCCAGTGCCTCAAAGTGCACCAGTACTGCCAGGCATGTGCGACTTCGATCTCCCAGTATGCGGCCCTCGCAGCCTACACTGGCGATCAGACTCCGGTACGGCAGATGAGGGATGAATACCGTGCACGCCGCGACCTGCTCTGCAAAGGCCTTTCTGATATCGGGTTTTCATTCCCGGTACCGGAAGGGGCATTTTACGCGTTTGTGCCGATGAAACCGGCGCTCGTGCAGAAGGTGATCGACCGCGGCGTTATTCTGACTCCGGGTTCAGCGTTTGGTGCAAACGCGCCGGACTATGCCCGGCTCAGTTATGCCGCCTCGCGGGAAAACCTCATGCGAGCCCTTGATAGGATCAAAACCGCAACAGGTGAATAACATGGTCAAGGAACTTTTACGGAAATTGTCCAATGCCCATGGGGTATCGGGCAGTGAAAGCAGCGTATTTGCCCTTATTAAGAAGGAACTTAAGGGACATGTCGACGAGATCACCGAGGATCCCATGGGAAACCTTATCGCAGTCAAGCACGGAAACAAATCGAAGGTGATGCTTGCCGCCCACATGGACGAGATCGGGCTTATGGTCAAGTACATCGATGACAAGGGTTTTCTCCGGTTTATCACGCTGGGCGGCTGGTATGCACCGACCCTCTATAACCAGCGCGTCATTGTCCATGGGACAAAGGGCGACCGGATCGGGGTCATCGGCGGAAAGCCCCCCCACATGATGGACGAGGATGAACGCAAGAAAGGTGTGAAAACGGATGACATGTTCATCGATGTCGGGGCAAAAAACAAGGATGAGGTCGCGGAACTCGGCATCGAGGTCGGGACGCCCGTAACGATCGACCGGGAGTTCACCGAGCTCGCGAACAACCGTGTCACCGGGAAAGCATTTGACAACCGGGCCGGTGTCGCGATGCTTGTAAAGACCATGCAGAAGATGAAATCCCCCTTCACGGTCTACGCGGTCTTTACCGTCCAGGAAGAGGTCGGGCTCAAGGGCGCAAAGACCAGTGCCTATACCATCGACCCCGACTGGGCCATCGCTACCGATGTCACTATTCCTGGCGATCATCCGGGCATCGATATGAAAGATGCGGCAGTCGAGATGGGAAAAGGGCCGGTCATTACCATCGTTGACAGCAGCGGGAGAGGTCTTATCGCGAACCGCAAGGTTGTCCAGTGGCTGAAAGATACCGCGGAGTCTCACTCGATCCCGGTACAATTCGAGGTTGGAACCGGGGGGACGACCGATGCAACTTCCATTCATCTGTCCCGCGGCGGTGTACCGAGCACCACCATCAGCCCGCCCACCCGCTACATCCACTCGCCGGTAGAAGTGCTGGACATCGGGGACATCGAAGCCGGGGTCAGCCTGCTGGTTGCGGCACTCAAAACAAAACCGGCGCTATAATTTTTTTTATTTTCCTGTAACTTTCACCTATCCCCTTTTCATGCCAGCGGGTTTTCGGATACCCCTATACTGCTGCATCAGGGTGGCGCATATATTTTAGGCAGGACACTGGCAGGGATAAAGCAGGAATGGCAAGCCAGGATCCGTGAGAGTAGTCGCACCCGTTTTGCCTGTGACTACCCTAAATCAGATCTGGAAAATCATATAGAAATCGCCTTTTATACAACGATATATTTTACTTGTGAGGGGGGCATGGGGATTTGGGGGTCGTACGGATCGCAGGCGTGTGGAGCTGGTTTATCCTTCGACAGTGACAGATATTAGAATCGAGAAAATAACGGATCAAAATAGAACAAGCAATAATGGAAAATGAGACGCCCCTCAACGAACTTGAATTAAAAACAAAATTTTAAACGACTTGAACTTGAAAAGTGGTACGCCCCGGCCGGGACTTGAACCCGGGTCAAAAGCTCCGCAGGCTTCTAGGATGTCCACTACCCCACCGGGACGTGCGTTTTATGGGTGCCTGCCTTATTTACATCGTTTTCATCGCTTAAATATCTCACCGTAAAAAAAAAGGATCGGTATACTGGGATGGCGGACCCACCCTATACCGAAAAAAAATCATACCGAAAAAAGATTGAGTCCCTCAATCGTTGGGGGTCTGTACGTTCACCGCAGTCCATGTGGGAGTGGGAGTTTGTGTCGGAGACACCAGGTAATTCTGCGGATGGCCTCCCCAGTATTGACATTGGGGGAATGACTGGTTCTGCGGGTCATCAATATTACCCACAGGTTTTACCCAGATCCCCGTTGTTGCCGTGATGTTATTCCCGGTCATCTCTATATGAAGATCGCCTGAATTGAGAATGGGACCGAGAGTCGCATTGGTATAGACACTTAGTGGATTGGGAGTCCTGTATGGTCCGAACCCATCGTCAAGATAGACATCACCTGTGGCATTGTCCAGAACGGTAATCTCAAACCATGAATACGGGGCAAAATCCGAGTACTGCAGGGTTATCATGCTATTGGAACCCTGTCCTGACTTAACATATTTAGTATTTGTGATGTTGAAGGGAACGACTGAATACGTAATATACATTGGAGGATTTTTCAGGTCGAAAGCTATCGCGGTCGTATTATAAGAGAAAAATTGAGTGTTCTGGTAGATGAGGCACGACAGGTCAGCAGAGATTGGAGTGGGGGTCGCATAGGGATTACTTCCCTGACTACTACCGACCTGAACACCAGAAGTACTAGTTACAAAAGGTGTGACCGCCGTCACATAGGACGGGGATGCAGGTGTTTCCTGAGCAGTGGTTTCGGTCGCATAATAACTGCCGGATGCCGACGAGGTCGTTGTTCCCTTGGGAGGTGTAACGCACCCGGCCACAAGGAGCATCATGACAATGCTCAATACCAGTACCGCACAACACATTTGCTTTGTCATTACTGAGGTGTACAGTTTTTCCTGTTATTTATGCATGCTTAAAAATATCTAGGTAAAACATTCCGGAACCAGATACTTCTATCGGTTGCATCAATCATGGAACCGGATTCAACCATTCCTTTGAAAAATTGTATTTTATCCCGCTTTTTAAACAAGGGCAATTTGAAAAAAAATTGGCCTGTAATCTTTTTATGCTTTCGTTTCAATTCATCAGATTCCCAGTTGTTTCATCAGAAGCCCCAAGAAAATACATAGCCAAATAACATACCCTAAAGAAACATATTTTATTTCTGTACGGGAGACTCTCCAATGGCATCAATCAAGGCCCAAGCAATAATCCTGATTATACTCGCTGCCTTTTGTATCGCCCCAGCGTTAGCGGGGACGAAGTATCTCGAAGGCAGCCCGAACCTGACGGCGTATATAGCCGGCACGAACCAGTATACGGCGGGCAGCGACATCCAGATCCCGGTAGTGATCAAAAATACCGGG
>Ga0326728_10004341_pt1 | contig 42121 bp, 39 predicted proteins | sample MB3enrmetagenome_FD_207602 | JGI IMG/M metagenome (GOLD analysis project Ga0326728, IMG submission 207602) | Lab enriched peat soil microbial communities from McLean, Ithaca, NY, United States - MB31MN | ecosystem: Environmental > Terrestrial > Soil > Wetlands > Peat | place: USA: New York... | reverse complement strand
TCCCGCGTCCGCCGCAAACACGGGCGGCTTCCTTCAAGTCGCTGTATCGAAAGCGCGCCGGGCGACGTGTCTGCTGTTCCGGAACATGCTCGACCCGGCGCGCTTCCGATACAGCACTAAGACTTCGGGGGAGTTAGGGTTTGCACTTCTACCAGCGGGCCGTTAGAACGGCCAATTCTCGCCCAATAGACGTGAGGGTGACTTATCAGGCGGAATCCCCAACTGCGCCGGAACTAGCTCACAGGGTTCTTCAGAGGTTGGATTGAGAAGCAGTGGGTCGATAAGGGCAGCCAATTTCTCAGTCCTGTTTGTTCATGAGAATCGTGAAGCCTTCTTGTTTAAAATGATGGTCAGAGGTAGTGATCGAGGTTATCCGTCAGGTCGCTGGGGAGCTTGTCCCGTTCAGCCTCCGGCACCCCACGCGCCAAACCCGCCAGAACCTCCTCGATGGGTGGCGCCGAGTGGTCATAGGGAACCTCGACTCGTCGGCCAGCCATCATTTCACCTCCACCACCTTGAGGCCTTCAGGCCGTCTCCGGCCGTTCGATTCCGGTTTTGCTGGCGTCAGTAAGGGTTGCCACGATTTTGGTCAAGTTCCGCCCTCCACAGCGAGAACGTTATCCAGGACGACGGTCGGAAGCGAGCCCTTGCCCAATACGTCCTTGGCGTCCAGGACCTCGATGCCCACCAGTTGTTCGTCAGGGCCGATGTTCAAACTCACTTCGTCCGTCAGCCGCAGCGTGCGGCACTGGTATTCGCCCTCCAACAGGCGAATATAGAGCGCGTCTACTTCGGCGTCATAGCTGATCCGCATCGCTGCCTCCACCCTCAGAAATAAAACGTGTAAACCGTTATCACCACTATCTCATTCTGCTCTTCGGCCACGACTGGCGCAACCTGTTTGATGGCGTAGAATTTGTCCTGCCAGCGCGCGGCATACTGGAAGTTGAGCCGGTACATGAAGCGCCCGCGCTTCGCGGGCTCGCGTACGCCGCGCCGGATGGCTTCGCGGACTTCCGTCTCGTTGGCCCCGCGCTCGACGCACTGCTCAATGGCGTGGGCCGTCAATCGAATGGGTTTCATACTCGGGACCCTATCCTAACCCAGGTTTGCTTCTTGCGCCATTCAGCCGCTAATATGCCAGTGGGTCAGGAGGCGAAGCGCGTCTGTGGGTCCGCGGCACTCGGGCACGGTCGGCAAAAAGAGCCTCCGCCACCTTGAGGCTTTCAAAACCCTTGTCGCCTACTATCTTAACAGCAACACGGCTGTACTTGCCCGGTTTAAAGCGCAACGCGACTGCGCCGTGATAGGCTTTGATATGCTCCCGGTTAATCCCCGCGCCATCGAGGGAAGATCCCACGCACAAAAGCGGTGACCCTGGCTTAGGGAGATCGTAGACGCCCCAAAGCTCCCGTCTGCGCCCGCCCGTCGGCCTACGGGGCAGATACGTCTTAATCATCCATTTTCAAATATCGTCGGATCGATACGCCGGACAATGTGTTCAATTTCTGGTCCGCTGAGTGTGTGCCTGTGATAAAGTTGCAAGGCAATCGGCGAGATGGCTGACATATGTTTCTTTGCAAGGCAAGTTGCCTCCTCCCAGGCGTGCTTTCTGCATTTCCTTACATCACAGTCACTAAGCCCCTGACCTCTCAAATATTCCACACAATTGCGCACGTTTTTCCCGTCATCTTTTTGCTGGCGAAAAACCTTAATTGGGCACTCGTCAAAGAGAAGGGCCTCTGCAGCCGCCCCAGCATAATATGCGGTCATGGCGCGCTTGCCGGCATGAGCGGGAGATTCTCCTTCCATACATTGAACATCGATGTCACAGGATGAACTTATAGGTATGCCTCTGGGTGAAATGCCTGGCTGAAGTGACGCACCCAAAACCTCGATTCCTCTAGCAAGAGCGGCCACCGCATGACCAGCTTCATGGATGGCCCGGTGCCAGAGGTTAGTATCCTGCGATTGAGACTCGATCATGTGTCACCAGAAAGATATGACTTTGCATCATCTGATAGCCAGATGGACACTGGCTGGGCAGCCCCGTCCTCTAGTCGTCTCCGCAGCCGAGTGCAGCCATTTTTCGCTTGGTGTTTTCAATGGCCTGCTTGATGGCCGCGATATCCACTTCATCGCGTGGCGTTCTGGATTCCGCTTCCATGAGTTTCAGCTGCTGGGAGTGGAGCAGCCCACGCAATTGTTGGCAGGGATGTCTGCCGACTCTTCCAATCATTCTCCTAACCTCCACCCTTGAACTTGCCACTCTGCGCCAAGGCAGTCAGCGTGATCAAAGGGGCGGGCCAAGTCTACGCTCGGTCAACTAGGTGCGATCCATAGCCTCGATGACGCTCTCCGCCAGCGCCCGAGCTCGCGCTGCCAGTTGGGGATCCGACGTCTCGTGTGTCTCCGCATTACGAAGTGGCACGAGATGTCTCAGGTTCCCCAAAATCGCCGAAGAGAGTAGGCGCGGAAAGTGCTTCTGAACGTAGGTGTTGAGCGTTCGGACAAATTTCATGGAATTCACCATTTGGCCGAATGTGATCCCGTTATGTTCGTCGTCTACGTATGCATTCAGAAACTTGTCTGGGACCCCACGTAGGTTGATGAGTGGGTCCCTCGGCTGCGAATTCAAGACTTGAACTCTGAATGGCTCAAAGACTCTCTTCCTCAGTTGACACTCGACTGCCTTTGAAAAGTAGAAAGCCGCAGTGCGAAGGTCTCGGTCTCTTCTGTCTTGACCTGCAGCAGCCCCCAAATGATGCTGCAAAGCCGTTTCGAATGCCTCCTTGGAGGACGGACAAAGCCCGGCGGAGGGTGGCCACTTCTGGAGTTCCTCATCTACCGCAGCCTGTGAAATGGTAGACCGACGGTGCATGGACATAAAAAGACGCGTTTCAAGAGTCCAATCCTCCTCTTTCGCTAACTTGCCTAATTTTTCAGCGAGACTGTCAACTTCGTGCAGGTCTACTCCTCGGGCCGCCTTCAACTTCAGGAGTTCCTGTAGAGTTTGTATATCGTCCGGGTACCTGCTTCGTGCGGACGCAAGGACTTCTTCGGCCTTCCCAGTTTCCCCATCCTTCATATACAAGCTCGCGGCCTTAAGGGCGAATAACACGCATGAGCGCAGGCCCTTAAATGGTTCTGGACGCAACGCCAAGGTCCGGTACGCCTCCGCAGCGCCCGTATTCGAACCTAAGACCTCCAGGCATTGAGCAAGGATGGAGCGGTACAAGTCCTGGTGTGGCCCCAGTTTATCCAGCGCCTCGTCGAGGGCTCTAATGGCAGAGCCGAGGGAGTGGGCCTGCTCGAAGGGCAGCAACGGTAACTTATCCTGCAGTGCGCCCCATATGAATTCGAGTCGGACCGTATCGCCTGTTCTGCTTTCGGAGGAGCGAAGCCCCTCGCTGCACAAATGGTCGAGAGGTACCGCAAGCGCTTCCAAAGACAGTTCAAAAGGGAGGAAGAATTCGCGGCCGACCGACTCCCAATAGGGCTGGACGTGCCACTTTGGCTCGATCGGATTGTCAGATCCCAGTCCTAACCTGCTATCGATGTCTGGCCCAAAGATAACCCGATATTCAAAGTAGGCCGGTAAAGCAGTTAGTTCGGGGGCGAGACACTGATTCTGCTCCGCTGCATGTGCAAACAGCTTGCGTGCCAAATCCCAGTCTCTTGCCGCACAACAGTTGTGGATCTCCCACAAAGTCCGGTGCCAGTCACCGCAGTCTTGCACGTTAACCAGTCTGACTAGCCGGGATAGGTAGCCTTGAAACTCGCGTCGGTAGGGCTTCCACTCATCCGAATAGTCCGGGACCGATTCTGAGGTCTCAATATACTCGCCCGTTTCGTCATCAATCTGCACGCTTGGTACCTCGTACGTGGGGCAAAAGCGCGAGAGAAACCAGTAGAGACTAATGCCTGCTGCTCTCAAAGTCACGTCATTTGGGCGCGACTTCATCTCGTTATTGAACACCCCGAAAAGTTCCAGGCGGTCTTGATCACGGAACAGGGTATCAATCCTCCACGATGGACGGGTGACGTCCATTAGGAAGGGTCCGAATCCCGTCGCGAGCCATCGGATGTCGGGGAAGTCAGGTTCTGCCAGGCGTCCTCTCCCCTTGTAGACAACTCTCTGCTTTGAAAGAAAACGCTCTATGTATTCCAGCCAATCGGCAAATCTTTCCTTAGGATTCGGGCTGTTTCTTCGCCGGTAGGCCTCGTTCAACTCAGTTTGCTCCCTTGGATGCTGTTCTCGGATTGCTTCAAAATCCTCAGTGCTTAGTCCCCGAAGGCGGCCAATATCCCCACACACGTCACAACGTCTCGCGATCGGAGTATGAGTGGAAGTTTCGTCAACGGCCTCAAGCTGTAGAGCCGAGTGTATGAGGCCATGGCAGCCAGGCAACTGACAGGTCGAGAGTGGTTTTTCCTCGCAATTGGGACAATCTCTGTTACCGACCACATGGATAGCATAGTAGCTTGGGAAACGAACGTCTGCCTCCCATTGATTAAAAGTGAAATATGCCCAGTCAACGGTGTCCGGAACCCCCTTCCACCCTGCAGGTGGTATCGTTGGGGTTCGCCGGCTTGCTTCGCTGTCACGGGGAGACGTCAGCGCCATTGTTGATGGGTCTTGGTCATCATAATCTTTCCGTTCCCACGTGTCGCACTTGTCGCAATAGAGAGTGCCACACAGAAACCCGAAATACTTAAGGCCTGTGAACTCGGCGTGTACAAAACCTGAACACCCTGGCTGTTCGCACTCGACCGGGTACGATTCCGGACAACCTGTGCAATTTCTGTCGCCAGTTGAGTGCACATATAAACTCAGGACAAATTTATTGGTCAGAGACACTGTTCTCCTCTAGCTGAACTAGTCTAAACGCCGGCCGCGTTAGGTGGCCGGCTTTCGCTTCCATCGGAACATGCTGCGCACAATGAACCTGATGAGCCACCGCACAATTATTTTGCGCCGAACATCCCTTTAATGAATTCCAGCAAGCCGCCGCCGTTCGCGCTGGGCTTGCCGCTCGCACCAAGAGTTCCCGTCTTCTGATAGCGGACTGGGCCCATTCCTCCGTAGAGCCTTGTCTTACCTTCCATGTCGATGCTGGCACGAGCGCCGGGGACACCGACACTCAAGCGTGGTCCGCTCTTCGAGATATTGATCCTGACCCCCGGCAAAAGGCGAAACGACTTCCTCAAGAACCAGCCCATTCATTCCTCCCGATCGTGCATTCGCTCGGCAAGGCGCTGCATCTCCGACTTCAACTGGAGATTTTGGAATGTCCTTAGCCGGGGCAAGCGCAACTGCCGCAGGGCCTGGAAAGCCTTTCGGCAATCGCTCATCAGTTCAGCGACGTTCAGGCTGAGGCGGACGGTTTTGTAAGTGTTAATGGCCGCGTTAAGCATAAGTTTGGTGTGCTCGTTCTCACCGGCAATGGCGTTCATCTGGTCGCGCAGCTCACGAGCAAGGCTATGGCAAGCCTCAATGGTAGTGTTTGCGGCATCAATATTCGCCCGCAACTGTTCCCTAGGACCGCCGCCCGAGATTTGGTTCCTTGCCTCGGCGATATTCTGCCGGGCTTCTTCTTCAAACGCGTGCAGCCTCGGTAGATGGACGTGATCGATCTCCTGGATAAATCGCACCTGGAGGCGGTCGATGGCGTAAACCAGCAAAAGATACATGCCATAGTAGCGCCGGGCCTGGGGGGGAAGCTCTTTGCTTCTCTCGGTCAGCCCCTCCAACTGGGTCGTCAGGGTGGAGATATTGCTGACCACCGCCGCCATGGAAACGAAATCGTCCTGAGTCACCGGCATCAGCAGGGAGTCAATGTCGCCATCGAACACCTCAATGCCAATCTGCTGGAGTTGGTTGCGAAAGCGCTCCTTCAATTCGCCAATCTGGCGGCCAATGTCGGCTATGTTGCGCTCCTCGGCGGCAATCGACTCCTCCAAACTCTCCCGGCTTCGTTTCCATGGTTTTTCCCAGATGGCAAGCGACGCTTCCGGGGGGGCAGAGAGCAGTTGCTCATGGCACTTGGCGATCCGCTGTTGAGATTTTGTGATGGCTTGGTGGAGGGCCTTGATCTCCTTCCGGCACTCCCCCGCGCCGGATATCTCCAGAATCCGGATCACAGTGTCCAATATCTTTTCGATTTGCTGCTGATAGCTCGCCTTGGTATTACCAAGCGGATTCCAGGTCTTGTCGGGCGCCGATTCCCGCTTATCATACAATCCCAAGGCGTCTTCGAGTTGGGGGCACACCTTGCCCCACAGTTCGACGGCTGTACCCTCGTGATTGCCTGAATTCTCCGTTGCGATCTCGGGCGAGGCCGTGCCGATCTTGTCAGCCAATGGTCGACCCTCCGATGTGTTGGTTCAGCCTGAAATGGGGAATCGCGTTTTGGGTGGCGGGACGCCCATTCCACGTACGGCGATCAGAAGCAGGGCCAAACCATGAGGATGCCGATAAAGACAGCTTTCTGAGTTCTCACGGGGTCTTCGGAACTCGGGAGTTTACTGTCTTTCTGCGTCTTGTGTTGTACTCCTCTAAACCCTCAATGTCAAACACCAGAAGCGCTAGGCTCCACCAGGCAGGCTGGGAACGCAGCGGTCCGTGGAACAATTCGCGATGTTAAGGTTTCCTACTTGGCGGTTCACGACGGACGCGGACGATTACTTCGCCGATTCTAGCACTCCGAGGTCAGCCGCAGCTCCGATTTCACCCTCTCGACTTCGTTGAATGGCCAGGTCGCAAACGGCAAATTCTGCTTTTGGAAAGGGCGAAAGCCGCCCTCCTCGAAACCTAATCAAGATTGTGCCCGCAAACGGGGTTCTGGGACGCCTGGATCTGCGCTCCCCCTCAGTTGGACAGCCTTGCCGCGGACTTGCCTCACCCTCGCGCCTCGACCTTTTGTCCCTGTTTATTTTTCTCTTGACAAGACAACCAATCGGTGATAGCCTACTGTTGTCGCAGAGAAGCCCGGCGCGGCCAACGGCAAGGGTGCCCGGGACGGATCTGACGGGACGGGGGAAGCAAGGGAAACTGGAAAAAGATGTTTTTTAGTCGAAACGAACTTAGCCATATATTGCAAATAAAGGACTTAGCTATTTTGAGAGGCACAAAACGAACTGGTTTTTAGTGCAAAACGAACCCAATTTTAACGCAAAAAGAGCGAAAATCGCCAATTTTCACAGCATTAATGGCTATTTTCGGCTCGAAAGACGCGTACTTGCAGGGGCATTTTTCTGGGCTAGACGAGTATAAAGCTTGACGACTCCAGGCGCCAAGCCCGCCAGGGAGCCATAATGTCGGCAGGGATAAAATGTCAATCTGACGTCCGCCAGGTTTTGCTGGAAACCTACGCAGCTAATGACCGCATGAACCAGGTTCTGCTTGAGTGCCTCGAGCCGCGCGCCTGGCGAGCCAAACTGCCTGCCCTGCTGCGGCGCCAAGGCCGCACCATCGCCGCCATCTTTGCGCATATGCACAACAGCCGCTTGGTATGGCTGAAGTGGTCGGCGCCTCATCTCAGATGCCCTGCGCCTCTTGATCCCTTTCGTTGCACCCTGAAACAAACCGCCATCGCACACCGCAATAGCGCCGCGCGCTGTCTTGAAATGCTCGAGGAAGCACTTTCGGAAAAGCCAGACCGGCGGGTGACGCAATTCTCACGCGGCAGTTGGACGCGCGTTTGGCCGGCCGGCGCGACAATGTTCGCCTACATGTTCGCCCACGAGGCGCATCACCGAGGTCAGGTGATCGCCCTGGCTCACCAACTCGGCTACCCCCTGCCCGCTTACGCCGCCTCAATTTGGCGCTGGGATAAGTTCTGGAAAGAGCTAGGCTTTGCGGGCGGCCCAAGATGAATTCCTAAGGAGCATCCCAATGACATCACCTATTGAGACGGCCGAAAGAACAAGAACACAGAAAATCACCCCGTGCCTATGGTTCGAAAAAGGAGCCGAGGAGTTAAGCAAGTTCTACATTTCGATATTCAAGGACTCGCAACTTAAAAACAGAACCACCCTTCGTAATACGCCCTCGGGAACGGTTGACATCGTCACCCTGCGGCTTGCGGGCCAGGAATTTGCCCTCCTCGTCGCGGGCCCGCTTTTCAAGTTCACTCCAGCGGTCTCATTTCTAGTTGCTTGCAAGACGAAAGACGAGGCCGAGGAGTTGTGGGCCAAGCTGGGCCAAGGCGGCAAGCCGCTCATGGAGCTCGGTGAATACCCATTCAGCGAAAGATACGGGTGGACGGAGGACAAACACGGTCTATCGTGGCAGGTGATGTTCATGGGCGGCAGGGCGATTGAACAGAGCATCACGCCGGCGCTGATGTTCGTAGGCAAGCAGTGCGGAAAAGCCGAAGCAGCAATGGAGTTTTATGCAACCGTGTTCAACAACTCAAGACTTGACGCCATTGTCCGCTACGGCGAAGGCGAACAGCCTGACCAAGCAGGGACCGTCAAGCACGCTGTATTCACGCTGGAAGGCCAAAGGTTCGCGGCCATGGATAGCGCTTACGCGCACGCATTTACCTTTAACGAAGCGATATCGTTCGAGGTGCATTGCGAGACTCAGGAAGAGATCGATTACTACTGGGGAAAACTCTCCGCCGACCCTAAGGCAGAGCAGTGCGGCTGGCTGAAAGACAAGTACGGCCTCTCGTGGCAGGTTGTTCCCGCTGCAATGGACGAGATGCTCAAAGATAATGACGAAAGGAAATTAGCGCGAGTAACCGCAGCTTTTCTCAAAATGAAGAAATTCGATATTGAGAGTCTCAAGCGCGCGTACGAAGGAGAATGATAATTACATGAGGCCCTGCATCACCTCGTCGAGAACCTCTTTGGGGGGGCGCACTTTCGACTCCGGCAAAGTCGCCAGCGGCTCGTCCACGACGTTCAGCAGGGTGAGGAAATTCTCCTGCTGGGTGTTCACGTAGAAGAGGCCGGTGATGATCTCCCCCTTGTCGTGGGATTCGGTGAGCAAGCGCAGGGCATCTATCTTATTGGTGGGATCGTAAGATTCCTCGATTTTGCGAAGCAGGATGTGCGAGCCGTCGTGCATTGTGATGTCCAGGGTCGAGCCCGGGTCGTAATCCACCGCGATATCTTCGAAGAAGGGCACAAAGCTCACATCGGCCAAAGGCTCATCATGGTCTTTCACATAGCTATAGCTCTTGGTCGATCCCTCATGGTCGTTAAAGGTCACACAGGGCGAAATCACGTCCAACATGGAAGTCCCGCGGTGGGCCAGGGCGCCTTTCAGCAAGGCGGATAACTGCCTCTTGTCGCCGGAGAATGAACGAGCCACGTAAGTGGCGCCGAGCTGGATGGCGAGCGCGCAGGTGTCGATGGGGGGCAGGTCGTTCGCCACACCCGTCTTGAGTTTGGAACCGAGGTCGGCGGTGGCGGAGAACTGGCCCTTGGTCAACCCGTAAACGCCGTTATCCTCGATGATGTAAATCAGGGGCATGTTCCGGCGCATCAGATGCACGAACTGGCCGACCCCGATGGAGGCGGTGTCGCCGTCGCCGCTTACGCCCAGGGCAATCAGATTCCGGTTTGCCAGCATGGCGCCGGTGGCGATGGAGGGCATGCGCCCGTGCAGCGAATTCACGCCATAAGCAGTGCGCAGGAAATAGGCGGGGCTCTTCGAGGAGCAGCCAATGCCTGAAAGCTTGGCCACACGGTGTGGCTCGACGCCCATTTCGTAACAGGCCTCGATGATGCGCTCGGAGATGGCGTTATGGCCGCACCCGGCGCAGAGGGTGCTCTTGTTGCCCTTGTACTGGGCGATCTCGAGGCCCAGGCGGTTTACTTTGACCGGCGACGCCGGCGGAACGGTTGCGGTAGCCATATCAGTTCTGTGCCTCCTGGGAGACAATCTCGTCCGTGATGCTGCGCGCGTCAATGGGCAAGCCATCGTAATGCCGCACGGCGCGCAACTTCTTGATGTCCTCTGGTTCCAACTCCAGGCGCAAAAGACTCAGCATCTGCGCGTCGCGATTCTGGTCCACCACATAAACTCGAGCGTGGCCGTGGATGAAGTCGCGGACTTGCGGGGAGAAGGGGTAAGCCCGCAGGCGGCAATAGCTGGCCTCAATATCCTGCTCTTTCTTGAGTTGATCGAGGGCTTCGAGCACCGCCCAGTGGCTGGTGCCATAAGCGATGATGCCCACCTCACCCTTGCCGCTTTCCCGGATCACCGGTTTGGGCACTCTGGCGCGGGCCGTCTCGAACTTCCTCGCCAGGCGGTCCATGTTGTCAACGTAGTCGTTCGGCCGTTCGCTGTAGATGGCCTTCTCGTTATGGCCGCTTCCCCGCGTGAAGTAACCGGCCAAAGGCTCGGGGGTGCCGGGTAAAGTGCGGTACCCGATTCCGTCGCCATCCACATCCTTGTAACGAGCGAACCCGCCCAGGCGGCGGACATCTTCGGCGCTGAGCACCTTGCCGCGCGCCATGGGCTTCTCAGGGTAGGGAAAGGGGTCGGCCATCCAGTTATTCATTCCCAGGTCAAGGTCGCTCATGACGAACACGGGAGTCTGGAACTCTTCCGCCAGGTCGAAGGCCTCGATCGCCAAGGTGAAGCACTCCTCGACCGAGGAAGGAATCAACATGAGGTGCTTCGTATCACCGTGGGAGAGCAGGGCATTCTTCAGCACATCGCCCTGCGCCGTGCGCGTCGGCAAACCCGTCGAGGGTCCAACGCGCTGGATGTCGAATATGACGGCGGGAATTTCCGCATAATAGCCGAAGCCGGTGAACTCGGCCATGAGGGAAATGCCGGGGCCGGAGGTAGCCGTCATGGCTCGCGCCCCCGCCCAGCCGGCGCCCATCACCATGCCGATGGCGGCCAACTCGTCCTCGGCCTGAACGATGGCGAACGTGGCCTTCCCGGTTTGCTTGTCCACCCGGTATCGCTTCATGTACTCAATCAACGTTTCACAGACGGACGAAGAAGGAGTGATGGGGTACCAGGTCACCACGGTGACTCCGCCAAACATCGCCCCGAGCGCACAAGCCGAGTTGCCGTCAATGATAATTTTGCCGCGCGTCGCGTCCATGCGCTCGAGAAAGTAAGGCTCTTGCTTCTGCAAATTCCTGGTGGCGTAGTCGTAGCCGGCCTGAGCCGCGTTGAAGTTCAAGTCTACTGCCTTGACCTTTTTCTTGAACTGTTTGCGCAGGCCGATCTGGATCTCTTCCATGTCGATGCCCAGCAGCCTAGCCAGCACACCGTCGTAAATCATGTTTCGGACCAGCTTGCGCAACCTGGCATCGGGGCAGACGGGCGCTACGAGCTGGTCAAAAGGCACCGGGTAAAACACCACATCATCGCGAAGCCGCTTCAGGTTCAGGCGCTCGTCGTAGACGCAGGCGGCCCCCGGCTTCATGGCAAATACATCTTCTTCAGCGCTTTCAGGGTTCAGCGCCACCAAAAACTCGCTGTCCTTCCGGCGGGCGATGTATCCGTCCTTGGAAGCGCGAATGGTGAACCAAGTGGGCAGACCGGCAATATTCGACGGGAAAAGGTTCTTGCCGGAGACGGGAATCCCCATCTGGAAGATGGCCCTCAACAGGACGGTGTTTGCCGTTTGGCTCCCTGAGCCGTTTACGGTTGCGACCTGAATGCTGAGATCATTTACGACCCTCTTCTGCTCTGCAAACGATTCCCTTTCTTTCAACTCAACATGAGTGGTTGCCATAGAATTCCTACAAATACCCCCAGATTGAAACGTAAGACCGCTCCGAATTCTTTGTGACGACCTAAGTCCGGACACAGGGTCTTAGAGTCGAGTGCCAGAAATGCCGAGCTTTGGCCGGCCTGGAAGCACAAAGCACGCCGAGGCCAACGTTGATGTTCACGCGTAGCCGTGCTCGTATCGTCGGAAACGGATCGCCCCTCCACTATGTTCCTATTATACCAAAAGTAGGCAGGTAAAGCGCGGCGCCGTAACCTCAGTGACGAGATGGAATGCTGGTGTGGTGCTGCCTCGCCCGCTGTGGCGGGCGAAGCCTCCCCGCGGGGGTTATCTTTACGCATATTCTCCGATGGACAGGAGGGCCGAAGTCGAAAATATAGCCCTCTCCCTTGGGGAGAGGGTGGCCCGCGACGGCGCTTTCACCAGCCGTCGCGGGCCGGGTGAGGGGGCAGTTCCGTCGCCAAGCAACGTCGTTTCCCCTTGGGAGAGGCCAAAGATCTGGTTCTCTACCATTCTCCTCGGGAAGGGGGGTGACCATGCCGGCGATGACGAGGGGACGGTCCGGGGCCGCAAACCGAGACGCCCTAAGTCCGAGGGGCGAAAGGCCAGTCCCGTTTTTGGGCGGCCAAGCCGAGATATGCTACCAATCCTGCAATGAGGGTCCCGAAGGCATAGAGCATATATCTCCATCCCCCGGGCTGGCTTAAAGGACTGACGAACACGAAGATCCAGCCGATTAACGCCAGAATCGCGGGAAGAGGATAAAGCCACATCTTGAAGGGCAGTTTAATTTCATGACGGTACTTGCGCAGGATGAACAACCCGGTGATCTGGCCGATGAAAACCACCAGGACTCGCGCCAGGATCAAAGCGGTGATGATCTGTACCAACCCGAAAAAGCTGGCGACGACACAAAGGGAGCCGACCAGGACAAGGGAGCGATGGGGAAACTCCCCTTTGGGGTGAAGCACTCCGAAATAGCGGAAGAACGCGCCATCCTGAGCGGCGGCGTAGGGCACTCTCGAGTACCCCAGCATCAGGGCAAATACGGAGGCAAAGGCAGTGAACAGGATCATCCCTGAAATCGCCCAGGCCGCCCACGGGCCGTAGATTTGCCCCATAAAAACCGAAGCCACCGCGTTGTAAGCCAGCGACCCTTCCTTCACCATCGTTCGCCACGGAACCACCGAAACGAAACTGAAGGAGAGAAGAAAGTCGATTACGGTAACACCCAGGATGGAAAGAATTACGGCGTAGGGAATGGTTCGTTCCGGACGTTTCACTTCTCCGCCCAGGTAGCAGACCTGGTTGTACCCGAGGTAGTTGTAAATCACAAGGACGGTTCCATTTCCCAGCCCCAGCAGGAACGCCCAATTCAAAGTGAAAGCATGGGGAGGGAAGTCGAATGCCAGGTGCGGGTTCATGTGCGTCAGGCCGGAAACGATCACCCAACCGGTGGTCACCAGGGTGGTGATCCAGAGAATCATCATGAGCCGGGCGATATCCTGTATCTTCCGGTATAAGGAGAGCATCACCAAGGTTGAGATCGCTGCCGCCAGGAACTTGATGCGCCAGGGATGCAGGGCGAGATCACGCCAGAGGAAACTCAGGTATTGCACCATGCCGATGCTTCCCGAAGCAATTTCCAGTGTGCCCGAAAAGAGAAACTGCCAGATGAACATCCAGGCCATCAGTTTGCCCCAGCGCTCGCGGCCGAAGGTGTCGCGCAGGAATACATAAGGTCCGCCCGCTCCCGGCAAAGCCGCCCCCAGTTCGGAAACCACCAGCCCGTCACAAATGGCGAGAAGCGCCCCCACGAACCAACTAATAAGGGCCTGCGGCCCGCCCATCGTGGCGAGGATGGGCGGGACCGTGATGAAGGGCCCGATGCCGATCATGTTCGACATGTTGATGGAAGTGGCGTTCAGGATGCCAAGACGCCGTTGCAATTGCGGCTGGGGCGCGCTTGCGGGCGTCGAATTGGAAGCTTGGGGTAAAGGTTCGGTCATCGCTCCGCCTCAAGGACTATCTGGGATGAAAGTCAGATAGCATACTCCACGTCGCGCTCTTTGACAAAAAATTGTCAACCGGAGGTAGTGTCCTAATTCGACTGGCTGTGATTGACACCTTCCTCCGCTCCGGGTAGAGTGAAGCTGAGGGAAGAGGATGTCCACAACTGACCCCAGAGAGCATGCCCATGAATTAATTGAGCGCTTGCCCCCCACCCAAGTGGCTGCGGTAGTCGGCTTGCTGGAGGCCATGCTCGATCCGGTCTCCCGCGCCATTGCAAACGCCCCCATCGACGACGAACCGCTCACGCCGGAAGAAGAGAAGGCTCTCGATGAATCCAGCGAGTGGCTGAAGCACAGCAAAGGTATCCCGCACGAGCAGGTGCTGGCCGAACTCGGTATCACGCAGGAAGAAATCGACAACTACAAGGAACCGGCGTGAAGCGGATCGTCTGGACTGAGCCGGCCGCCGCCGATGTCCGCCGTCTGGACAGGCCGACAGCCATGCGCATTCTCTCCGCCCTCCATCGCTTCGCGGAGTCAGGCTCAGGCGACGTTAAGGCGCTCGAGGGAGAGAGGGAAGAACTGCGGCTGCGCATCGGCGACTACCGCCTCTTCTTCGCCTATACCGCTGCCGACGCCATGGAGATTCGCCGCGTCCTCCATCGAAAGGACGCCTACCGCTAAATGGATTGAGAACAAAGGGAAACAGAGATTCGTCACTCTTGTTGGCTACCGGTCCTACGAGCCCTGGGGGTTTCCATGGATTCGTCCATACCCTATTGAGAAGCCAGGTTCATGCGCGGCAATAGAGCTTGAGCCCCGCGGAGGAGGTAGCGCCCCCCCGCGTGGCGATGATTCAATAACAAGAAAACGGATGTTATATTGTGGAAAAGCTGAAAGACGAGAGAACTGGCGCTTTGACCCGGAAGCAGATTCAGCAGATCAAGGCGAAGCTTCGCCTCCTCTGCTTTCAATCGGCAATCGACAATCGAGAATCGCCAATCGAAAATCGGCAATTCCCCCCATTTGCGGTAGAATCACCGCATGAGGAGTAGCGCAGACCTGTTTTTCAAGGTCTGCGGCTTTTCTCACCGGCCGCGCCCAGGCCGCGGACCTACAAAACAGGTCCGCGCTGCTCGCTGATGGGGGATTGACCCAATGACGACACGAATCACGCATGTTACGTCGCCAGAAGCCAGAGAGTTGGAGAAGAAAAGGGCCGAACTGGCGAGTCTGGAAGCGAGATTAGCCGAACGTGAGCTCGATTTGGCGACTCTTCAGGCCGAACTGCATAGCTTCGAGGGGAGCTACTTGCGCATCGTAGGCTCCCGACTCGCCGAGTTGGATGAAATTGAAGCTCAAATTGCGGAGGCTGGGGCTCGCAACAAGCCGAAAGACCGGGAAGCACAAGAGCGAGCGTCGCAAGCCCGCGTCCAGGCTCAAGAATCGGCCCAGGCCGTGGAAGCTGGACGAGAGGCAGGCAAGCGGGAACCATTCCTGCCCTCGGAGAATCTGAAGAAACTCTACCGCGAGGTTGCCAAGCGTATTCATCCCGACCTTGCCACCGACGAAAGCGAGCGTAAACGCCGACATGAATTGATGACTGAAGCCAACCGCGCCTACGAGGAGGGCGATGCGGCTCGCTTGGAGGCAATCCTCCGCGATTGGGAATCCAGCCCGGAATCGGTGAAAGGTGAAGGACCGGGAGCCGAACTCGTTCGCGTCATACGCAAGATTGCTCAGGTCGAAGGTCGGCTGAAGGCTATTGATGCAGAGATTGCCCGGCTGAAGAAATCCGACCTCTACCACTTGAAGAACCGAGCGGATCAAGCCGAGAAGGAAGGGCGTGACCTCTTGGCTGAGATGGCAGCACGGGTGGACCAACAAGTTGCGGAGGCACGAGGACGATTAAGATCGATAAAGGGACGGGGCACCACTTTATGAGCGAAAACGATAATCAGGTTCCGAGTGCTCTTGTTGCCGTGGGGACCAAGGCCCTTACTCTAAGGTCGGCAAGCCTTGTAAAGAGAGGACTGGCTTTGGCCAAGAGCCTTCTCCGGCTCGAATCCGGGTTATGTACCGACAAGTTACCGCAGAGGCCTCCAAAAGTATCCGACGAAGAAGCGAGGAAAATCCTTGAGTGGGTGAAAAAGACCAGTCGTCCTTATGCGATGGCGCACGTCAACCACGGCGTCGCGCTCAGCGACAAGGGCAACCTGGATGGCGCCATTGCGGAATACCGCACCGCCATTCGCCTCCGACCGGACCACGCAGAAGCTCACATGGCCCTCGGCAACGCGCTCAAGGACAAAGGCGACCTGGACGGGGCCACCGCGGAATTGCGCACCGCCATTCGCCTCCAGATCGCGGAGTGCCGCGAGGCGCTGCGCTTGAACCCGAATCTCGCAACAGCGCACCTGGGCCTCGGCCTCGCACTTGGGCGTAAGGGCGACCCGGACGGCGAGATCGCGGAATACCGCGAAGCATTGCGCTTGAACCCGAATCTTGCAGCGGCGCACTTCGCCCTGGGCAATGCGCTCCAAATGAAGGGCGACCTGGATGCTGCGGTCGCGGAGTACCGCGAAGCGTTGCGCTTGGACCCGAAGGTCGAGCACGCGCACAACAACCTCGGCGTCGCGCTCAAAAACAAGGGCGATCTAGACGGCGCGGTTGCGGAATACCACGAGGAGCTGCGCCTGAACCCGAATGATCATCTGGCGCACCACAACGTCGGCAATGCACTCGGAGACAAGGGCGACCTGGACGGTGCGATCGCGGAATACCGCGAGGCGCTCCGCTTGAACCCCAATGATGGAATGTCGCACTTCAGCCTCGGCCTCGCGCTGGAGGGGAAACGCGAGCGACGGCTTGCCCTCGAGGAATACCGCGCGGCCTATATGCTGGACCGCAAGAACGCGAACTATAGGCGGAATTACGAGCGCCTGTTGCAGCAGGTGGATAAATGATGAACACCCCCTGGCAAGGACCGGAATTCCCGCTCTTTGCCCCGCATACATCGCAAAAAATGCGAGGTACGCGCCTCCCGCCTGCTCGACCAAACCCCATATCCGGCGGACTTCTTCCATGCCCTTGGGGAGCCCCCTGTCGGTCGGAAACAGCATGAGTTCGAGATCATCGTTGCCTAGAAGAGCTTCACAGACGCGGTGGCATCGAGTATACTGCAGTACTTATGACTCTGAAGCCTCCCCCGCCTCCGCCACAACCGGCTCGATGTAAGGGCTGCAACCGCGAGTTTGATGTTGCGAACGTCCCCTGGTGGTGCGGTGTCTGCCTTGACTGGTTCTGCCAGTCCTGTCAGGCCAAACACCCTAAACATGAGTTTGTCGGTTGACCAACAGGTCCGCGCTACTCGCTCGTTGCCCGCGGCATAACGGCTGGGTCGATGGAGGGTGGGCCGGATTTCCAATAACGCCCTGCCCGGCTCGAATTGCAAAGGGTTGGAGGTGCTGCAATGTCGTCGCTGAGGAGAAATAAAGAAGGGAAAATCTATTGTGGACACTGCCGCGAGTGGGTTCAGGGAACGGAAAAACCAGGAGCAGCGGACAAAGATGTGAAGCCACACGTTCTATTATGCGAAAGATGCCGCAACGTACTCGCTGAACGGGATACCAAAGAAGACGCATGGAACCCCGTGGCCCAAGAATGAGTGCTGAGGATAGAAGGATGCCGGAACGGCTGTGGACTGAGTTGCTAGAGTCGCTGGCGCAGAGGTGCCCGAAAGAAGGACTCACGTTCAAGCGAACCACGCGCAATAAAGGGCAGGTTGAGAGAAAGGGCACCCCATTGCTCCAAATCTGGTTCGACCCAGCATCTCGTCGCCCGTTGTCATATGAACTTGAAGATGGCACGCGGAAGGAGATGGGTGTGGTCGTAACCAGCGAAGGTCAGGCGGACTTTCGCTTGGATGGCGTCAGTTACTCCGCAGAACGCCTAGCGAATACGCTGATCCGTGAGATTCTGTGACTCGAACGGTAACTCACGACGCTGCTTCTCGCCCGAGGCCGAGGGTTGCGTCTCGGACTCGGGATAAGGCCGCGCGCTCGCGTGCTAAGGTGGACCATGGGACTTGGAGGCGGATCGGGCTCGAATGTTGACGGTCCAGGCTTGGACGACTGCATGCGGCTTTTGTATGACATCACAGTAGACTTCTTTCAGGGCGGTCTATTGTTCGGGATCGCTGCCTTCGTGCATTCGCGGTTGATCGCCAGTTTGAGCGTTATACTGGGGGTGTTGTTGGTCTTTGCCGGATGGGGGCGACCTCTCCGCCAAAGACCCACACATAAAATAAAGCTCTGGCTCGGCGGAGCCCTTTGTATGTACACCGGCTTCGCTGCAAGGTGGTTTTTCGCGGCACATGGATTCCTGTTCCGGGCGGCTGTCGCGAGCTCAGTTGTTATAGCCATTTTGGTGGGCTTCTTCACGTTGCTGTCTAGGCAGGGCCAGGTCTACAAGGAAATGTAGGGTGGCTTAGTAGGTCGGACGCTGTCGTCCCCACCTATCGATGCACGACTCTCTATTGCGGCATGAGGCGGGCTGGCGCAGACCTGTACTCCAAGGTCTGCGGCTCTTCGTCCGCGCTACGCATGCTCGTTTCGCGCACATCAAATCCCGCCTTCGCGCAGGCCCGATGCGCGGCTTCAGGCCGGGGCATATCGCTTGATCGAGATGGCCCGGGCGTGCTCTCGCGTTTTCGCCACGTCATAGGCAAGCTGCATACGGAGAAGGTGATCCATATCCGGGCCGAACGCCTTCTCGATGCGCAGGGCCATTTCCGGCGTCAGCGCGGCCTTGCCGTGCAAAAGATCGGAGAGCGTGGCGCGGCGCACTTTCAAAATCTCCGCCGCCTTCGACACGCTGAGGCCGAGGGCCTCGATGACTTCGGTTTTAATCAGGTCGCCCGGATGGGGCGGGTTCTTCATGGGCATTTCGGCCTCCTAGTGGTAGTCGATCAGGTCGATTTCGCTGGCAGTATCGGTCGGTTCGTCGTAGCGGAAAATCAACCGCCAGTTTCCCGTGACCGTCAGGCTCCATAATCCCTTCAGGTCGCCCTTAAGAGGGTGCAGCTTCCAGCCGGGAAACCGGCCCAGCTGCTCCAGCGTCTCGGCAGTTTCGAGGGCAAACAGAAGCTTGCGCAGCTTGTCGGCCATCGCGGACGGCACCCCTTTGGCGTTTCCGTCCTCATGGAGCTGCCTCAGCCCCTTGTGGCGAAAGCGGACAAGTTGCATGTTATCCTCTCGCGATTCCAGTATGTACGCTTATACCGTACGCATCAAGCGTTTTCTGGATGATAAGTGTGGTTCTCATATTTGGGACATCCTCCCTGCCATAGTCAATAGTGATATCGCGCTTGGAGGAAATCGATGCGCCGCCCACTTACCTTATAAACCAGCCGGTGCTCCAGAGTGATCCTCCTCGACCAACAGCCCGCAAGCACATATTTGAGCGGCTCGGGCCTGCCCATGCCGGTGAAGGGATCGCGGAGGACAGCTTCCGCGAGTTCCAGGACACGCAGCGCCGTGTGCCGGTCGGGCTCGACCCAATACTTGAGGTCCTGGCGAAACTCAGCTTGGAACACTGCCTCGTAGTCACTCACCGGGGCCAAGCCTCATGGCGCGGCGAAATCTTTCGAGCGGCTCAGGCTTTCCTTTGCGTTGTTCGGCGCGCCTTAAAGCCCTGAGCAGTCGCTGCGCATTCCTGGGCGAACGAAGGAGGTGCGCAGTTTCTATCAGGCCAGCCAGTTCTTGGGCAGGCACCATCGCGACGTCCCCAGCCCCCTTGCGCCGCACGATCACCACTTCCTGCTCATTCGCCACTTGGTTCAGTATCGAGGCCAGCTCTTGGCGCAACCTCGTGTAGGTGGTTTCAACTGGCATCGGTCACCTCTACTCCCATTGTACAGACATCCTGTACGCGAGGCAACTATGGGGGAAAGGGCGCAGCGTCCTGGAGGTGGGATGTAGGGGCGGCCCTTGTGGCCGCCCTGGGGCAAGCCTTATGGTTGTTCCAGGGCGGCCACGAGGGCCGCCCCTACATCGCGGCTTCAAATTGCCAGATGAAGTGTGCTAGAGTCGGGGCGAGCATTCGCTCGGAGGTACATTTTCCATGTCCCCTGGCCTGCCTTCACAACCGCCCGCGCCCTTCAAGAACCGTCGTGGCTGGCTGATTGCCTTTGGCGTGATCGAGATTCTGATTGCCTGCTCTTGCCTGCTCCTCCTGGCATCCGTAGCGGTGGACCTTGTCTCTATGAGCCATGGGAACCGCCCCCGTGGGGTTCCGCAGACCTCAGCAGCCGGGGCGGTATGGGTCGTTCTGTTTTGGGCAGGCCTCGCTGTACTGTTCCTTATACTCGGCGTGGGATCTGTTAAGTGCAAAAACTGGGCCCGCATGGCGACGCAGATTGTCAGCGGTTGCTGGTTGTTCACAGGGATCCTCGGCAGCCTCTTCTTCGCATTCGTTTTTCCCACTGTTGTGAAGCAACAGGGCATGGTTCCGCCCCAACAACGCCGCCCTACGTTTATCCTTTTGAATACCTTCGATCTTGTCGTAATGGTACTGCTGCCGGCAACGTTGCTGGTGTTTTATTCCCTCAAGAGCGTGCGAGCGACGTGCCTGGCGACCGGCCTGGGGCAGGGGCCAACCATCGCGAGCACAGGCCAAGCCGCGGGTCAGCCGCCCGTATCGGTTATCCTGCTTGCTCTGTTGGAATGTTTGGGCGCTCTTGCCGTGCTCACCCTGTTGGTGGTGAGGGCGAATGTGATATTTGGCGGCGTCGTGCGCGGGCCGGGCGCCATCCTCTTGATGACGGTCCATGCCATCCTGAGCGGCCTGGCGGCATGGCTGATCTATCGGAGAGACTACCTCGGTTGGGCAATTTCCTTATGCAAGACCTTGTTTTGGACAACTTCCTGGCTCGTCACCCTTCTGAGCCGCGACCTTATGGACATCTATCGGCAGATGGGGTTTAGCGAGCAACAGTTGCAACTCTACCGCCAGCTTCCGCACTTTCAGTGGGTTTTGTCCGTTTTATCCCTTGTGGGATGCGGAGGCTATCTCATTCTGATCTGGTATACGAAGAAGTTCTTCTCCCGGGCAGGCACCGGGGCTTGTGCTTAGAAGCTCCACCCCTAGGGGTTTTCTTCGGGGATCGAGTCGGCCGGAACCACCAGCATTACAAACAGCTCATTCACATCGGACTGCAAGCCCTGATAGCCGCTTCGGAACGAGAGGCTGGGGATCTCCTTCCCCGGCCCTGGCGCACACTGCCCAGGAGTGGTCGTCGGATGGCACTGCCAGTAATAATCTGACTCCAGGTGGTTGAAGAGCAACAAACCCCAGTTCGATGTCCACCGAATGTCTTGCCCGGCCTCGCCGCCTAGTTGGTCATAGAACAGCTCGCCTAACTGGCTGGCAGTGCCGTCGCAGTTATAACCGTAGACCGGACTTCCATTCATGGGGTTGATGGTGCAGTTCGGATTGTCGCCGTCCACTGCAATCTCAGGTAGCGTCCAGCCCGTAATTCCCAAATAGGGGTGCGCGGGGTTGTTCAGCGCGGCGAGGAAATTCGTCAAGGTCGCCTGGTTCATCGAGCCATCAGGATTGATGCCGCTCACATAGTAGGGACTATCTGGCGACAATGTCCGGGCGAGATTGGCGTTGGCAAGAAACGCCACATTCAGAACCGGATCATAAACGAGCTGGCCGTCGAGACTTCGCTGCAGCGTGGGCCTCCCTGGAGGCGGCAGTTCGGTTGTCAAGCCCAGGCCGGGCAGAAGCAGGTCATCGGGGGGACATGTGTTTGGAATGGTTGCTGCACACGCCGGAGCAATATCCTTAGCCGGCGGCCAGATCGTTGCCGCTGTAGACACAGGAAGAACGAACATGCTGTCATATTCGTCTTCCGTGCCCTGGAATCCGTTCTGGAACCAGAAGTCGTTTCCGAATTTCACATTATTATACTGCGCTGTCTCTGACCAATAGAGATAAGGTTGGAGGTGCTTGAATAGATAAATGGATGAGTTGTGTACCATCCAAATGTTGTTATGCGCAGTACCGCCAAGTCCGTTGTAGAACAAGCCTGCGAGCTCACTGAATGGGTACCCCGGATTTTTCGAAAAGTCCCGGCCGCAGCCGTAACCAAAGTTTCCACCGGCCGACTTGAAGCTGCAGCTTGTGTCATGTATATCAGTGGTTGGCAGCCTCCAGGTCGTGATGCCGAGGTAAGCTTTGTTGTTCAGTTGGGCAATGAACGCCGTCGCGGTGCCCAGGCTCATGGAGCCATCAGCATTGATACCAGGTACCCAATAGGGGCTGTCAGGGGTCAAGCTCGCCGCAAAGTTCGCATCGGCCAGCCATTTGATGATTACAGTGCCGTACTTCGGCGTGGTCACAACATCAGTCACGGTCATGCCATTATCTGTGGAAACCAAGTCGTCTGCACAAGCGGCCCGCGCGCCCAGAATCAAGATAGCGACCACAATCATTGTTTGAATTCGTTTCATCCCGGTTCCCGTTTTGCAGGTTTTTATCTGTCTGGAATAGTTGGGTTTGCGTCTCCGTTATCCGGATGTCGAAAAGGTCGTAAGATTCTTCATCTGAATCCGCATTTTCCGATGCAGTTGCGCGCAAGGTCAAGTTCCGGAATTTCCAGTTCTGCTGTCCCTGTGATATAGGGAGTATACCACAGCCCACGACGAACTACAGAGCTGCTTCACTGCCTTGAAAACCGTTGTGCCGAAGGCACCTTGGAGCGCGGGAGCGCCAGCTACCGCCTTGGCATTTGGAATCAAGGCGGCAGCTCCGCCTCGCTGCCGCACTTCAAGGCGCTTCGCGCATTCTCATGTAGCACGAATTTCAACAATGTGTTATTAAAAACAAGAGCTCACACGGCACAAAGTCTGCGCTACCCACTCAGAGCGTTCAAACCCCTATGGAGATTGATGCGGACGAACATCCGACGGTTCGTAGGTGGAATCAACGACGGAAATGTGGGGTTACTTCTATCTTCATTCGCACCTGAAACGGTTCGACGGGGTGGAAAACGTCTGTGAATGCCGGCGTGGCTGTTGGCGTTATTTGGGAGACATAGGCGTAGTCAATGTCGTGATCGCGGTGGTTAAGCAAATTCAAAAATTCGACCGAAACGCGCCATGTGTCGTTAATTTTACGACCGACCTCCGCATTGAGCAACGCCGTCGTCTTTGAGCGATAAATTGCGTCGGACGTCAAATAGCGCGGGCCAAAGTCGCGCAGGCGCAAACTCGCCGAAAAGCGCTTGAGATCGTGCAGTGTGATGCCCGATGAAATCACCAGCCCCACCGCTTCGGGCACATACTTACCACCCGGACCTTGCTCAAAATTGCCGCCCCCGATCGGCACCAGCCCGTAGCAATCGGAGTTTGCTCCGCAAAGCTGGCCACCCGCGGTGATGTACGTCGCATCAGCGGGGTCTAATGCGGTAAAAAGGGCGCGGGACTCCGCCATGTCAAAGTCAAAAGCCAAATGCTCCCGTGGCGTGTAAAAGTTCGCCCATTCGACGCCATAGCGGTTGCTCGACTGTTCTGAGGGGACCGTGCCTCCGGTGTCGCCATCCTGCTGCAGTTCGGAATTACTGTGGAGATACCAGAGCGAAAGGGTGCTTTGCAGATGGGGGACGGCCAGAGTGCGCACGCCGGCTTCCGCGCCTTTGGTTTGGATCAGAAGGGGAATTTTTGAGCAGAGCGTATTGGGGTAAGGATAGTCCGGCGAAACCGGTTCATAGTTTTGCGTTGCGCCACGCACGTCGTTGCTGTGGAAACTGAATCCGCCCTGTACGTAGAACTCAGTATTGGACCACGGGCCGAAAATCGAACTTAATTTTGGGCTGGGCAGGAACTTGGTGGCCGAGCCGGAATTGCGGGGGTCAGAAAAGCTAGTGATGACACCTTTGTCCTCGTCGCCGCGCAGGGCCACCACCGAGCGGAATTTGTTCGTCCACTGGATTTTATTTTCCAAATAGAAACTTCCTAGCGTGTCCGTAAACTTATTCACATCCGTGTCCGCGGGCAAATAACCGTTGGGCTCGCCGGGATAGGCAGCGAGAACGTCTTCTTTGTCCACGCGCACGCGATTTTCCGTCCGGTAAAGCCCGTTGTGGATCCAATCGTTGCGGAGCTGCAGGCCGAACGTGGTTTCCACCCTGCGGCCAAACCATTGGCTGAAAACTGTGTGGCGTGCGTCCAGCCCCGCCACCCAGCGCCTGTCCTGCTGTTCGAACTGGTCGCCCTTGACGGGGTCATACAGGTAGTAAGTGAAATCGGAAAATAAATCGAGACCATAATCAAACCCGTAGGCCATCAGGTTCGTCTCGGAATTTGCGCCGGTGCGATGCCATTCGCCCTGCAAACCATAGCGCTGTGAATTGCCACCGTCAGCCGGGTTTAGTGTGCCGAAGAAACCGACGAGGGGCACGGCGTTATCGGCGATTTGATCGCTCGAGTTCCATTTTCCATGGTAACCGCGGGCCGTGATGCTGAAACCATTGGCGTCTCCGCCCCGGCTGTAGGTTACAAGGCCATTGAATTTAGTATATTTATCTGGACGCTTCCATGGGCCGTCATCGTGATACACTTCTCCACCCTCCAGCAAATTGCCCAAGCCAAGCTTTTGCGATGCGCCGAAGACGGCCCGCCCATAGCCAAGCATGCCGCCTTCAAAATCGACGAAGGTCTCGGGCAGCGTCTTGAAAAACTCCAGATTGGCATTTCCAGCCGAGCCATAGTTGCCGACATCAGCGTCATAAGGACCTTTCTGGAAATTCACCCGCTGCACAAACTCGTCGATGACGGTGTTCATGTCCGAGTAGCCCTCGCCGTGCGCGTGCGACGGCAGGTTTAGCGGCATACCGTCGAGGAAAGTGGCGAAATCTGTGCCGTGGTCGAGATTGAAGCCGCGAAGGAAATATTGGTTGGCCTTGCCGCCGCCGGCGTGTTGAGTGATGATGAGACCGGGTATCGTCTCCATAACTTCTCCCGAACGAAGAATCGGACGATCTTGGATTTCCGTTGCGCCCACTGTTCCCTGGGTGGCGGAAACGGCAACTCCGATGAGGCTATCCTCCCGGCCCTTCACGGTTATGGCGCTGCTCACGGGGCTCACAACCAAAGAGATGGGAAGCGCGGCCTGCGCCTCAGTGGTCCCTATGTTGACGGGCGTTTCTTTGGTTTCAAAACCGGGATTAGATACGACGAGTTGATAATCACCTGCCGAGAGTCCAGAAATAATGAAGGAGCCGTTCCCGTCCGACTGTGTCGTTCTTTGTACAGTACCGTTCGCGCTTCGAACCTGCACGGTAGCCCCGGCAATCACCGCGCCAGACGTGTCAACGACAGTTCCTGATAGCTGAGGCGGATAAGCCTTATCACTGGTGGCGACCGGCGTCTTGTCCTGCGCGGCAACCAAGAGTGGAGTAACCCTAATCGTTTTTGCACCAGAGGTGGCCGCCACTTCAACCTTTGCTCCAGGCACAGGTTTGTCTTGCGCATCGGTCAGTTGCCCGCTGACGCTGCCACTGTTCGCAGCTCGCAGCGCCGTACCCGCCATGAGCAAGAAGCCGACAACGGCGAGTGCAAAAACGGCTTGCAATCGATGGTTCACTGGTCACTCGTGAAATAGTGTTACGAAAACAGGAATCGTAATACTACTATACGTCGCAAGCCTGGTCAATAGTTGATACGGGACCTATTACGGACAGCCGGGACTTTTCGGAATGCCGGCCGGCATCGGCAGAAAGAACAGCAAAACCCCGATGAGCCGCCGAAACGTCTCACCCAAAGGAATAAAGGCTCCGGCCGCCTTCGGCAGCTCGTGCGGCAGATTTGTCGTTTGCCTCGGGCAACGGGTAACACGAATTCCATGATGATAATACGGTAGAATGTAGGAGTATAATGCTGACGAGCAGGTTCCTATGCACATTCCCGATGGCTATCTGAGTCCGGCGACGTGCGCGGCGCTGTACGCAAGCTCGGCGCCTTTCTGGTACGTCGCGCTGCGCCGGTTGAAGCGATGGCTCAGCACAAGGCTTATTCCCCTTATTTCCGTGTTCGCCGCATTTTCCTTCCTGGTGATGATGCTTAATCTGCCGCTGCCCGGCGGTACCACCGGGCACGCCCTGGGCGTCACCATCGCTACCATAGTCCTCGGCCCCTGGGCTTCCATTCTCGCTCTTTCGATTGCGCTGCTGATCCAAGCTCTCTTCTTTGGGGACGGTGGCATCACCACCCTGGGGGCAAACTGCTTCAACATGGCGATTGTCGGTTCTCTGGTAGCATATGTTGTTTACCGCGTCCTGGCCGGGCGGGCGGCCATTACGTCTTCGCGAAGAGTTGTGGCGGCGGCTTTGGCGGGCTACACAGCGATCAACGCCGCCGCGTTTTGTGCGGCGGTGGAGTTTGGTATTCAACCCCTGCTTTTCAAAGACCCGAGCGGCGCGCCCTTGTATGCCCCGTACCCCTTGAGCATTGCCATTCCGGCCATGATGATTGGACACCTGACCTTTGCCGGACTCGCCGAGCTGGTCCTGTCGGGAGGAGTGGTGGCTTACTTGCAGCGCGCGAATCCCACCTTGCTGGAGCTCACGGCGCCGGGCGCGGCTCGAGGTGATGAGGAACTCCGTCACGTCGGGCGTCAAGGGGCTTCGAGTACCATGAGACCCCTTTGGGCTGCCCTGGCCTTGCTGTTGGCCTTGACTCCTTTGGGTATTCTTGCGGGCGGCGCTGCTTGGGGCGAGTGGAGCGCCCGCGACTTCTCGCGGGCAGCGGCGCGGGGGAAAATCGCCGCGGCTTCCAGAAATCTGGCGCCGCCTCCACAAGCACCCCGAGGATTGGAGCGTCTTTACTCCGTGTGGACCGCACCCTTTCCGCAGTACGCTCCCTCCTTCGTCCGGCGACCGGCTCTTGGCTACTTGCTTTCCGCCATGTTCGGTTCCGGCGTTATCATCCTGGGTTTCCTGATCGTCAGCTCGCTGTTCGCGCGGCGCGGGCCGGCGCCCGCAGCCAAAAACGGATTCTCTGCGTTCTCCGAGCCTCCCAAGCCTCAACACAGAGACCACGGAGGTTCTAAGTGACCTCTGAATCCTACTAGGGTCGCGAATGAATTTCGTTGAACGTACTCTTTCAAGTCTTGTTAACGCGATGGAGCGAGCTCTTTATGCGGAAGAGCTCGCGAAGGCCGACGGCTTGCTCCAGCGCCTTGACCCACGTATCAAAGTCGTCGGCATCCTGGCCCTGGTCGTGGTCTCCGCGATGGCCCACAGGCTCTGGGTCATCGGCGCGATTTTCGCAGTGGCGGTGACCATGGCCGTAATGTCTCGCGTCTCTTTTGGAATTCTGGCGAAGCGGGTCTGGGTTCCAGTCCTCTTGTTTACAGGAGTCATCGTGCTACCCGCTCCCTTTGTAATCCCCGGCCGCGAAGTGTGGCGCCTTCCAGGGCTCGATTGGCCGGTCAGCGCTCAGGGGCTGGCCAGCGCGTGTTATCTTGTGGCCCGCGTTGAAACCGCGGCGACTTTATCGGTCTTGCTGATACTTTGCACGCCGTGGAGCCACGTGCTGAAGGCGCTTCGGGTGCTGCGCGTGCCCGTGGTCTTCGTCGTTACCCTGGGCATGACGTACCGCTACATTCTCTTGCTGCTTCAAACCGCCCACGACATGTTTGAGTCGCGCCGCAGCCGGATGGTGGGAGTGTTGGAGGGGCCCGAGCGCCGCCGAGTGGCCGCCTCGAGCGCAGGTGTTCTGATGTCCAAGAGCCTTCAACTCAGCGGCGATGTTTACAGTGCCATGCTCTCCAGAGGCTTTCGCGGCGAAGTCTATGTGCTGGACGACTTCCAGACATCAATGATCGATTGGATCATGCTAGCCGCCTTTGTGGTGCTCGCTTCGGGCGGGTTCTATTTCGGGCGGTGAGGGGTTAGGCAACAAGTCAAGGAGTCAAGAAGTCGAGGAGTTGAGAAGTTAAGGAGTCGAGGAGTCAAGGAGTCGAGAAGTGGAAGACCGAGGCTCAGACTTCTCGACTAGCACTCGAAGACCGCCGCTACTCTTGCGCAAGGGATTGGGGATCGAGAGCGCGAAGGTCGACAGTTCGACTCCTCGACTCCTTGACTCCTCGACCTCTGAAGGAGAACGGAATGCCAGATCCAATCTTCGAGGTCCGAGACGTCACTTTTCGCTACCACAAGGTGACCGCGCTCGACGGTCTGAACCTTGCCATCAAAGCGGGCAAACGGGTGGCTCTACTCGGCGCCAATGGGTCAGGGAAGTCAACCCTGCTGCGCATCCTGGACGGTTTGGCCTTTCCTGAAAAAGGCAGCGTTCTATTTTACGGTCAGCCACTCAGCGAGGGTCGCTTACTAGATGTTGAATTCGGTTACCAGTTTCATCGCCGGGTAGGATTGGTATTCCAAAATCCCGATGTCCAGCTTTTTTCCCCGACTGTCTTCGATGAAGTAGCCTTTGGCCCATTGCAGCTTCACTGGTCCAAGCGGGAGGTTGGCAATAAGGTTGCCGACATGCTCGAGACCATGAAGATAACCCACCTTAAGGACCGCTCACCCCATCATCTGTCGACGGGTGAAAAGAAACGGGTGACGCTGGCCTCGGTGCTGGTGCTTGACCCCGAAGTGCTCCTCCTTGACGAGCCCACGGCGGCCCTGGATCCGAAGAGCGCGAGCCAGATGATCGATTTCCTGGTGGGCTGGCGGGGGGGAGCCAAGACCGTGATCACGACTACCCACACCCTGGATATTGTCGAGGATATTGCGGATTACTGTTTCGTTTTCCAGACGGGTCGAGTTGAAGCGGAAGGGGAGCCCGCGGAGGTCTTGCGCGACACGGCCTTGCTGGAGCGCACCAACCTTATCCACGCTCATCGCCACATCCACCCCTCAGGCGAAGTCCACTCTCACCCTCATCTCCATCCACACCGGCATTGACGGCCCTTCAGCGGCGCGGGCTGAATCCTTGGATGCCCGTCCCCCTTAGCCCGACGCTTTCTCCAGAAAGGGGAGAATGCCAGGGAATTGGGTTTTCGCCCTCTCCCCTTCGGGTGAGCGAGCCCCAGATCTTTCGGGGAAAAGACCGAAATGGGTTCACCGGGCGCTTACGATCTTTAGCTGGACACCGGGGGTAGAACTGAATCCATAGCCCTCTCCCCTTGGGAGATGGCTGATCCACTCCCTGGGGAGAGGGTAGGCCCACTCTGCGGAGAGGGGTGAGGTGCCAAGATGATTAGGTCAGCGCGCCATCCTCGTCAGAAAGCTCGGCGGCCATCCCCGGAGCGGGAGCTGTTGCCGGGGCGGGGATAGTAGCTTCCGTGGGCGCTTCCTCTTCCGGCCGAGGCAGCTCCACCTCACTCGTGAGTCTGAAGTTGCGATAGAACTCGAGGCCTGTGCCGGCCGGGATTAAGCGGCCCATGATGACGTTTTCTTTCAATCCCCGCAGGTGGTCCACCGCGCCGCGGATGGAAGCCTCCGTGAGCACGCGGGTGGTTTCCTGGAACGAAGCCGCGGAGATGAACGATTCGGTAGCCAGGGAAGCTTTGGTGATCCCGAGCAGCAAGGGCCTGCCGGTAGCGGGCTTGCCATCCGCAGTCTTGACCCGCTCGTTTTCTTCCCGGAACCTGAACTTATCCACTTGCTCGTCGAGCAGGAATTCCGTATCGCCGACATCCTCGACTTTCACCCAGCGCATCATCTGCCGCACAATGACCTCGATGTGCTTGTCGTTAATGTTGACGCCCTGGAGGCGATAGACTTCCTGGATTTCGTCCACCAAATATTTTTGCAGTTCTTTTTCACCGAGCACCGCCAGGATATCATGCGGGTTGCGCGGCCCGTCCATGAGAGGCTCGCCGGCTTTCACCCGTTCACCCTCCTGCACGGACACGTGGACGCCGCGATCCACCAAGTACTCCCTTGGCTCTCCACGATCGGGCACCACAACGATTTTGCGCTGGCCCTTGATGACGTCGGCATACTTTACGAGGCCGTCAATTTCCGTAATCTTCGCTGGCTCATGGGGTTTGCGTGCCTCGAAGAGCTCGACGACGCGCGGCAGACCTCCCGTAATGTCTTTGGTCTTCGTAGTCTCGCGCGGAATCTTGGCCAGCACGTCGCCGGCGCTCACCTCATCGCCATCCTGGACCATCAAGTGAGCGCGCGAGGGCATGAGATACTTCTTAGATCCCTTGGCCCCACTTTTCTCGTCGCGAATAACAAGCCGGGGTTGATGTTGCTCATCCGGCGCTTCCGTCACCACCCACTGGGAAAGGCCGGTGATTTCATCGACCTGTTCCTGGAGGGTAATTCCCGCTTCCAGATCCTTGAATTGAACCGTGCCGCCGACCTCCGTCAAAATCGAAAACGTATAGGGATCCCATTCGACCAGGATATTCCCCTGCTTGACGGCAGCGCCGTCGGCAAACTTGATCCTGGCGCCATAGACCACCGAGTAGCGCTCGCGTTCGTGGCCTTTGTCGTCAACCACCACCACTGCCCCGTTGCGGTTCATGGCCACAAAGTTGCCATCCCGGTTGATGACGGTCTGGAGGTTATGAAACTTCAGGAAGCCGTTGTTCTTGGCCTCCAGGGTGGTCTGCTCGCTGATGCGGCTGGCGGTTCCGCCGATATGAAAGGTCCGCATGGTGAGCTGGGTGCCGGGTTCGCCGATGGACTGCGCGGCGATGACTCCTACGGCCTCGCCCATCTCCACCACTTTGCCGGTGGCCAGATTCCGCCCGTAGCAGCGCACGCAAACCCCGCGCCGCGACTCGCAGGTCAGCACGGAGCGGATTTTCACCCGCTCGATGCCGGCCGCCTGGATGGCAGCGGCCAAGTCTTCGTTGATCTCCTGATTGACATCGACGATGACGTTGCCCTCGTAGTCCTTGATCTGCTCCAGCACCACCCGGCCGACGATGCGGTCACGGAGCGGCTCGACGACCTCCCCGGCTTCCACGATCGGCTCGACGTAAATGCCGTCCATGGTGCCGCAGTCGAATTCCGAGATGATGACGTCCTGCGCCACATCGACCAGGCGGCGCGTGAGGTAACCGGAGTCTGCGGTCTTGAGCGCCGTGTCCGCCAAGCCCTTGCGCGCGCCGTGCGTGGAGATGAAGTATTGCAACACGTTGAGGCCCTCGCGGAAATTCGCGGTGATGGGCGTCTCGATGATTTCACCCGAAGGCTTGGCCATCAGGCCGCGCATGCCGGAAAGCTGCCGGATCTGTTGCTTGGAACCGCGCGCGCCGGAATCCGCCATGATGTAAATGGGGTTCAACTGGCCGGAGTTGTCCTGGGCTTCCATGGTTTGGAACATCTCGTCCGCCACGTCGTCGGTCACCTTCGACCAGATGGCGATCACCTTGTTGTAACGCTCGCCGTGGGTGATGGCGCCTTCCTGGTACTGCTTCTCGACATCGATCACTTCCTGTTCGGCGTCGTTCACCAGCTTGGCTTTGTTGAGAGGCACCACGAGATCGTCGATGCCGATGGAAATCCCGGCTTTGGTGGCGTAGAGGAAACCGAGGGTCTTGATCTCGTCCAGCATCTGCACAGTGGTCTCCAGGCCGAAACGCAGGTAGCAGTAATTGACCAGCCCCCCAAGACCTTTCTTCCTGAGCAGGCCGTTCACGAAAGGCATGAGGGGTGTGCCCGTTGTGGCGTCCTTCGGCAGGTGGTCGTTGAAGATGACCCGTCCCACCGTGGTTTTGATGAACTGATTTTTCACCGTGATGGGCTCGGCGTGAAGCACGTCCTGGTTATCATAGGCGGTGGTGAGGTCAATCACGCGGCCGGTGAAGCGCAGGCGGATGGGCGTGAGGCCCTCAACCTCTCCTGCTTCCAAGGCCAACAGGACCTCTTCGGAATTGGCAAATGCCCGGTCTTCCCCCTTGGCCCCGGGCTTGTCCTTGGTCAGGTAGTAAATGCCCAGCACGATATCCTGGGTGGGAACAGCCAGAGGCTGGCCGTTAGCAGGCGAAAGGATATTGGACGAAGACAACATCAGGACCGAGGCCTCGATTTGCGCCTCGGGCGAGAGCGGAATGTGCACCGCCATCTGGTCGCCGTCAAAGTCCGCGTTGAACGCCGTACAAACCAAGGGGTGAATCTTTATGGCCTTGCCCTCGACCAGCAGGGGCTCGAAGGCCTGGATGCCCAGGCGGTGAAGCGTGGGAGCGCGGTTGAGCAGTACCGGGTGGTCCTTGATGACCTCTTCCAGGATGTCCCACACCACCGGTTCCTGCCGTTCCACCATTTCCTTGGCGGCCTTGATGGTGGTGCAGTGTCCAGCCTGTTCCAGCCGGTGGTAAATGAAAGGCTTGAAAAGTTCCAGCGCCATCTTCTTGGGAAGACCGCACTGGTGGAGTTTCTGCTCCGGACCCACCACAATGACGGAGCGGCCGGAGTAGTCCACGCGCTTGCCCAGCAGGTTCTGCCGGAAGCGGCCTTGCTTTCCCTTCAGGGTGTCGGAGAGCGACTTGAGGGGCCGGTTGTTGGCGCCTCGCAGCACACGTCCACGGCGGCCGTTGTCGAATAGGGCATCCACCGCCTCCTGGAGCATGCGCTTTTCATTGCGCACAATGACGTCCGGGGCGTGCAACTCCATCAACTTCTTCAGCCGGTTGTTGCGGTTGATCACCCGGCGATAGAGGTCGTTGAGATCGGAGGTGGCGAAGCGGCCGCCATCCAGAGGCACCAGGGGCCGCAACTCCGGCGGAATCACCGGAATCACATCCAGGATCATCCATTCCGGCTTGTTGCCGGACTTGTGGAAGGCCTCCAGAACCTTCAGTCGCTTGGCATACTTGACCCGCTTCTGCTGGGATGGGTCGGTCTTCATGCGCTCCCGCAAATCCTCCGCCAGCGCCTCGATATCCACTGCCTTCAAGAGTTCCTTGATGGCTTCCGCACCCATCCCGGCGCGGAACTTCCCTGGGAATTCCGCCTGAAGTTGCCGATAGCGCTCTTCCGTGAGCAGTTCCTTTTCGTTAAGGGGGGCTTCGCCGGGATCTATCACCACGTACTTCTCAAAGTACAGAATGGCTTCCAAATCCCGGAGAGAAATATCGAGCAGATGACCGATGCGGCTGGGCAGACCTTTGAAAAACCAGACGTGGGAGCAGGGAGCGGCCAGCTCAATGTGACCCATGCGCTCGCGCCGCACTTTGGATAGAGTCACCTCGACACCGCACTTGTCGCAAATTACCCCGCGGTGTTTCATGCGCTTGTATTTTCCACACAAGCATTCCCAGTCGGTAACCGGGCCAAAAATCTTGGCGCAGAAAAGTCCATCGCGCTCCGGTTTGAAAGTGCGATAGTTGATAGTTTCCGGTTTAGTGACTTCGCCATGCGACCAGGAACGGATCTTTTCCGGCGAAGCCAGGCTGATGCGAATAGCGTCGAACTCGCCGATCAAACTGACTCGATCATAAGGGCTGCTGCGGAACAAGGTCTACCTCCTTTGTTACGTGCCGAAACTCGAAAATCGAAAACCGAAAATCGAAAATCACTCCACACTTACGGGTGTGAGTTCTTTCGGTTTCTTGATCAACTCCACATCGAGGCAGAGGCTCTGGAGTTCCCGGACCAGCACGTTGAATGATTCCGGAATGCCGGGCTCGATGGCCGCCTCTCCCTTGACGATGGCTTCGTAAATCTTGGCGCGGCCGTACACGTCGTCGGACTTGGCGGTGAGCAGTTCCTGGAGGATATAAGCCGCGCCGTAAGCTTCCAGTGCCCAAACTTCCATTTCGCCAAAGCGTTGTCCACCGAACTGCGCCTTGCCGCCCAGTGGTTGTTGGGTGATGAGGGAGTAAGGGCCGATGGAGCGGGCGTGGATCTTGTCGTCCACCAGGTGCGACAGCTTGAGCATATAAATGAAACCGACGGTGACCGGTTGTTCGAAGGCCTCACCCGTCATCCCGTCATAGAGCCTGATCTTTCCGGAAGTGGGCAGCCCCGCCTTTTCCAGGTACCCCTTGATTTCCTTTTCAGTAGCGCCATCGAATACCGGGGTCGAGAAAGGAATCCCCTCGGCGAGGGTATGCGCGAAGGCGAACACCTGTTCGTCATCGAGGCTATCCACCACCCGGGTGGAAGCGTTATTGCGAAACATGGCCTTGAGCTCTTTGCGGACCACTTCGGCGCTGGATTCCGTAGAAACCAACTCGCGGACCTTGGTCCCCAGTTCCTTGGCGGCCCACCCGAGGTGAGTCTCCAGGATCTGGCCCACGTTCATGCGGGAGGGGACGCCGAGGGGATTCAGAACCACCTCCACGGGCGTGCCGTCCGGCATATAAGGCATATCTTCCTCGGGAAGGATGCGCGCAATCACACCCTTGTTCCCGTGCCGTCCCGCCATCTTATCGCCCACCGAAAGCTTGCGTTTCATGGCAATAAAGACTTTCACCAGCTTGATAACTCCGGGTGGAAGCTCATCACCTTTCTTGAGCTTCTGGATCTTCTCATCTGTAATCTTCCTCAAGATGTCGATCTGCCGCGACGTCATCTCCTCGATCTCATCCATCTTCTCCATGAGCGTCGGGTCCTTCTTGGCGATCTTTATGCGCTTCAAATTGTGTGTGGAGAGGCGCGCCAGCACGTCGCGATCGAGCTCCGTGCCTTTGACCAGGAGACGTTTGTTGGTTTTTTCGTCGTGCAGGTCCGCCAGCAGCTTCTCCCCGGCGAGCAGGGCAGAGAGCCGCTTCAAGCGTTCGTCCTGGAGAATGCGGATTTCGTCGTTCAAGTTCTTTTCCAGGCGGGCCACCTGGGAGGATTCGATGGTTCTTGCCCGCTCGTCCTTCTCCGCGCCCTTGCGCGAGAAGATCTTCACATCCACGACAATGCCCTCGATACCGGGGGGGCAAGTCAGGGACGCATCGCGAACGTCACCCGCCTTCTCACCGAAGATGGCGCGCAGCAGCTTTTCCTCGGGGGTGAGCTGAGTTTCGCCCTTGGGGGTGACCTTGCCGACCAGGATATCGCCCGGCTTCACGTAGGCGCCGATGCGAATGATGCCACTCTCGTCCAGGTCCTTCAGCAAGGACTCCGAAACGTTCGGAATGTCACGCGTGATTTCTTCCGGACCCAGCTTGGTGTCACGAGATTCGATTTCGAACTCCTCGATGTGGATGGAGGTGTAGGAATCCTCTTTGACGAGCTTCTCGCTCACCAGGATGGCGTCTTCAAAGTTGTAGCCGCGCCAGGGCATAAAGGCGACAAGGACGTTGCGCCCCAAAGCCAGCTCGCCATGGTCGGTGCAGGGGCCATCGGCGAGAACCTGCCCTGCCAGGACACGCTGGCCTTTTTGGACGGCCGGCTTCTGGTTGATGCAGGTGTTCTGGTTGGAGCGGCGGAACTTGGTCAACTGGTAGATATCGGCGCCGACTTCGCGTGAGAACTGGCCGCTGTGACCGTCGCCCTCGACGCGGACAATGATGCGTTCGCTGTCCACGCTGTCCACCACGCCGTTGCGTTTGCAAATCACCACCGCGCCGGAATCGCGGGCGGTGACTTCCTCCATGCCGGTGCCAATCAGCGGGGCCTGCGCGCGCAGGAGGGGAACCGACTGCCGCTGCATGTTGGAGCCCATGAGTGCGCGGTTGGCGTCATCATTCTCCAGGAAGGGAATCAGCGAGGCCGCCACGCTCACCAGTTGCTTGGGGCTGACGTCGATGTAATCAACTTCATCACGCCGCTTCAACACGAAGTTGCCCGCCTGCCGGGCGTTGACCAATTCCTGGATGATGCGGCCTTTCTCGTCCACCGGCACGTTGGCCTGAGCGATGATGTGCTGATCTTCCTCCCAGGCGGACAGGTAAAACGAGTAAGGTTCGTATTCCACCAGCTTGCGCTTGCGCTCCCCCAGATCCTCGTTGGCCTTCTCGACTTCGCCCACCTCCACGTGTTCGCCCACGCGCCAGGGGCCGTCCCCCGCGTGCGTAATCGTGACGTAATCCACGATCCTGCCCCCGCGCACTCTACGGTAGGGGCTCTCGATGAAGCCATGCTCGTTGATGCGCGCGTAGCAGGAAAGCGATGAAATGAGGCCGATGTTGGGGCCTTCAGGGGTCTCGATGGGACAGATGCGGCCGTAGTGCGTGGGATGGACGTCGCGAACTTCAAATCCCGCGCGCTCCCGCGAGAGGCCGCCGGGTCCCAGGGCCGACAAGCGCCGCTTGTGCGTGATTTCCGAGAGGGGGTTGGTCTGGTCCATAAACTGGGAGAGTTGAGACGACCCGAAGAACTCCCGGATAGCCGCCATGACCGGCTTGGCGTTGATCAAGTCATGAGGCATGGCCGTGGACATTTCCTGATAAACCGACATCTTCTCCTTGATCGCCCGTTCCATGCGGACCAGACCCAGGCGGAACTGGTTCTCGAGCAATTCGCCCACCGCACGTACGCGCCGGTTCCCCAGGTGGTCGATGTCGTCCACGGTGTAATTCCCGCCCAGGTTCTTGTGCAGCTTGAGGAGATAGCGGATAACCGCGTAGAAGTCTTCCGGCTCGAGGGTGCGCTTGTGGAGCGGAAGTTGAATGGGAGTGTGCTCGGAGTGCTCGGTGGCCATGGTCCCTTCGCAGGCCCGGACCACCTCCGAGCAGATATTCTCTTCGCGCTTGCCCACGAACATTTTTTCCTGGTCAACGACCACGTAGAAATTGGCGGTGGGGAAATTGCGCGCCTCTTCGAGTTCGAGTTCGGTGGCCTTGTCGTCAATGCGGTTCTTGAGCTTGGTGAAGTAGCCCAACTTGATGTTGAACTTCAAGCGGCCCACGCGCGAGAAATCATACTTGCGCGGGTCAAAGAACATGCCGTTGAAGAGCGCGGTGGCCGTATCCAGGGTGGGGGGATCTCCCGGCCGCATCTTGCGGTACATCTCGATGAGCGCTTCCTGGGAGGTCTTCAAGGCATCGCGCTTGAGGGTCTGGCTGATGACCACCCCGGTTTCGTCGCGCTCCGGAAAGAACACCTGGATTTCCGCCAGCCCGCACTCCTGAATAGCATTCAGGGCGCTGGAGGTGAGTTCATTGTTCGCCTCCAGCATCACTTCTCCGGTCGCCGGATTCACCACGTCAGCGGCCGCGAAGGCGCCTTCCAAATCTTGCGGCGCCACCTCGATCTGCGCGATCCGGGCCTTCTGAATCTCCTTATAAACCGACTCGGTAATCTTTCTCCCGGCGTTCACCACGGTCTCATGGGTCCGCGGGTGCTCGATATTCTTGGAGAATTTTGTTCCGATCAGGCCGGGGGAGACTTCCAAGAAGAGTTTTCGGTCCTTCAGGGAAATCTTTTCCACCGAGTAGAAGGCCTTGATAATCTCGGAATCGTTCTTCAAGCCCAGAGCCCGAAGGAAAATGGTGGCCAGGAACTTTCGTTTACGGTCGATACGCACGTAGAGAATATTCTTGGTGTCATACTCGAATTCCACCCAGGAGCCACGGTAGGGAATGGTCTTTCCCAGGAAATAGGTCTTCTGGGGATTGCATTCAAAGAAAACGCCCGGAGAACGGTGAAGCTGGCTCACGATGACGCGTTCCGTCCCGTTGATAATGAAGGTGCCGTTCTCGGTCATCAGCGGGATTTCGCCGAAATAAACCTCTTGTTCTTTGATATCCCGAATGCTCTTGTGGCCCGTGTCGCTGTCCTTATCGTAAAGCGTGAGACGGATGGTGACTTTGAGAGGGGCCGCGAAAGTCATGCCGCGCTCCTGGCACTCGGTCACATCGTACTTGAGCTGGAGAGCCACGGGGTCGCCGCACTTGTTGCAGAAGGTCACCACGTTCCTGTTGAACGTGCCGCACCGAGTGCAAAGCACGTCCCCGACTTTGAAGGGGTCGGTAATGACGGTGTGCCCGCAATTCTTGCAAGTGCTGCGCAAGTGGTGGAGTCCTTTCAGACTCCCGCACTTGCACTCCCAGTTGCCAATGGAATAGTCCACGAAATCCAGTTGGGCAATGCCGCGAAAATCTGTGATCGGAAAGACCGAGTTGAACACGGCTTGCAGGCCCGCGTCCTCGCGCTCCGAGGGGAGAAGATTCATTTGAAGAAATCGTTCGTAAGACCGTCGCTGCACTTCGATGAGATTGGGAATCTTGATGACGGTCGGTATTTTGGAAAAATTGATGCGCTGACGGACAGCGCCATTCCCGCCGTTAAGCATTCGATTTGCTCCTTGCTTGAAATTTCAAGAGCCTGCCGGACAATGGTGACACATCACCCTTGTTATGAGAGATGCACAATTAGGGCTTGGGGATGCCACACTGTTTTGCGCACGGCCCAACGCTCCACCGGGTGGTTCGTGTTTCCAGAACGAGAGGACGTCGTCTCCCGAGCCCCCGCTCGGGAGACGGAAGAAGACATGCCCGCCTCCGCTGAATGGCTGCTACTTCACTTCAACGGTAGCGCCGGCTTCGGTGAACTTTTTCTTGAGGGCTTCAGCCTCCTCCTTGCTGATGCCCTCCTTGATTGGCTTGGGCGCGCCATCCACAAGATCCTTCGCTTCCTTGAGGCCGAGGCTGGTGACTTCGCGGACAGCCTTGATGACGTTAATCTTGTTCGCGCCCACCGTGGTGAGGATGACCGTGAATTCTGTCTGCTCTTCCACCGGGGCTGCGCCCCCGGCCGGCGCCGCGCCTGCTGCTGCCACCATCACAGGCGCCGCAGCGGCCGCAGAAACCCCCAAAGCCTCTTCCAGCTTCTTGACCAGCTCGGAAGCTTCCAGCAGTGATAGTCCTTTGATTTCTTCGACGATCTTATCGATCCGTTCTGACATTTCCGTGTTTCCCTCCTGAAGAATCCTGATCAGCCACCCGCCGGCAACCACAGCCAGCTAAGCGCTTAGGCTAAGAGCCGCAGACCTAAAAAGCAGGTCTGCGCTACGCCTCCCTGAACTTCTTCTCCTTAACAGCCTGTTGAATGACTACCGCCAACTTGCGGGGCACACCGGCCAGGGCAATCGCCAGGTTCCGCGCCGGCGCCTTGATCAGGAAGAGCGCCTTGGAGAGTAGCTCCTCCTTCACGGGCAAGTTGGCGACCATACTTAGATCGGTCATGGAGACCACCGAACCTTCCACCACGCCCGATTTAAACTTGAGTAAAGGGTTCTCCTTGGCATAGGCGGTCAAGACCTTGGCTAAGGCCACAGGGTCTTGCTGGGTGTAGGCAAGTGATGTGGTGCCGCTCAATCCCCTTGCCGCCGGCTCCAGCGGCGTGCCTTGCGAAGCCCTCTCGATGAGGCTATTCTTTACCACTTTGTACTTTGCCCCGACTTGCGCAATCTTGCGACGAAGCTCGAAATCCTGGGCGACCGTGATCCCCTCAAAACCCGAGAGAATGACGGTGCGCGACTTTTCTAATTCCTGATGCAAGGCCTCAGCTTTCTGCCTTTTCTCATCCTTTTTCATGCTTACTCCTCGAAACCGCACCGGGTAGCGCAGACCTGTTTTCTAGGTCTGAGGCTTTTAAGCAGGTTCCACCGACGCCAGATCGATGTGGAGGCCGGGGCCCATGGTGGAAGAAATGGCGATGCTTCGCACGTAGCGCCCTTTGGCGGAGGCAGGTTTCGCCTTGATGACGCTCGAAATCAGAGCGCTGGCGTTTTCGGCCAGTTTCTGGGCGTCAAAGGAGACCTTGCCGACCGGGCAATGGATAATCCCCGTCTTGTCCACCCGGAATTCCACCTTTCCAGCCTTCACTTCCCTTACTGCCCGTTCCACATCCAAGGTGACGGTGCCGGTCTTGGGATTGGGCATGAGCCCGCGCGGGCCCAGGATCTTACCCAAGCGGCCTACGGACTTCATCATGTCCGGCGTGGCAATGACGGCGTCGAAGTCAATCCATCCACCCTGAATCCTCTGCACCAGATCGTCGCCGCCCACTTCATCGGCTCCCGCCTCGCGACCCTCACGAACCTTATCGCCGGAAGCGATCACGATCACCCGCTTGCTCTTGCCCAGACCATGGGGAAGAACCACGGTGCCGCGGACCATTTGATCCGCGTGCTTCGGGTCCACTCCCAGGCACATCGCCACTTCCACCGTCTCGTCAAACTTGGCAAAAGCCGCCTTCTTGACTATAGGCATCGCCTCCGCCACGGTGTACGCTGGTTTATCCACCAGCTTGGCTGCTGCCTTATATTTCTTTCCCACCTTAGCCATTGCTCACCTCGAAAATCGAAAACCAAAAATCGAAAACCGGAAATCGAAAGTCGAAAATAGAAAATCAAAAACCTCGGCAACGGCCTTCCAGTCTCCATTTTCCAGTTTCGAGTTTCGAATTTCGAGTTTCAGGCCACCACCTCAATCCCCATGCTGCGCGCCGTTCCCTTCACCGTAGCGACGGCGGCCGTGATTTCGCGCGCATTCAAATCCGGCATCTTCAGCTTGGCGATCTCTTCCACCTGCTTCTCTGTCACCTTGCCCACTTTGTTCCGGTTGGGCTCGCCCGAACCTTTGGCGATTCCGGCGGCTCTTTTTAGAAGCACGGAGGCCGGTGGCGTCTTGGTTACAAATGTGAAACTCCGGTCGCCGTAAACCGTAATGACGACGGGAATGATCAACCCTTCCTGGTCCCTGGCAGAGGTCCTGGCGTTGAATGCCTTGCAAAACTCCATGATGTTCACGCCGTGCTGGCCCAGCGCCGGTCCAGCGGGAGGAGCAGGGGTGGCTTTGCCCGCAGGAAGTTGGAGCTTCACCATCGCTTGGACTCTTTTCGCCATATGCCTCTTGCCTCCTCAGAAACCCGCAGTCCGTTGCGCGCTGTCCGTTGTCCGTTGTCAGTTGCCACAGCAATTGACACGAGCGCCGCCCTGCAACTGACAACGGACGACGGACAATTCCCGTCAGATTTTCTCCACTTGATAAAAATCCAATTCCACCGGAGTGGAGCGGCCGAAGATCGTAACCATGACCCGCAACGTGGAACGCTCATCATGGATCTCGTCCACAATCCCATTGAAGTCCTTGAAAGGACCATCAGTAATCTTGACGCTCTCACCCTTGTCATACTTGAGGCGGGGCTTCGGGTGCTCCGCAGCCACCTCGACCTTGTGAACAATCCGGTCCACTTCATCGGGCGCCAGGGGACTGGGCCTTTGTCCTGAGCCCACAAATCCCGTAACGCGGGGCGTTTCGCGCACCATGTGCCAAGTGTCGTCATTCATTTCCATCTCCACCAGCACATAACCCGGAAAGAAAAGCTTTGCGGTCACCACTTTCTTCCCCTGCCGCGTTTCCAGGATGTCCTCGGTGGGGACCATGATCTCCCCGAACTGGTCGACGAGCCCGGCGGCCTCAATGCGGCTCTTCAGGGTTTCCGCCACTTTCTTCTCAAAACCCGAGTAGGTGTGAATGATGTACCAATTCTTTGTCATGACTGTCATTGTTCCACTCAAACAGGGAGAGCCATCGTCTCCACCACTTCGCCCCAGCCAATCCCTATGCGCGATGCAAGAAGTACTGCAATATCTTGGAAACAGAGAGCGAAAATACCTGGTCGCAAATCCAAAAATACAGTCCAAAAAGAAAGGTGGTGATAATCACCATGACCGTCGTGCCGTAGATTTCTTGCCCGCTCGGCCAAGTCACGCGCTTCATCTCCGTCCGAACGTCGGAAACATACTCGCGAACCTGCACCCAAAAGCTTTTCTCGATACTGACCTGCTCGCCCATGGTTTCCTTTGCACTCCAACAGCCCCACGCTTCATGCCGGGGGCTCTGGCAGGGGCGGAGGGATTTGAACCCCCATGACCGGTTTTGGAGACCGGCAGATTAGCCGTTAATCTGACGCCCCTGAAGGGCAGGGGCTGGGGTCTAGGGGCTAGGGACCGGGGAAAACTCCTGATGCCAACCTTTTGCTTTTCCCCAGCCCCCAGTCCCTAGTCCCTAGCACCTGCTCTACTTCACTTCCTTATGGACCGTGTGGTGCCGGCAAGTGGGGCAGAATTTCTTCAGCTCCAGCCGGTCCTGCTGCTTTTTCTTGTTCTTCGTCGTCGTGTAATTGCGGTTCTTGCAGTCACCGCATTGTAACGTAATGATTTCGCGCATAAAACCAGCCTTCAGCTATCAGCCATCAGCTTTCAGCGCTCTCCTCCCGCTTCATCGCAACCGTGTCGGCTTGTCATTCTGAGCGAAGCGAAGAATCTGCGGTTGATCGTTTCGGAACTGCGGAGATTCTTCGCTTCGCTCAGAATGACAAGCCGGCTTGGCCGACAACTGACGGCTGAGAGCTGACAGCTATTGCAGGATTTCCGTCACGCTGCCCGCCCCCACCGTGTGTCCGCCTTCGCGGATGGCGAAGCGCAACCCTTTCTCCATGGCGATGGGGGTGATCAGCTCGATCGCCAAGTT
>Ga0326728_10004340_pt1 | contig 42126 bp, 31 predicted proteins | sample MB3enrmetagenome_FD_207602 | JGI IMG/M metagenome (GOLD analysis project Ga0326728, IMG submission 207602) | Lab enriched peat soil microbial communities from McLean, Ithaca, NY, United States - MB31MN | ecosystem: Environmental > Terrestrial > Soil > Wetlands > Peat | place: USA: New York... | reverse complement strand
GGTTTTTTTGCCGCACGTCATGTTCAGCCGCCAGTTTTTCAGTTCTTCCACATCGAGGGAGTCACAATTTCGGCCCTCGCGCTGCTCGGCGAACTGCCGCAACAGCAGGATCTGCCGCCGCTTTTCTCGGTCGCCAAGACCGTCCTTTTCGATCTGTTCGGTGACCTTGTTGACGAGAGTCTCGATGGGGATGACCTCGCGCACGCGGACAAAGTAGTCCAGGTACTTGCCGACGACTTCCACCGGATCCTGTCCTGACGTCATTTTGTGGAGCGTTCTGGCCTGGTAAGCGGCCTTGAGAGGCTCCATCTTGATTTCCAGCAGGATCGCGCACATTTCGACGAATAGCTTGATGACGTCGATGAGGAGGCGGGTTTTTGTGATCAGGCCGGTGGATTCAACCAGTTCGTGGATTATGTCCCGTTCGGCGGCCTTCTCCTGATTCTCGTAGGCGGTCCTGTGGTCCACCGGCGGCCGGTTGGCATTGATGCGGCGCGCTTCGTCTTCCGCGAAGTTCATCGCCTTTTTCAGCGAGTCGAAGGTGGACGGGGTCGACAGCCTGGCGCGCTTGGGGAAGACGCACTTGACGCGGAAGCTGCCCGGGTCGCCGAGGGCCGGGTCAGGCTTGCGCTTCGTGTACACGGCCACGGAGACATGGTCATAATCGGCGCGGCGATGGAGGTCGCCATCTTTGTGGGCGCGCCAAATGAATGCAGGTTTGCTCATATATTAATTTCTTTCGGGCAGGCTGAATTTTTTGCTGTCGCAAATCTGTGTTGGGCCGGTTTTGGGCGGTGTCATCGCGAGGGCGGCGCTTATCCGTCCCGAATTGGTCCCCAGATTCCCTTTCGCGTCCTTTCCGGCCTCTACCGAGCAGGATGGCCGGGGGATAGCTCCTGCGAGAGACTTTTGAGAGGACTGCCTCGGTGTGCCATGGTGCTTCCCCAAGTGCCACCAAGTGCCTTGGCGTGCTTGATGTTTCAAAACAGCCCACATGGCATAAAGAGGAAGAAACTGGCAGCTAAAGTGCCCACTTATCATTACCCCATTATCCCCAATGAGGCGAAATGGGGAGAAATAGCCGTGATACCACATGTCGCCCGTGGCGGGATAACACGGGAGGACGCCCGTCGCGGGATAACACGGGAGATATAGGCAATCGGCTACGGGATAGTCGAGTACGGTGGAAGAAACGTTGTGGGAATGGTTCACGATGCCTCTTTTTGGTTGCCCGACTCAGCTTGAATCTTTCCCTGGCGGACGAACGCGCAATAGCTAGGACCAGACATGTATGTCTCCCCGCGGCTCGCATCATCGCTCGAGAATACGCGGAACCCTGCCACGAGCGGTTTTGCGTCCTTGGTACACCCGAGCAAATTCACCATGTAAGTTTTGCTTTTTTGAGTTACCGCTTCCACTCCGCCTCTTTGAGGCACAAGGATCAAACCAGGGATACCCAGCTCACATCCCCCCAAGTGCGCACAGCTCGGGCACAGCGCCCGCCGCGACAACGACGCAATGATTATCTGAGATGCGCCTGGCGGCATCAAGCCAGCGGAACCACCAGTGCCGTCGGGTTGATTCTGTGTCATTGGACCTTTCATGATGTTAGTTGACTGGTTCAGGTGTACTTGGATACTGCCGGTGTGAAATGCCTATTCCGACCTCGACAGCCTTGGAAAGGCCGGCATATCCGCCTTCGGGCGTCCATGCCAAACACTTGGTCCGCAATGAACCAAAGTCTTGCAGCCGGCTTTCGGAGCCGGGTCTGTTGCTAGTCCGCATAAATTTCAACATGCCTAATTGTATAGCGCTGAGGTATCACTTGTTTGGAAATAGCGCTGGAAATAGAAATAAATCATGATTTGGGAAGCAGAGCTTGTGGTCAGTTCACCTATCACGGCCGCTTGGCACGGACCTCTCTACCACCCGGGCAGCTTAACGTCTCCCAAGTGGAGGAGAAATCAGGCCTGAGGCGACGAAAAGGGTTGGGTACACCTTGCAGCGGGATAGCGCGGGATGACGTTGGGAGCGGGATAGTACGGGATAACATTGGCAGCGGGATAGTACGGGATGACATCGGCTGCGGGATAGCACGGGATGACGCCCAGGACATAAGACTTGACCGTTTCGGCGCTCAGGCTCGGGTGGATAGGGATGTCGGAATTCTACGGTCCCCGCGATGAGCCGGAATCCATCGCCATGATCCACCCTGCGGTGGGTTTCGCGGTGAACTTGCTCGACACAGCGGACATGAACGGCTGCGGCGAGAACGAGCGGTTGGTCGGGCGCGCCATTAAGGGCCGCCGGCGTGCGGTGGTCCTGGCCACGAGATTTGGGAACATGCGCGAAGAACGCGGCAATTTCCTGCGCGTCAATGGCGCACCCGATTACGCCCGACAGTGCTGCGATTCGCGCCTGCGGCGGCTGCGGTTGGCGTGACTTGGTAAGACGAGCGGGGATCACCCCCGGAACGGACTGCGCGCACCCCGCGCGGGCGCTGCCAAACCTGCCGCCGCCGGTTTCAATGAAAGCCAGGTGTGACGGTGGGGCGGTGATCTGTTCACATGGGCCGGACGGCGTGGCCGGCCCGCGCCACACGCTGCCTCCGAAGGCCGTCACATGGATCACGGCGTCGTTGGCGGGATCGAATTCGACCCGCTGGATGTTCGAGAACGGCAATTCATCGAAGGCTCGCCAGGTTTTCCCGTTGTCGCGCAAGAGCCGGAGGCCCGCTCCGGGCGCATCCCCGGTCAGGGTCATGTAAATCCAGATGTCGTGTTTCGGGTGGAAATAGCCGCCGAAAGTCTGTGGCCATGGCATTCGACATATCCAACCGCTTGTTAGGCACTTGTGCCAAAACGCCTTGATGTGCAGGCACAGGGATAGCAACGCCGCGGATACGTATAATGCTATTGAGTGATGTAATGTGATATTTGAGAGCGCGATCAATGGTTGTTTATGGCTGCACCGTGGCTGCAATTGCGGATGCTTTGAATCGTTTGTTGCTTTATCAATCATGAATACAGTATAGTGCGCGCGGTCCAAGAAGTAGGTGGAATGCGGAAGGTATTACGTTTACGAACACAAAAGTGGCGGTTTTGCAGATGGATGGATTGGTGGAACGATTTTCCGCAATTATACCCCGTCCTAGCTGCCATTAACTGAGCAGTTACGCTTGGAAACGATGCCTCAGCCGCCACTTTATGCCTTGTTATCAGCAAATGAAGAGCGGATTACAGGTCTGGCGCTCTTAAGTTATGGGTGGGGTGTGATAAAGAATGACCCCCGGTGAACCGGCTGTGCTGAACCCGATAGCATTGGAGCAGCGAGAGCGGGGTGAAAATGAGGCACCTGGGGTGCCGAAGGGAATTTCGGCCCCCTCTGGTTGCTTGAAATGCCGGCAGTTTGCTCTGGCCAAGGCCATGCTCAACCCGCCGGCCAAGAACTGCGCTCAGAGCCTGGGCAACCCTTCCGTTTGGAACTTCTGGTCGAGTTCGACGAACGCGGGATGATGGCCCGGCCAGAAGGAAGCGCGCTTGGTCGGTCTTGGAAACAGATGCGAATCGAACCGCAGCAACCGGTGCATTTGGTGGAAGGCGAGGCCATCCATTCCCAGGTGATTCTCAATCTCCTGGCCGGTGCGAGAGGTCGTCCCGGCGCGGTCGCTCTTGGCCCGGAAGGCAGCGTGGTTCATGAGGTTGACCACGCCGGCCTGCCAGTCCAACTGCTGGTAGTAGTAGGACCGCATCAGCTCCGGGCCGAGATCCCACTCCGACTGGCTGAGGTGGTTGGACAGGCGCAGGTTTCCGCCCAGCCAGGAGTGCGTCAGGTGGTTGGCGAGCGGGTAAGCTCGGAAGTTGGGGTCGGCAGAAATGTTTTGGATGAGCCGCATGAAATTGGAGTAGTAGGGCTCGACGTGCTGGAAATAATTGAATCCCCGGATGGCGGCGTGCTGAGTGAAAACGGCGTAGGAACTGAGATCGCCGGGCCGGTCCAGTTCCATTCGCCAATGGGTCAGCACGAGGGCGAAGACCAAGGGCTGCAGGGGAGCTGGCAGGGAGAAGGGCAGGCCATCGTGGGTGACGGCACCCCGGAGCAGGCAGGTGGCGTCTTCAAATCCCTCGCGGTCCAGCCCCAACTCCTGTTGCAAAGCCGGGTCCAAGGTGGCGTAAGCGCAAATCTCGCTGTGACGCGCGACAACCCGCCGGCCGCTGGGCAAAAGCATGGCCCTGTCCTCATGGTCGTGCAGAGTGAAGTCCTGCATGGAGTCGGTGGCCGCACGGAAGGGGTATCCGTAATAGCGATCCCCGTTGCCGAAGCGGGCCAGCACGCGCCAGGGGTCAGGTTCGCAGTCCACGCACGGGTAGGCAAACCCGCCCGTGGTGGGCAGGAGGTCCGCGAAGATGGGGGCCGGCATATTGGCCAACCCGCCCAATGGGGCGTCTGGATAAAGGTACCGTGCCGGGAACAACTGGGCCGGGCCCAGGCCCCGGGCCAGCGAACCGAGGAACAGAAACACTTTCTCAAGCTGGATGTGGGGCGCGAGCGCGAACCCAATCTGGGGCAGGGCGAGGACGAGTGTTGTATGGACGCCTTGCAGCACCTTGGGCTTCAGTTCCTGCCAGAGGCTGTGGTGATAACGGACATGACGGGCGTTGATGCCGAGCCCGGTGGATTGCGAGGGTGATTCAAACCAGGGGAGATCCTGGAGGGTGGCGGCTTCGGGCGGCAGTGGCGCCAACTGCGGGAGCTGCGGCTCCGAGCAAAACTTCGGTTGGTATTTCCAATCCCGGAGCGAGTCAGGGAAATTGCCGGTGACGGAGGTGGTGATACAGTCGCCGGCGGTCAACCCGGCGGGCATCTGAAAATCGGTGAGTGCGTGGGCCCGCGCCAGGGGAACCGCGCAGTTCAACACCTTGCGCCCCCGGCCGGAGCCGCGGATGAAATCGGTAAAGGCCTGTTCGGTGTGCTCGGCACCGGGATTGGCGATGATATTCCATCGTTCTGCGAAGTTTTCGGTTTGATGCGGCATTGGTTTGTTTGTCGGAGCGGCGCTCGCCAAGGAGTGTGGGCTGAACAAACGACCACCGCCCCGACATGTTGAAGTATTTTTGAGCGTAAGCATTTGACGAGGAACCGACGCACTCCTCCTCCCAAACGCTGTCAGGCTTGTTGTACGCGGAATATAGGTTGGGCCTCCGTCCACTCCGCTTCCCTGAATCAAGGTGAACGTGTCGGGGACAAAGCCGTAATGCGGGATTGGCAGGCGGCGTCTGTTTCGTTTCATGGTGGGTTCGCCTGCGGCTAATCCGCCGGGTAGAAGGTGGGGTATTTCTCGCCGGGGTCAATCCAAGCGCCGGTGCGAAACTGGCCGCACGGGTGGCGGAGTGGATGCGATAGCCGCCACTCTCAGGAGGCAAGGGAAAGCTCTGAAGGTCAATTCACGTTCATAGCTGAACCCCGCAAAATTCTCGACTTGTATTGCGCCGGTTCACACAATAGAATTATCGACCAAAATGAACACGCGCTCACAAAAATACGCCGTCAATCAATATCACATTGAGGTCGTGCTGGCTTGGGTTCTGTCATCCGAGATCGCGATTCCTGAAATCCAGCGGCCGTTCGTTTGGGACGCGACTAAGGTGCGCGACCTCATGGATTCGCTCTATCAGGGTTATCCGGTTGGCTACCTCATTGCGTGGAAAAATCCGAATGTCCGGCTGAAAGACGGCACGCTTTCGGAAGGCAAGAAGATTTTGATTGATGGCCAGCAGCGCGTGGCCGCGCTGACGGCTGCAATTCTCGGGCAACAGGTGGTAGATCATGAATATCGTCGTGTCCGAATCAAAATCGCGTTCAATCCAGTCAAGGAACAATTTGAAGTCCAGAATCCCGCCATTCTGAAGGATGCGAGTTGGCTGCCGGATATCGCGGAGCTTTTTCAAAGCGACTTGGACATTTTCCGTCTGGTCGGGCACTACTGTGCAAAAAATTCGGCCGTGAGCCAGCAAGAAGTATTCAATCGAGTTCAACGGCTTCAACAAATCAAGAGCAAGCAAATTGGTCTGATTGAACTCGACGCCGATCTGGACATTGAGACCGTCACGGAGATTTTCATCCGCATCAACTCGAAGGGCGTTGTTCTTAGCCAAGCCGACTTCGCCATGTCGAAAATTGCCGCCAACCAAAATTACAACGGCGCTCACCTCCGCAAGTGCATTGACTATTTTTGTCATTTGGCGATTGCACCGCAATTTTACGACCAGTTGCGTGAACGCGATGCCGCGTTCGCGGCCACGCCCGAATTTCAGCGCATGGCTTGGCTGCGAAATGAGAATGATGATCTCTACGACCCGGATTACACTGATGTCTTACGCGTGGCTTTCACTTCCGAATTTGAGCGCGGGCGACTCTCAGACTTGGTAAGCCTTCTCTCCGGGCGAAATTTCGAGACCAAATCTTTTGATGATGCGATTGCCGAAAAATCGTTTGCTCAACTTCGTGCCGGGGTGGATCAATTCAGCAATGAAACCAATTTCAAACGGTTCGTCATAATTCTCCGTTCCGCTGGTTTTGTGGATGCAGGACTCATCCGCTCTACGAGCGCAGTGAACTTCGCCTACATCGTTTATCTCAAGCTTCGCCAGCTTGGCGTTTCAGCCGAGAACATCGAGACTGCCGTGCGCCGATGGTTCCTGATGAGCATCCTGACCGGGCGCTACAGCGGCTCGCCCGAAACGGCTTTTGACTTCGACATCAAACAAATTGCAAACCGGGGAATTGACGATGTGCTGCGGGACCGTGAAGCTGCCGACCTTTCCGAAGCCTTTTGGTCGGCATCGCTGGTTCAAGCGCTCGATACGCCGGTAGCGAGCAACCCGAATTTTCTGGTCTTTCTTGCAGCACAAATCCGTGCTGGAGACAAGGGCTTCCTCTCGAAAGACATTTCCGTTCACGACTTGGTAACGCACAAAGGAGATATTCATCACATCTTCCCGAAGGAATACTTGAAAAAGAGCGGTCTCGAGAAAGGCGATTACAATCAAGTTGCAAATTACGCCTATATGCAGTCGGAAATCAACATTCGCATTGGCAGCAAATCGCCAAAAGAATACCTGGCGGGCGTGAAAGAGCAATGCACCGGCGGGGAATCGAAATTCGGGCGCATTGACTCAATGGCCGAGTTGCGCGCCAATTTTCGGATGAACGCCATTCCTGAATCCGTTCTTGAAATGGAGTTAGCGGAATATGAAAAGTTTCTCGAGCAAAGGCGACTGCTTATGGCGACCAAGATGCGCGATTATTATTTCTCGTTGTAGCCGCGGCGGAGGAATTTGATCAATGCGAGAACTTTCGTGAACATGAAATTCAATATGAATAGTGAAATGTCCAAATTGCTTAACCTTGGTTTAGTGCAAGAGAAACTTTTGAGCTCCGAAGTATTATGTTTACCAGAGAACATTTTCGACGCCACGCCCGGCGAAGGTCTTTTGGAGCCAGCCGATGCCGTGGATTTCGGCAAGCGTCTCAAGGCTGCTGGGCTACCCTGATGTGTTCGGAAGGCCATCAACCCAATGAACAGAGCACCACCTAACAGTCTTAACGAAATGGCCTACGAAATCCAGCTAAGCTTCCTCCCCATCCGCAATCCGCTCCCGCCTCTCCCGATCTTCCGGCGCGAGCGCGCCCCGGACGAAAAGTCACCAGCCGATGACGTCCACGGTTTCTGGCTGCGGTCCACTCCCCAATCCGCCAGGAAGGACAAAAACTGCTGGGTCTCATTCTCGCCTCGACAGGGTTTCGAGCCGTACCATTCCGATCCACTCGAGAACATCTCGCTTACCAAACGGTGGATCCTCGAGGCTCTCGACCTCAAATGCCGCAACGTGTTTGGCGACGCAAGCTACCGACGCCCAGAGACGCACCTGGTCCGCGAGGTGGCCATAAGACTCGCCTCCCATCCCGCTGGCGAAGAACAAATCGTCCTCCAACCCTACTTCTTGGAATCAACCCGCAACTTCGGTCTCCTCGTGGATTTCCGCTTTACCCTCGCGGAGGAGGCTAGTTTTTCGCGCGAAGTCCTGCGCCTCAGCATGGCTCTCGACGATCAAAACCGCCGCAATGCCAATTTCTACGCCGATAAGCGCGCCAAAATCGACCGTTTCCTCCAGCAGCGCTTTCAGGAAATATCCACCATCACCCTCCAAGGCGCGTCGGCCCAATTCGTCCGTAACTTCGAGACGCTCCCAGCACAGAGACTCGACCACAAAATCTATTTGGTGAACGGTAACCGCGAATGCCCCGGCCCGTTCTCCGGTATTCTTCGCCATGGCGCGCTTGAACTCATCACCGCCTGTCCCCCCATCATCTTCCTGTTCCGCGAGCAGGAGAGGCAGGCGGCGCGCGACCTGGTCCGGGCCCTCCGCGGCCAGTTACCCCACCTCAATTTCGCTGGCTTCCAAAAACTCTTCCAGGTCGAGCTTCCCGTTAGCTCCAACCCGGTGGTCCTGAAAGACTTCTCCATGGTCGAAATGCAACGCGCCCTCGCCGAGGTCCACCGTGCCGGCCCCAAGGCCCTTCCCATCCTCATCCTCCCGGGTTCGGAAACCGATGGCTACATCACGCATAAGGCCGTGTTCACCAGCGCCGGCGTGCCAACCCAAGTTTGCACAACCGAAACCCTCGCCGATGACCTCACCCTGAAATGGTCTGTCGGCAACATCGCCCTGCAGATCTTCTGCAAAGCCGGGGGCAAACCCTGGAAAATCAAACCCACCGACGACCACTGCCTTATTATCGGCATCAGCCAGTCACACCGCGAAACCGTCATCCACGGCAAGCGAACCATTGAAAAATACTTCGCTTTCTCCATCCTCACTGATTCCAGCGGTCTGTTTCAGTCCATCGAGGTCATCGGGCAGGGCACCACTCCCGAGGATTACCTAAGCCAACTCACGCAGAACCTAACCATCATGCTGACCGCCAAGGCCGCCGTCTTTTCCAAAGTGGTCCTCCACACCTCCTTCAGGCTGCGTAACGATGAAATGGAGGTTATTGAAGACGTCGTCGAGCAAGCCTCTACCGCCTCCCCGGAGTGCCGCTTCGCTGTCATCAAGGTCAACCAGAGGAATCGCTTCTTCGGCTACAACAAGGCCGTAAACAGTCTGGTCCCCTACGAAGGCACCTACGTCCAGCTCTCCAAACGCGAATTCCTTCTGTGGTTTGAAGGCCTCTTTCCGGACAAGCCCAACGTCACCAAAGCCGTCCCCGGTCCCACCCACATCGAGTTCCTGCGCGTCAGCCACCAAGACCTTGTCGGCGACCGCGTCCTCCTGCAGGACCTCCTCAATCTCTCTGGGGCCAATTGGCGAGGGTTCAATGCCAAAAGCACTCCCGTCTCCGTCTTTTACTGCCACCTCGTCGCTGACCTCCTCCAGGAGTTTCACCAGAAACAACTCCCAATGCCCCAAATCCACGACATGCACCCCTGGTTCCTCTAACCGCTTATGCTGAGCCGAAGCAACGACGTCATAGTACTATTGGGCGCTGGCGCCAGCGCCAAAGCTGGCATCCCCGTCTCCGGCAAGATGACCGACGACATCGAGGAGTTTCTCCGCCTCCGCCCCGACTGGCAGGGCTTTGCAAATCTCTACCACTTCGTCAAATGCTCCATCCTCTATGCTGCCTCCCTCCGACGCGAGAAGGACGTTGCCGCCTCGTACAACGTGGAGACCCTCGTGAACACCCTCACGGAGATCGAAAAGGGCCAGGCCCATCCCATCTACCCCTTCGTCAGCGATTGGAAGTCCCAGTTGCTCTCCCTCGTCGGCCCTGAATTTCGGACTGTTTCCTCCTTCCGCGAGAAAATCGTGGACCAGGTCAAATCATGGGTTCAGCCCGAATCGAAGAATAAGGCTAAGTACTACGAGGGCCTCAAACGCCTCAAGAACGATCTTAACTTCCCGCTCAAAGTTTTCTCCCTCAACTATGACATGTGCGTGGAATGGCTCGGGACTGGCGACTTCCGCGTCGAAACCGGCTTCGAGCAGCGGGGAGAACAGTTGGTTTGGGACTGGCGGCGGTTCGATGAGGCTAATCCGCACCGGGAGGACGTCCAGATCTACCTCTACAAAATGCACGGCTCCATCAATTGGAAGCGTGACGAAAACGACAACCTTCTGGCGGTGGATTACACCGGCTCCAACATCGCCGCCATGGAGCTCCCTATTATATTCGGACGCGACTTCAAACTCGAAGCGGGCGACCCCTACTTGTTCTACGCCTTTGAATTCCGCCGCAGCACCCTGGAGTCAAAGCTCATCCTCGTCATGGGCTACGGCTTCGGAGATGGTCACATAAACAAGATGATCCGCCAGGCGCTCCGCGCCAGCCCAACGCGGAAGGTCGTCGTAGTCGACCACTGCACGCAGGAAGGATGCCAGGCAAGAGCGAAATTCATTGCCGACCGCTTGGGCGTTGACACCGCGAAAATCCACGTCCTCCCCACCTCAGCAGAAGCATTCCTCTGCCAGGCCGGCATCGGCAAAGCCGTAATCGAACTCGTGCCCGAGGAGGAGAAAACCGTCTTCTAGCCTTCCGCTGCCTTCCCCACAAAACGCACGCCTCGAATTCCAGGCTTGAACGCTGGAATCCGGGCCGGATTGACATTGCCCGTTGTTCCCGCCATCATAACCCCGCCCAAGCCGTAGGGCTTGGGGAAAGCTCTGCCAAGTCAAACTGGAAGTTGGCGGCGACAGCCGCAACCAAGGTTGTGACAAAGCAGAATCTCACAGATGCTTTGCAGACTAACTGCACGGTTGATGTCAGGTTCATATGCTTATTATACAGCAAGAAACTTGTGCTGAGGCGCCGCCCGGCTCCGGCTGGGCGAGAGAATGGCCCGGTCGCCGGGCCGGCAAACTGGGAGAGGCTCGACGGGAGTAGCCTCCACCTTTACCTCTCCCAGTTAAGCCCATCTTCGAGATGAACCTGAAACGGATATTTGCTCGACGCCGCTACATGCACTTCGACGAGCCGGTATCGCCGCGCGCGGCCCGTGCCTTCGCGACGAATTCGGAGTCTGTCGTCAAATGGTCCTTCTTGCCTCTGCTCAATTGGGTCCTCTGCGCCAATCGCATTAAGCGCCACCAGGACGGGAACCTGAAGCCAAAGCAAAAGGACCGCCCAATCTGCTACGCCGCCCATAAGGATGCCGCCATTTACGCTTACTACGGCGCAATGCTGACTGAGAACTACGAACAAGAACTTCAGCGCCTCGGCCTAGCCGAATCCGTCACCGCCTTCAGGCCCGGCTCAGGCAAATGCAACATTGACTTCGCCGCCGAGGCCTTCGATTGGATCCGCGACCACCCCAACTGCCTTGCCCTCGCTTTTGACATCGAAGCCTTTTTCGACAACCTCGACCACCAAATCCTCAAGCACCAATGGGCCAGGATCATCCGGCAGGACCGCCTGCCGCCCGACCATTATGCCGTTTATCGCTCGCTGACCCGTTTCGCCTACGTAGATCGTCTGGAGGCGTTGAAGGCTCTTGGCATCAGCCCACACAATGTCCGCTCCGGTAATCGCCGCCGCTTGTGCGACCCGGAAACCTTCCGCCTCAAAATCCGCGGTGGCGGCCTCATCAGGCAAAACTCCAACTCCTTTGGAATCCCGCAGGGTTCCCCCATGAGCGCGGTCCTCTCGAACATCTACATGTTGTACTTCGACGCCGCTCTCGCCGCGAAAGTCAACGCCTTGGGCGGCTTCTACCGCCGCTACTGCGACGATATGCTCTGCGTGGTTGACCCGGCCGCTCAGCCGGACATCGAAGCCTTTGTTGCGAATGAGATTCAAAAAGTCAAACTCAAGCTCCAGGCCGAGAAGACCGGCCGGCATCTCTTCACCCTCACCCGCAACCGGCTGACCGCCGACCGCCCGCTCAAATACCTCGGCTTCACCTTCGACGGCCAACGCGTCCTGCTTCGGAACGCCGCTATCAGCAAATACTACTCCCGGATGCGGGCCGGCATCACCCTGGCGGTGCAGACAATGATGCGCAAGAATCGCATCCGTGTTGCCCATGGCGAAACGCCCTCCCACCTCAAACGCAGGAAACTGCACATCCTCTACACCTATCTTGGCCGCCACAATTTCCCAGCCTACGTGTACCGCGCGACGAGCATTTTCAACGAGCCGGCCATCAAACGGCAAATAAGACGTCATCCTGCCAAGCTTGCCTGTGGAATCGAGGCAGCGATCCGAAGGCAAGCGCCAACGGCCCCTGGATCCCGCTCTCCGCGCTCTGCTCAATGAACTCTCGCCAGGTTTCGCACTGGCTGCAGGAATGTGGAAAAATGCCGGCGGGCAATATGGCTGGTTTTGGCTCCACACCTCCGTTCGAGCCGGGGGGCACTTTGGCCGGTTTTGGACCGGCCAATCGCAGATGTCGGCCCACCGTCTCCCGGTTGCGACCCAGCTCACGCGCAATCCGCCGCTTGGACCAGCCGTTGCGCGCCAAAGTTGATATCGAATGCTGCAAGTTCACGTTGAGTTCGTTCATTGCGCCCAAGAGCAGCCCAGGCTGCCCAATACGCAATGCTTCCCTCAAAGTGGCTTTTCATTCGACCCTTCGTGGCTGGTTTTGAGTGACCGCTGACAATTCCGACACCATGCCCACCGCCCCGGTCGCCACGTCCAGCGCGCCCTGGATTACCGCCACCACCGCCGAAGCCCAGACCATTGCGAAATTGAACTGCTCATGCTTCGCAGGATGATGTGGGATAAGTTTACGTCTACGCTTGGGCGGGGTGGAACTTTTCCTCGGCGCATTCGCGTGGAATGGCTGACAAGAACGGGGACGGCTTGAGTGTGTGTTGTTCATCGCTGCGGTGGAGTTGTTTAAAGGAAACAGCACCTGATCTGCTCCGGGCGTGAAAGAGGTGCAAGTCGTGTTTTGATCTCGTCATGGAGACGAAGAGCAGACGGCCTTGCTCCGCAAGCTCGTCCCTATTGCTTCCGCTTCTGGGGAGTGTGCCCTCCTCCAGACCCACCACACAAACTGTATCGGCTTCAAGACCCTTGGCTCCTTGGAAAGTCATCACCTGGACCGCGCCTTCGAAGCCGGCGTCGGAAGCCGATCCAGGTCTGCTCACCCAGTTTGCGACCTCCTCCAAAAAATCATTGACATGCCTCCATGGTTGCAGTGATTTGCCCGCTTGCGCCAGAAGACCAGCTAGATCATCAGCGGCGGATAAGGCCGTTAGTTGATCAAGGTTTTCGTGTGCAAAACCAAGGACTCGACTTCGGTTGGCCGATTCCGTGAGGCTTTGCCAAAGAGAAACTCCTCGTTCCAAGACCGGTCGCCACAAATTGCTGACCTGCTGCAACGCCTGTTCGCGCAACTCAACTTTTTCCGGCGTCCGAACACGCGATGAAGGGACTGGAGACTGCTTCGTGCCGAGGACCGTTTCAAGGCATTCGCGGAGAGCGATGTTGTCGTTAGAATTTTGAATCCAGGCCGCCAGGCGTTCCAGCACAAGAAGGCCCTCACCTGGCTGCGGCTCTGGAGCCAAGTACTTAATTCTCGCTTTCCTCAAACGCTCGCAGATCAGCGTCGCGTGGGCGCGGCTTGGAACGAGAACCAACACTTTCTTGGAAGGCAGCGCCTCCCGGATTATCTGCACCACAATAACCGCCTCGCGCTTGTCGCTTGGAACATTGTGAATGAGGATGGGAGGGCCGTCATCCGCTTCGTAGGTAAACGTCCCCTTCTGCCTCCGGTCTTTGTCATAATTCTCGACAATCCTGAGGGATCCCTCCAACACCTTTCGATGGCACCTGCGCGAGTGAAGCAAAGATTCCACCCTTGCACCCTTCTTGAAGAGCATTTCGAAATTGCGAATAAACTGCGGAGATCCCCCTCTCCATGAATAAATGCTTTGGTCGTCATCTCCAACCACGAACAGACCCTGCGGCCGATCTGTGCTGAGGAGCTGAATGAGCTCGAATTGCCCATGATTGATGTCCTGGTACTCATCCACGAGAAGGTGACTTGCCTGCGCTCGATAGCGTGCCGCCCAAGCAGAATGATCCCGGAGGAGCTTACACGCCAGGAGGATCTGGTCATCATAGTCAATCGCGTCGCAGGCGCGAAGAATGGAACAGTACTGCTTACAAACCCGACATTTCGACGAATCGTCCATCATACAGTGTCCCATCTGCCTACACCGGCTCGTTTGGTCTGCCTGCGCCCTTTGAAATCCTGCGAGTTGGGCAGCATCACCCATGAAAATGGCCTTTGTCGGGTCTGACTGGACGATGGATAAATCTGCGGCGAGACCCAGAAGCGCCGCACCTTCCCGAATAATCCTAAAACCAAGGCTGTGCATTGTGCAGATGGATTCGGGTTGGAGATTCTTCTGGATGAAAGTTTCTGGTCGTCGAGGATCTGAAATCCGTGCTCGCATGTTGGCGGCAGCAGCAGCCGTGAAGGTGATGACCGTGATCTCCTTGGGATTGACCTGCTGCTCCTCGACGAGGAATTTAATCCGGCGGGACAATTGGTAAGTTTTTCCAGTACCTGGCCCTGCCAGCAGGAGCAGCGGCCCCTCCATCTTGTGCATTTCTATCCGTCCGCCGGACGAGGCTGTACTTGCGAGGTCCCGATTCGCAGGCAAGAATTCTTTGATGGTATTCATTTGGGTCCGGGTGGTTATTGTGGTTCGCGATTAGCGAGGACTTATTTCCTGAGCAACATGAGATCAAACAAATCAGCGCCTGCTGCGGCCTTGACGACCGCGCGTTTTTCGACCATTTCCGAAAGGACATCCTTCAGGTTGTGGATGGTGATTCCAGCCTGTCTCAAGAGATCAAGTTCCTCCTCATGCTTGATTGACCCAACCACCAGCTCCTTGGTCCAAGATCCGGGACAGAGAGAATTCCTCATCTCAACCTTCCGGGGAAGGTTGAACTTTGCCTCAATCCACTCATGTACGCCTTGTGTGAGTTGTGCCACATCCCTTTTCTTCGCGTTGTGAGCACCGACGCCAGTTGCCTTCCGAATAGCCGATGGCACTTTTGTGATGTACGAGATTGGGTTAATTGAAATCTGGACCTCGATATGTCGGCGTTCGTGCTTTCCCTTGGGAAGTGGCCGTATCGCCAGGATGTCAATTTCATCCACTCCGAGTTTGATTCCGCGCATAGTGAAGTAGCCTTGCCGATTTAACCACTCTTCAACGATTTCTTCACCAAGTAAGGCCATAACGCCAAAATGATATGTTTTCCGCATGGGGAGTCCAGCGAAAAAGTTTGGTGTCATTGCTTGGAGTCGAGAGGGCCATGGCCTCTGGCGCGGGTCTGAGGCAGCGCGAGGCCCAGCCAAGGTGCATCAGAGTGTACCCGGGGCAAGAAGTTGGTGGTGCTCGTTGGCCAGCGGAAGGCTTTGGGGATGGCGGTGCGGAACAACAGGACGGGAGAACCGGTTTTCGGGGTTGCTGGCCAGGTTGATCGGGCCGGGTTAATGCCCGCCCGTGACCGTATATCCAGTCCGACGGAGATCTTCTGCCAAATCTTTCTCCATCTGGACTGCGGCATCGAAGGGCATCGGGTTCAGGTGCTTGAACAAATCTGGCAGGAGGCGAAGGCCGTAGTCTTTGACCACTGATGCTGCTTTGATGCCGGCTTTGTGGTTGGTGAACCGTTCCTGCGGCGTCAGGCCCGTCATCCCCACGTAAACACAGGGTTTCTTCGGATCACGCTTCGGGTTTTCAGCCCGGACCTTTCGGATTTTGCCCACAGCCGGGGCGAGCAGCACGACGTAAACATTGTGCAGTCGCCATCAATCCCGGTGTCGGAAATCAAGCCGACGTTGGGCAAATCGAGATCTGGTGTCGATCCAATTCCACGAATTTACGCCAGATCCCATATGCAAACGGCTCTTGCTGATTCGCTCGATCCCGCATTAGAATCCTCCGCGCTAATACGTTCAGAAGGGGCCGTGCCGGGAGGTGCCTTCAAGTGGGTGGTTCCGCTTGAACACAGCGTTCATCGGCGCAGCATACGAACATTTGGATGACGTGATATGGACAATATGCAGGCAACTCAGGACCTGCCGGAGCCGGGGCAACTCGTGATGGTTCGCCAGAGGCACTTCGTTGTCCTTGATGTACAGAAGTCCACCCTCCCCGCCAACGCTGTTCAATCCGGCGGCCAAACTCCCCAGCACGTCGTGTCCCTGTCCTCGGTCGAGGACGATGCCATGGGCGAGGAAATCCGGGTCATCTGGGAATTGGAGCCAGGTGCCCGCGCCTACGAAAGGGTGTCCCTGCCGCAGCTGACCCACTTTGACGACCCGGCCCAAATGGACGCATTCTTGGATGCAGTGCGCTGGGGGGCCATTTCCTCCGCCGACGACCGGGCGCTCCAAGCCCCTTTCCGCAGCGGCATCGAGATCGAAGAATATCAGCTCGATCCCGTTGTCCGGGCGTTGCGGATGCCGAGGGTGAACTTGCTTGTCGCCGACGACGTGGGCCTCGGCAAGACCATCGAGACGGGTTTGGTCGCGCAGGAACTGATCCTGCGGCACCGCGTCCGCAGCATCTTGGTCATCTGCCCATCCTCAATTCAAATCCAGTGGCGCAATCAGATGCGTGACAAGTTCGGTCTGGAGTTCCGCATCGTGGACAGCGAAATGATGCGTGATCTGCGCCGCCGACGTGGTCTGCACGTCAACCCGTGGACGCATTTCCCCCGGCTCATCACATCCATCGATTTCCTAAAACGCGAACGCCCTTTGCGGCTGTTCCGCGAAACCCTGCCTGCCGAAGGCGAGCCGACGTACCCGCGGCGGTTCGACCTGCTGATCGTGGACGAAGCGCACAACATAGCGCCGGCAGGGCGTGGCCGCTATGCCACGGATTCACTGCGCACGCTGGCCGTCCGCACCCTGGCTCCTCATTTCGAGCACAAGTTGTTTTTGACCGCCACCCCCCACAACGGCTACCCGGAGAGTTTTTCCGCGCTACTGGAGCTTGTGGACAGTCAGCGCTTTGCTCGTGGAGTCTGGCCCAACCGCCTCCAATTGGAGGCCGTCATGGTGCGACGGATGAAGGAGGAACTGGAACTGAAATGGGATGGGTCGCGCCGGTTTGCCAAACGGGTCGTTGACTACCTCGACGTGGATTACACCGAGGTTGAGCGTCGCGCCCACAGGGCACTCCACGATTACACTAATCTGCGCCTGAAAAATGCCACCAGCGCCGGCGAAGCGTTTGCCGCCGAGTTCGTCCTGAAGCTGCTCAAGAAGCGCATGTTTTCATCTCCGGAAGCGTTTGCCACCACCCTGGCCAAGCATGAGCGTTCGATTGCCGGTGCGGGCAAAACCCGGCCTGCGGAAAATGTTCTGCGTCGGCAGGTTGAGGACATTGAAGAAGAATACGCTGACGACGAAGAATACGAGGAGGCCACGCTGGAGGCCATTGATTCGGCCAGCCGGGTGCTCCACGAGCCAAGCCAGCAAGAGAAGGCCCTGCTGCGTGAATTAAAGGAATATGCCCGTGAAGCGTCCATGCGTCCGGACAGCAAAGCCAGGCGCCTGATCGATTGGCTAAATACGACGCTCAAGCCAAACGGACAATGGAACAACGAGCGTGTGCTGATCTTCACCGAATACCGCACGACGCAGAAATGGCTGCAAGGGTTGCTGGCGGCCGCCGGGCTGGCCCAAGACGACCGCCTGATGACGATTTACGGCGGCATGAAATCGGATGACCGCGAGCGCATCAAAGCCGCGTTCCAGCATGATCCAGCCGCGTCCCCCATCCGCATCCTGCTTGCAACCGACGCCGCCAGCGAAGGCATTGACCTTCAGCGTAATTGCCATCGTCTCATTCACTACGAAGTTCCTTGGAATCCGAACCGGATGGAACAACGCAATGGTCGTCTGGATCGTTTTGGGCAACCACCGGAGAACGAGGTCTTGGTTTATCATTTCGTTGGCAAAGGGTTTGATGCTCATGCTGCGCAATCAAAAGTCGGCGACTTGGAGGGCGACCTTGAATTTCTGATGCGGGCGGTACTGAAAGTGGAAACGATCCGCCAAGACCTTGGCAAAGTCGGCCCGGTAATCGCAGCCCAGGTTGAGGAAGCCATGTTGGGCCGCCGTAAGGCGCTGGAAACCCAGCAAGCCGAGAAGGACGCCGCGCCGGTGCGGACGATGCTCAAGTTTGAGCGCGACCTGCGCCAGCAATTGGAAAAGTTGCACGATCAGCTCCAGGAGACCAAACGTGATCTGCGGCTGTCGCCGGAAAACATTCAGAAGGTCGTTGAGATCGCGTTGAAACTGGAAGGCCAGCCGTCGTTGCTGGAAGCCAAGGTTAAGGGCATTTGGCCTGATCCAACTGGCCGGCGTAAAACTTGTCCAGTATTTCATCTGCCAGCCTTCAAGGGAAGCTGGGCGTTGTGCGCCGAAGGGCTGGCGCATCCGCACACCGGCGAAATTCGCCCCATCAGCTTTGACCCAGCCGTCGTTGGTGGCCGCGATGACCTAGTGCTGGCGCACTTGAACCATAGGCTGGCGCAGATTTGCCTGCGTCTGCTCCGGGCCGAGGTCTGGTCACAGGGCAGCCACAAGAAACTTCACCGGGTCACGGCCAGGCTGGTACCGGACAATGCGCTGACCACCCCGGCCGTGATTGCGCACGGCCGGCTGGTAGTGCTCGGCGGCGACAACCAGCGTTTGCATGAGGAAGTCATCATGGCCGGCGGGATCATCCGCGAAGGCCGCTTCGCCCGAATGAACGTCGGTGAAACCAAGGCTGCCTATGATGCCGCGCTGGCCGATCCTGCGCCTGCCGGCGTTTATAAACGCCTGCAAGACCTGTGGCCGTCAATTTCAAACCCATTGCTTCAATCTCTCGAAGCCCGCATGACAGACCGCACGAAAGGTCTGCAGAAGACCCTCGATGAGCGGTGCGGACAGGAAGTCGACAACATCGCCGCGGTCCTGCGGGAACTGGACAAGACCATCCGGGCACAACTCGATGAGCCAGCCAACCAGATGGAGTTCTGGACTGCGCCGGAACGCGAGCAGCTTGAACTGAACATGCAAAGCCTCCGGGGTCGTCTCCAACAAATCCCAGCGGAGATTGAGCGTGAAACCGCGAACCTTCGTGACCGTTACCGGAATCCAACTCCGCGCCTTTTTCCGGTCACGGTCACATTCTTGGTACCGAAGAAAATCGCCGCCGAGAACTGGTCGCGTGTTCAGTTTGGCAATGGAGGAGCCAAATGAGCCTTCTCGAAAAACTACCGCAATGGTTTGAGACGAAGCCCCTCGTCCTTCTGAGATTTGAGGAAGGCTACGAATCCGCGTTACAAGGAACGCAACATGGACTTGAGCGTTTCACGGAGGTTCGATCTCATGGCTCCTTGAGCGACTTGAGGCCGCCAACGCTTTGCCTGGCCGAAATGCCAAACGGCGAATCCAGCAAATTCTACGTCGGTGTGGTCAAATCGAAAGCTGCGGTGGGGACTTTCGATTCACGTGTGACAATTATTAAACTTAAGCCGCTGAAACTCGCCTCGTTTCCCGCCCTCGCGAGCGATCTGGATGAACGAATATATCAAACTCTGCTCAAACAGAAGGTGGAGGACGTCCGATTCGCCACTGTGCTCAGCCCAAAACTGAGCATCGCGGTCATCGACTCGCTATCAAAAGATCCTGGCAACAAGAACGCTATTGAGGCTGCAGCAGCCCACGTTCCCAAACTGCGACGAATTTCGCCGGCAGAATGGGAGCAACTCGATGCCGTCAAGACTGCGATGGCGGCGTTTGGATTGAGCAAATCCGACTTTCCAAAAATACTGGAACTGCCGGATCGCTCGGATTCGACGCTGAACTATCTCGATAGCTATGTTTCCCCGACAGATGAAACACCTGACCAAGCACAGGTTCTGGAAGACAACGTCATTGCGAAAGACGCAAGCGTGATACCAGGTTTTGAATTGATTGAGAAGCACATGACTGGTCGGGCCGTTTTTTTTAGCAGCGACGAACGACTGGACGTTTATACGGCGAACAAAGGTCCATTAGAGGAAATGTTGGGCGTGGACCTCATCTACGTGAACGAGACGGTCGGCAACACCGTTATGGTGCAGTACAAAATGCTCACGGCGCATACCGATCCGGTCACGGTCCAAACAGATTGGATTTTTCGGCCAGACGGCCAATTTCAGGCAGAGATGGCGCGTATGAAGTTGCCAACACTCTCAGGAAAGATCGAGGATTACCGGATGCACCGAAGTCCCTTTTTCTTCAAATTTGTTCGCCGCAAGGGAGACGGCGAATCTCACATCTCTTTCTTGATGTCACTTGACCACCTAAACGATTTTCTTGCGTCGCCGAAAAGCAAGGGGCCGAAAGACGGTGCGCGCGTCAGCTTTGAGAGCCTGACCGGAGTTTATCTGCGTGAAACGGATTTGCTTGGGCTAATTCGTTCAGGCTATGTCGGCACGCACAGGGTAGAGACTGACGCTTTGAAGCCCATCATTCAGGCGGTCTCTGAAGGCAAACGCTCTCTAGTTTTGGCGTGGCAGCGCCGTGTTCAAGAAAATGGATGAATTGCATTATGAGTTTTGAACAAAGGAAGCAAATCTTGAAAGCGTCAAAAGGCATCATAAACTGGTACATGTTCGACAGGACGGTTGTGCTCGCCGTACATGATGAAAATGGCATCCACGATCACGGCACTGGGATGCTGCTTCGTGTTGAGAATGAACCCATCGTAATTACGGCCGCCCATGTAATTAAGGGTTTTGATCCTCAAACCATTCAGCTCATCACTACCGAAGAACATTCGAATGCTCGATTTGCTCCTGCGGCAGGGGATCTCTACGGCGGGGATACAAGCGAAGAACTTGACGTTGGTTTTTTGCGGATTGTTGATCCAGGCTCTCCGCTTCTCGCCGATAAGCGATTCCTCTGCCTGGAAGACCTGGAGTTGTTCCCAACAAACTTAACGACAGATTTGGCCGTCCTTTTCGGGATGCCGGGAACCGAGCACAAAGAGCCGATTCAGGATGTTCACTCTTTCGCGAGCTTCACCTACATGACCAATTTCCCGGAGGACCTGGATTGGACAGCCCCGGGAAACCGCCCGACAATTCTTTCAATTGGATACGATGAAAGAGTTGAAGACGTTTTTACAGGTGGAGATGTGTCTTTGCCCGACCCACACGGAATGAGCGGCGGTGGACTATGGCGAATTCGGTTCTCCGCCAGCGCGATTTGGACTCCAGATTGCATGCGGTTGCTGGGGATCTTGACCGAGTTTTATAACGATCGGCACGAAGTCAAAGCAAACAGAGTCGAGAATCTTTATCATCTTCTCTGTCACCACTTTGAATTGCCAGATATTCAGTGAATCGCATTATGCCAATAAAATTGGATCTTTCGAAGGAACAAACGGAAGGCGTAGCGTTCTACGACGCGCACTATCGCGTCGTGTTTGATAGTTCACTTAACGCTGGCCGCCAACTCAAGCTGGCTGATCCCGAAAGAGAAGCTGGCCGTGTTTGTCGCTTCTGCGGACTTGGAAAACCGCAGGTATCATTTGACACAATGGCCCATGCGGTTCCCGAATTCCTTGGAAATAAGACTCTTATTTCACTCAACGAGTGCGACGCATGCAATCAGTTGCTGGCGAAGAATTGCGAAGATGATTTGGCAAAGTGGTGTGGGCCGATGCGAACGGTGTCTCAAATCAGGGGCAAAAGCGGTGTCCCAACCTACAAGAATAGGGATATGAGGATCGAGATGGGCAAAAAGGGGCTTGAGATTGGCATCGTTGCGGAGGATTTGGAGTCGCATTTGAAGTTCGACGGGCCATTTACATTCACCCCACCTGTTGCCGCTTCCACTCAACCTTTTGTTCCAATCAACGCAGCAAAGGCGTTGATAAAAATTGCCTGTTCGTTGTGCCCACCAAAACTGCTAGGTGAATGCAAGCCGGCCATCGATTGGCTGATGGGCCGGGCAGGGGCGAAGATGTCGATGTTTCCGGTTTTGTTTGCGTTCACCCCAGGGCCAATGCCATACGGTGACGGAAGAGTCTTGCTTCTACAGCGCAAAAACGACCACAGATTTCCATTGATTTGGTGCATCCTTGCCACGGCAAACTATCGTTTTCAATTTTTTGTACCGTTTTGCCTGTCAGATGCTTGGATGATGAAAGAAAAGTCTGTTCAATTAACCTTTCCCCATTTTCCTGATGTTTTTGGTGATGCATGGCCACACGGAAAAACGCGCTTTGGAACCTTTGACTGGTCTGGCACTGAACCCATCGTGCGGGAGCAGTCGTTCAGTTTTCATGTGGAAAGCGTGAAGAAATCTGGAATCCCTCCCACCGCCGAACAAAAATGATCTCCACGCTCCCATCACCCGCCACGCTCATACCCAATCACCAATGGGCCAAGTTGCCGTTGTTCAACCACAAGAATTGGTCGCGCTTCAAATTCGGTAAGGTGGTGGAGAATGTCAATGAGCGCGTCGAGTCGACGGATGCGGCGGGGCGGATTGGAGGGCATGCCTGATGTCCATTGCCCGGCATCATGCTGAATGGTTGTCGCTGGTCGAGGTTTCCGGCCCGTTCCTGTCGCTGCCGGTACTGCTGCGTGCGTTCCCGCAGGGTTTGCCTGCCCGTGATCCCGAACTCAGCAAGGAAACCAAGCTCATGTTCGCAGATTGGCTGGACGGACAAAAGGACCGCGCTGTCCACATTGGCTGGTGCAACTTTGTCCTGCGTTCGGTCCTCGGGTTTCCTCCTGAAGTGGTCGCGGAGGGTCAGACTATTCCGCCCGGCATGGAGGCGCATATGTCCGAGTTCGGTGAAGTGCTCCGTCCCAGCCTCGCCATTCTGGCGCCCAAAGGCGCAGTTTCACCCAAACCCCGATTGCTCATCCAGATTGTGGCGCCTGACCAGAACCTGGAAAAACCGCTCAAAGAGAAGCACTGGAAGGCTTCGCCTGCCACTCGCATGACAGAATTGTTGCATGCTGCTGACGTGCCTTTGGGCCTCGTCACGAATGGCGAGCACTGGATGCTTGTCCACGCGCCACGCGGCGAGACGAGCGGGTTCGCTTCCTGGTTCGCGCCACTTTGGTTTGAAGAACCGCTGACCTTTCAGGCATTCCAGTCCCTGCTCTCGGTGGAGCGGTTCTTTGGCGTGCCCGATGACCAAACCATCGAGGCGCTCCTGAATGAGAGCGCCAAAGATCAGCAGGAGGTCACTGACCAACTGGGCTGGCAGGTGCGCAAGGCTGTCGAAGTCCTGATCCAATCGCTCGACAAGATTGACCAGGACCACGACCGCAAGCTGTTGGGTGGCGTGGATGAAAAGCAGCTTTATGAAGCAGCCCTCACGATTATGATGAGGCTGGTGTTCCTGATGTGTGCGGAGGAACGGAAGATCCTTTTTCCATCCGACTGCCAAGATTACCAGGCGTTCTACGCCATCTCCACTCTGCGCAATCAGCTCCAGGAGGTCGCAGACAAACATGTTGAGGAAGTCCTCGATGCCCGATTCGATGCGTGGAGCCGCCTGCTCGCCACCTTCCGCGCCGTCTATGGCGGCGTGCAGCACGAAGCGATGCGGCTGCCCCCATACGGCGGGACGTTATTTGATCCCGACCGCTTCCCGTTCCTTGAAGGCCGCAGGCCTGGAACGCGCTGGCGCACCACGCCGGCCGAACCACTGAAGATCAGCAACCGCACCGTACTCCATTTGCTCAACGCGCTTCAGATTCTTCAGGTCAAGGTGCCGGGTGGTGGCGCGGCGGAAGCCCGCCGGATTTCCTTTCGCGCGCTCGACATCGAACAGATTGGCCATGTTTATGAAGGCCTGCTTGATCACACGGCCAAGCGTGCATCCGAAACGGTGCTGGGATTGAAGGGTGTCAAGGACAGCGAGGCGGAAATCGCACTTTCAAGACTCGAGGATCTCAAAGCAAAAAGTGTGGATGAACTGGTCAAATTCCTGAAGGCAGAAACGGGCCGCGACGTAAAGGCACTCAAAAAGGCGATCACGGAAGAGGAGTTGGTTGACGATCAGCACCTGCTCATTGCCTGTGGTCACGACCGCGAAGTGTTTAATCGTGTGAGTCCCTACGCCGCGTTGCTTCGCGAAGATACGCTGGGCTACCCGGTGGTCATCAACGTCGGCAGCATATACGTTGCGAAGGGGAGCGACCGCCGTAGTACTGGCACACATTACACCCCGCGCAGCCTCACAGAGCCGATTGTCCAGTACGCGTTGGAACCGCTCGTTTACGTCGGGCCTGCAGAGGGCAAACCGAAGACAGAATGGAAACTCAAATTGCCGCGTGAAATTCTCGCGCTCAAAGTTTGCGACATGGCGATGGGTTCTGGAGCATTCCTCGTTCAAACCTGCCGCTATCTAGCCGAGCGGCTTGTCGAAGCCTGGGAAGACGCCGAGACGGCCAACCCAGGAAAAATCCTCGCTACCCCCGAAGGCAACTTTTCCGAGGGCGACCCTAAAGAGCGCATCATACCCGCCGACCCAGCCGAACGTCTCGTTATCGCGCGGCGGTATATTGCCGACCGCTCACTCTATGGTGTGGACATCAACCCAATGGCCGTGGAGATGGCCAAGCTCTCGCTTTGGCTCATTACCTTGCAACGCGACCGTCCGTTCACGTTCCTGAACCATGCACTACGGTGCGGGGATTCCTTGCTGGGCACCAGCTCCTTCCAGCACATTGAACACTTCTGCCTCCGGCCCGGCGAACGGCAAGTGACGTTTGCCACTGCCAACTTATTCCGGTACGTTGCGGACGCTTCCGCCAAACGCCGCGCGCTAGAAGACCTGCCCTCCAACGACCACATCCAGATTGAAAGCAAGAACCGTTTGCACACCGAAGCCGAAGCCGCAACCGCCAAAGTGAAGGCTCTGGCCGACAGTCTCATCGCCCTAGAACTTCGTGACCTCGATGGCGAAGCTTTCGAAGAAGCCCGTGTGGCAGAAGCAGACAAAGTGGAGCTCTTGATGAAGCGCGACGCTGATGAGTCCATCCGCAGCCCGCAGTCGTCGGTCAGCAACTTGAAGGCTTATGCCTGCGAGCGACTGTGCGGACGCCGCCCGTTCCACTGGCCAGTGGAGTTTCCGGAAGTGTTCGAGCGAGGCGGGTTCGATGCAGTCGTTGGCAATCCTCCATTTCAAGGTGGCACCGTGGCGAGCACTGCTCTGGGCACCGACTATACGGGACTGATCAAACGCATTAATGAACCGTGGCACGGGAAAGCCGATTTGGTTGGCGCTTTCTTTCGCAATGGCAGGCGGATTCTTGGGAACTCAAGCTATCTCGGTTTTCTCGCAACCGCATCGTTGTGCCGCGGAGAAACCGCTGATTCCTCAATCCGCCCTCTCGTTGACACCGGATGTTGCATTTACCGGGCGCGGAGCCCCTTCCCTTGGCCGGGGTCGGCGAGTGTTACCGCAGTATGCGCTTGGATTTCGAGTGGGGTTTGGAGCGGAAAGATCTTCGTAGATGATCAGCCGGTCGAAACGATTGGCGTTGATCTTGAAGAAGACACCTCTGGCGGCCTCTCGCCAAGGAAACTCCCAAGCGCGTTCGCTTCATTCCTCGGTGTGAAGTTAGCTCCGGACAACCAACCCTTGTCTCCAGCGATGGAAGAAATGCTGCCGGAGGACATCCGCGTCGCGCTACTGCCCGCTATCGGAGGAGATGAAATGGGCGGACTTCCGGAACCAATGCAGGCACCGAAGTCGTTCGATGTGTCACTTCTCGCCGACGAGCAAATCGCAGAAGCCGCGACATTTTTGGGCAAAGCCTTGAATCGAAAGGCACTGGCTCATTCTGCACCCGCAAAGGAACTGCGCGATATCATGCAGCGGGTACCGCTGCTCTTGGCCTGCAATGAGACCACTCACCGCCACCTCGCTTTCACTGTTCTGCCAACACGCGGACTCCTGTTGAAGCATACAGCGATAGGCATTCCCGCAAGTCGGTGGAGCCTTTTCTCTGTGGTCCAATCTGTATTCCACGAGACGTGGGCATGGAAGTTCGGCATTCGTAGAAAGGAAGACCTGAGATACTTGCCAAAGCGGTGCGGCGACACATTCCCGCTTCCCAGAGAAATGAGCCGGTCGCCGAATCCTGCTTCTGGTGCGTTGGACGCGATTGGCGAGCGTTACGATTTGACGCGCCGCAGAATCATGATTGCACGGAAAGAAGGAATGACCGCGTTCTACAATCGCTTTCACGACCGAGGCGTAAAAGCCGAGGACATCGCACAATTGCGGGAGTTGCATGTGAAGTTGGATCAGGCCGTTGCCGCCGCCTACGGCTGGACCGATTTGGACTTGGGCCACAGCTTCCATGAAACCAAGCAAGGTGTGCGCTTCACCATCAGCGAGTCAGCCCGCCGCATCGTCCTCGACCGCCTCCTCGCCCTCAACCACCAGCGTTACGAGGAAGAAGTCAAAGCGGGCCAGCACGACAAGGCAGCGAAGAAAGCAAAAACGACGAGACGAACGCCCGCCAAGCCAACAATCGAACGGCTGCTACCAACCGGCTTCCGTTTCGCCGTATCAGACCCAGCAATTTACTCCGTCAATCTTGTGGTCGCGCTATTGTCCGAGGCAGGCGGCAGCTTGCCATGGCAGCACCTTCGAGACGGTTTTGTTTTCGCGACACGCCCTGATCTGATGAAGCAGTACGCCGCGCCCGAAGATGCGCAGCGCGTCGATGCCTGGGCACAGCGGTGGAATGAAAAAGCGGTGTCGAGATTGTTACCCGTCAGTTTGAAAGCTATGGGACGAAAGAACATTTTCATTCAGCCACATGGATCCGATTACGTTTTCCAGTTGCCGGATGGTCCGAAGCCGCCGTCCAGTGACGATGTCAGCTACGATGCATGGTTAGCTTTGCGCGTGTCCATGCGCCTTAACGGCAAACCCTTACCGCTACCGGAGAGCGAAGCGTGGTTTGATGAGATTCGGCAGTTGCTTGCCGCATAAATTCTATGTCTAAAGTGAACCATCCAGACTTGCCGGGAATTGTGGTGAAAACGGTGGAGAGTCCACCTTCATTGACGCCTGCTGCAGGCCGGGAACAGCCCGCGCTCTGGGTGAAGACACTCGCCATTTATTCGGATTGGCCCCCGACTGAACGCACTTTGCTGCGACAAATGAATTTGCGCCGCGGGCTGAATATTCTTTGGGCAAAACCGAGTGACGGGACGAGCACAGAAACAAAGCTTGCCGGTCACGGTGCAGGTAAATCGACGTTCTGCCGCATGCTTCGATACGTCGTGGATGATGCCACGTTTGGCACAAAGGAATTTCGTGAGGCCTTCAACGATACAGAGCAGAACGGCTTCAGGAACGGTTGGGCTTTGGGCGAAGTGATTCTGGGAGGCGAACAATGGTTGGTTGGAAGACCGTTGGGCCATGTCGGATATCAATCGTTCGCAAAGAAGGGAGCTTCGCTCAACGATGCTTTTCCCGATAACCCGACAACTACTGGATATGAGGATTACCGTGCTGCAATTGACAGTGCCGTTTTGGGGGCAATGAAATTGCGGCATTTGTCTGGATCGGGACAGAAGTTGGTTTGGGAAAATCTGCTTGGTTGGCTGGCGCGTGATCAGGAAGCGCATTACAGCGGGCTGCTCGAATGGCGGCATCCTGATAGCGACCACCAAACGGACGTGTTATTACAGCCGGACAAGGAAAATCTCGTCCGGCTTGTTTTGGGCCTAATAGATCCGGACGAACAAAAGGTGCTTCGCGAACACGCTGGAAAAGCGGTCGAGCACGAAGCAGGAGTCCGCGGCGAGAAGCCAAAGATTGATTTTTGGGTAAGGCGCAGTCGGGCGAAACTAGAAGCAATGCTGGGCCGCAAAGTTGCCGATCCAAAAGACCCCTTGCTTCAACAAGAGATTGATACTCTGGTTCGCGGGGAAGAAAAGAAAGCGGACGCAGGTACCGCAAATGCGGGGTTCGACAAGGAATTGGACAGCCTCGGTGCCATTGCCGGTTCCCGAGAAGCCGACTGGCGGCTCGCCCGCATTGTCCTGCTGGGCTTGATCAGCAAATTGCCCAAGGAGCAGCGAGATTTGCAGGCAGCACAGCAAGAGGCCACGGACACAGAGCAAGCAATGGCTGTTCGCGTCATGCATCCGTTCAAGAACTATTGCTCACAACCACTAAACCGTGCGTGGAGGGAACAATGCCCGCTCGCGGATGACCGTCCAACGGATGACCAAGTGGACCAGGTGTTGCAAGCATCGATGACAGCGGCAAAAGCTCAAGAGCAACAGCGCGCGACATTGGATGCCCTGATAAAAGAGCAAGAGAAGGCGGTCGGAGAGAAACTGTCGGCGTTGAGCATCGCTCGCCGGGAAGTTGAAGCACTCCGACAGACGCGCGATGCCAAGCTGAAGCAATTAACTGCGCCGCGGCAGCGCGCCGCAGAACTCAAATCCGCGTTCGAAGATTACAAACAAGCGTCCGAAGAATGGAATACACTCACGATCAAGCTGGAAACGCTGGAAAAAGAAAAGAGGATACTCGACGGGCGACTTGAAGAATTTGCAGCGAAACACGATACCCTGGTCAATACGTTCACAAAAATCTTTCACCACATAGTTCAAAACACGATGGGCAGCAATTTGATCGGCACCGTCGAGTTCTCCGGTAAAGGAATTGAACCACATGTGCGTGATCACGCGCGCCGGAACAGTCCAGCGATCAAGGTTGCAAAGTTTCTCGCGTTCGACATCGCCGCTATGATCCTGACGATGACGACTGGCGAAGGTCACCACCCGCGGTTCCTGGTTCACGATAGCCCTCGCGAATCTGACCTGGACCCCGAGATTTACCGCAGCCTTTTTCTGTCAGTTTCCGAACTTGAAACCGGCGATGAATCAGCATTCCAATACTTTGTGACGACAACTGAACCGCCACCGGACCAGGTGAATCATGCCCCTTGGCGGCTCGATCCAGTGCTTGATGCGCGGTCTGCAAAAACGCGATTTCTGGGGGTTGATCTATGAGCAAAGAACAAACTCAAGATTCTCAAGGCACAACAAATGGGGTGATTACCGCCGTCAACGGCTGGAGCGATTTGGACTTGGGCCACCACTTTCATGAAACCAAGCAAGGCGAGCGATACACCCTCAGCGAGACCGCTCGCCCCACCGTGCTCGACCGCCTCCAGGCCCTCAACCATCAGCGTTACGAAGAGGAAGTCAAAGCCGGCCTCCACGAGAAAAATGAGACCAAAACCAAAAGTCCCAAATCCCAAGTCACCGGCGTCACCACACAGCGCGAATTGATTTCTCCGCCGCACACAGATTTGTTTTAATCCACTTAAACATGAGCGAGCCAACTCAACCGCAGCGCAAGCCAGTCATCATGGTGTCGTCCACCGTGTATGGCATCGAGGAATTGCTTGAGCAGATTTTCGGCATCCTGAACGGAGCGGGTTTCACCGTCTGGATGTCGCACAAAGGCACTGTCCCCGTGAATTCTCAAAAATCCAATTTCGAGAACTGCCTTGCCGCCGTCGAAACATGCGATCTGTTCCTCGGCATCCTCACCACGCGCTACGGTAGCGGCAAAGATAACGAGAGCGGCGGTCCTTCGATCACGCACCAGGAAATCACGCGGGCGTTGGAACTGGAAAAGCCGCGCTGGTTTTTGGCCCATCACGATTTGATTTTTGCCCGCGGACTTTTGGGTGATCTCGGACACGAGACGCCTGTACAACGCGCCGCGTTGAAACTAACGGGCAAGAAGCTGGTGGACGATCTGCGCGTCATTGACGTATATGAGGAAGTGATCCAAGCGGAGAAGAAGCTGCGCGGCCGGCGCGGGAATTGGGCACAACCATACGCCACGCCGCAGGATGCGAACATCTTCGTTATCGCACAATTTCTGCGATACGCAGATGCAATTCAGTTTATCAAAGACCAGCCCTTGGCCGCGCTCACCGCCCGAGAGCAAGCGAAGAAGGGAGGCCAGCCATGAGTCTGGATCAGGAATTAACCTCCTTGTTGAAACGAATGGCGTCGCGGCATTTTGCGCATCTGTCGTTGGGCGATTCGCTGGCAGAAGTTGCCCATACCGTGTGCGCGTTCCTGAACACGGAAGGCGGAACAGTGCTGGTAGAGTCAGCGACGCGGCCAGTGGCGGCATTGGTTGGTGGAATCGAGTCGGAATTGCGCGAGAAGTTGCATCCCCCGGCGCTCTGGTCAGTGACACCCATCGAACGCGAAGGTGCGGGCTATTGCTTGGTTGACGTGCCCGCCGGGCGCGACCGGCCTTACACGGTGGAAGGAACAATTTATATGCGTAAGGATGCCTCCACGGCCGCCGCCAGCCCGGATGACATCCGCGTGTTGGTGGAAGGCGGTTTCCGTGAAACAGAGCGGTGGGAGCGGCGCTTGATTCCCGGCGCAGGATTGAACCGACTTGCGGAAGGCGTGATATTTGGCGTCGCGCGTCGCGCGCATGAGCAGCGTAATCTCTCGCTGGGGAATAATTCAGAAAGCATATTAACAGCCCTGAACTTGTTCCGAGACGGCATGATTACGAATGCGGCAGAAGTTTTATTTGGGGACAACCCGGCGCAACAATTCCCGCAAGTGCGGGTTCGAGTCACGGTGTATGCAACAGATAAGGGTGGTGACTTCGTGGACAACCGGCCTTTTGAGGGACCGGCTATACTCATGTTAGAAGAGGTGTTTGCGATGCTCCGGCAGCATCTTTCGGTGTCGGCCACGTTCAATGAGGGGTTGCAGCGAACCGACCAGCCGGCCTATCCCGAAGCCGCGTTACGCGAAGGTTTGGTGAATGCATTTGTCCATCGCGACTATGCGAATTTCACCGGCGGCATTTCTGTGGATGTGTATCCAGGGAAATTGGTTATCTGGAATTCCGGCTCGCTACCGCCGGGTTTGAAGATCGGCGATTTGACAAGGGAACATCCGTCCTTGCCTCGCAACCCGGACATCGCGCAGGTATTTTTCCTCCAGGGTTTTATGGAGCGGATTGGACGCGGCACACAGAAAGTAGTAGCCGCCTGCACGGAGGCTGGACTGGACCGGCCAAAGTGGAAGGTGGACGAAACGGGCGTGACTTTGACGTTCTTCTCCAAAGCCAAGAAGTCGGACGAGAGAAAGCTCAACTTGCGGGAGCAAAAGATACTGGCTGAGTTGAAGCCCGGCCAAACAATCCGTCTGCCGGAGTATTGCGAGCGATTGACGGTGAGCGAGCGCCAAGGGCGGCGCGATCTTGGCGATCTCGTGCATGGCGGCTGGTTGGACCGTCAGGGCGATGGCCCGGCGACGGTGTTTCGGCGCACGGCAAAAGAGTGGCAACCGGCCAAACCCGGCCAAACCCGGCCAGAATAAACGCCTATGTGTCGCCCTCCACATGTCCTCAACGGAACGCCATTACTGGTTGATAATGAGCGGTTTGCATCGTCTTTGCCCAAGCAATGCTTGCGCTTCCAAGAAGGGTATCCAGCCAAACCCGGCCAAACCCGGCCATTGCTTATGCTCACGCGTTTATCGTCGTCATTCCTGGTGAGATTTGGCGCAGTGAGTAAACTAAACCGCACACATGAGCACAACCAATAGTATAATTTCCCTCCGAAAACAGGAAAGCGACCCATTCGCCTGAGTTATGGACGACACCCCTACTTTTTCGCAACGACATGGTTACACGCCGCCCGAGCAGGAAATAATTGTCCGCTACGATGCCCCGGATTGGCTCCGCAGTCTTATTATCCGTATTGCCTACGACAGTCAACTAAGCCCTTCCGATGTCCGTGAAATTCTCTGCAACTTGCTGCTTGAGGAACCAGACTCCAATAATTGGAGTGAGTTCCCCAATATAGATAACGAAGCCCAGGCCCTCTTATCTGGCGCGGAATGGTTTCAAGTTTACGACTTCGTGGAGATCATCGCCCGCCGGTTTCAGCCCAAAGCTTTGAAGCCGCAACTTCAGGACTTCACCAAAAAGCTGAACGACGCCTTTCGCAGAAAGGGTGTGGGTTGGCAGTTGATGGATGGGAAGCTCGAAATTCGGGGTCCGGAGATTTTTGAGCAGTCCGTTCGTGAAGCTCAAGTCACGCTGGAGCAAACCGGCCGCCAGGTTGCCCACAACGAGATCCACCAGGCCTTGACGGACCTCTCCAAGCGTCCAGACCCAGACATTACCGGAGCGATCCAGCACGCGATGGCGGCACTCGAATGCGTTGCCAGAGACGTGACTGGCGATGACAAATCCACTCTTGGCGACCTGCTCAAGAAGCACCCCGGCACCCTGCCCCCACCCCTGGACGCCGCCCTTTCGAAAATCTGGGGCTTCGCCTCCGACCAAGGCCGCCACCTCCGGGAGAGTCAGGTGCCAGATATCAAAGAGGCGGAACTTGTCGTCGGCTTAGCCGGCAGCCTTGCTACGTACTTGGTAAAGAAGTTTTCGGCCCGATCAACCGGATAATATATGGCGCCTCTGAACTCCTCCATTGCGGCTGCGTGGCCCCCGTCACGCCTCAGGCCACTCGGGACGAGTTTTGGAGGCTCATACTTGCCGATGTTCAAGCCGCAATCCTGCCCCTGTCACAAACTGAATTATTTGACTTGCCATGACTTTTGAACTTCCAGTCGAAGTCAGTGGTTTTGAGCGTTCTTACAGCGTGGTGAAGGACGGGCGGCGAAATGAGCAATTCTCGGTCGCGGACATAATTCGTGCGGCGGTTGTGGCTGGTTACGAAGCTGGCGGAGTTGGATCTGACTGGAGGATACGGGCGTGGCGCATCGCTTCGATACGACTTGCGTTAGATCTTCCACCACTCGCGTCGCCCGGCGTTCCCCGGCAGCTTTCACATCCGAGAGCGTGGCGTCGTCTTGATCCTTCCGAAAAGGCATCAGTCAATAACCTACTTGGAAACACCGTCACGAAGCTGCTTTGCGAACGAATACTTAACGCACCAAGGCTTTGGTTTCTGGACTTGTTCAGAACACGGTTTTCCGCAGTGCTCGCGAGCTCGAGACGTCCTGATTTTTTCACGCAGACCCTCGGAGGCGATTGGCTCTCTTTGGAGGCGAAAGGACGGTCTTATAGGCCATCGGTGGCAAAGCTCGCCTCTGCCAAGGAGCAAGCCAATGCCCTGCGCTCAGTCAACGGTTCGCGCATTAAGGCGCGTGTGGTCTGTTGGACAATGGAGCAATCTGGGTCTGTTTCAGCACGATTTCACGACCCCGCGCCGAGCCAACCGGATGGCGAGAATTTGGAGGTGGAATGGGAAGATCTATTGCGCGACTACTATGCGCCGGTTCACGAGATAATTCAGGTTTCGGAGAGGGTTGAACGCACAGAGGATCTTGCCCTTTACCGATTTGTGGCCGGCGATTTTGTCATTGGTCTACATCCAAGAGTCCAAGAGTTTCTGGACTTGCCGCAAGCCGCGAGCAAAACGAAACATTTGCATTTCGAGCTTGATACGTTTGCCCCGGCCGGGACTTATGTGGCCGGCCCTGATGGCATCATCCTCATACCAGGACGGAGTTGGCCTCGTGATTGATCTAACCTAGCTAAACATGGACGCATTACAGGAAAAGGCCATTAAAGTCATCAAGCCGTTGATCCCGCCCGACGCGGAGGATCGAGTGGCGCGCACAGTGAAGCAGTTGAACGCCACGGTGCGTGACCACATCCGTGCCGAAACTGGGCTGCGGCTTTCAGACAATCAAACTCGTTCGGCTATTCCGGTGAAAGTCACGGAGGGATTTCCCGCCAAACTGGCTGGGCTGATCGGACACTATGATGATCCAGTGCTTTGGAGATTGATTGCCGCGCAGCCTCGGCTCGGCGGCATCGTGGAAGGCTTACAATTCCTTCTTGAGGGCTGGCCAGCTTTCGAGAAGTGGCCGGCGTTGCCGCCGGTTGCACAAGGGAGTCAGCCCGCTCTGGAACGGGCGCGGGATGTGGCCTTGGCATTGCAGCAAGTGGCCGTCTCCAAACAAGTGAAGGATGAACTGACGGCCATTCACGAGGATATTCTGGGAGCGTATCGGTTTTCGACAGGCTCTTTTTCGCCTGGTTCATCGCCTTGGGTTGAAATCTACTGGATGCCGCTGGCGTTGATTGCGGCCATGCTGGGCGTGCGAGTTGAGGACCTGACAGCGGTCACACTCGTGCATGAACTGGCCCACGGTTACACCCACTTGGGCAGGGATATTGACGGGCTTTGTTGGGAGGACAACGGATTTGTCCAGAGCGAGCTTGGAGTTGTTGAAGGGTTGGCGCAGTTTTACACGGACATTGTCACCGGAAGGATGACCGCGCGGATGCCAGGCGCGCACGACGCATACAGTAAGTTGCTTGAACTTCAGAGCGGGCCGTATCGAGTCCATGAAAAGTGGGTCGAGGACGCGGCTGGCCAAAGAGGTGAAACCGTGCGCTTTGTGATGCTCGCCGCCAGAAACCGGGGAGCAGTCAAACATGCCGAGTGGGAAGGAATGCTCAGCGAAACAAGCACGAAGCTCAAACGAAAGGGCGCTGCAACCCCAAAATAAATTTTTATGAGTGACGCGATACCGACACCCAGCGCCATCCGCGACGAGTTCGAGAAACTCGTGCTAGCCGACCTCCACGGCCCTGCTGGCGGGCCGGATGAGGAGATGGATGAAGCCAGCATGAGCGAGCGGTATCTGGTTGGGATGCTCGCCCCCCGGCGCAATCCGGTGGGTGGCGAGTTGTTGGAAGGCTTGGAAGTCGGTGGCAGGGACAGCCGGGAAGATGGCAAGACCGACATTACCGCACCGCAGGCACCGACACTGATTCCGTCGTCCTTTGGCATGACCTTCGCCGTGGCAGCGGATGCCGCCGCCATCAAGGTGACGGCCCGATGGGGCCATTATCTGCGTGTTGACAGCGCCACCCTGACGAACGAGAAGGGCAATCCGAAGAGGGTCTGGAAACGCACACCCCGGCAGGGAATATCCGATCCGATTGCGCTTAAGGCCGGCCCGATCAAGGAATGGGTGGTCACCAGCGAGCAGCCGGAGGTCAGCGTGCGCGGGTTGATTCGCAAGAGTGCGGGCGACTGGATCGTGACGCTATTTTTGGTGAACAACCAGCCAGAGCAAAAGCCACTGAACGACGAGCAATGGCTGTTTCAGCCTGAACTCAGCGTCGAAGCGTCGGATGGCGGTGCCGTCTTCATCAGGCGGCTGCACTTCCATGATCCGGCAAGAGCTGATTCCGCCGCTATCGCCGAAGAACGCTCCATGGCGATGCTGTACCGGCATCAGGTGGAATTTGCCGTGGGCCACAACGTGGCAATTCATGCCGAAGCGGTACCGAAGAATCCCGACCGGGCAGTTCGTATCAGCACGCGTTGTGTTCCCACCTGCGAGGTGCCGATGCAGACACCACCGACGAAGGAGGAAATCCCGGCCTTGGCCGGCCTGACGCTGGACATGAAGGCGCTGGCTGAAACAAAAGCCGCGGAATTGCCGGAAAAGCTGAATGCGCTGCCACAAGCTTATGCCGAATGGATTCAGGACCGCAAAGATGACACCGACCCGACGCTGAAGGAGTTCGCCAACGAAACAGACCGGGCGATCAAGAACTGTGAAGGGGCGCTGGAACGCATTCGCCGGGGCATCGCGCTCCTGAAAGCTGATGGCTTGGCGGCGGAGGCGTTCCGATTCGCCAACGAGGCAATGTGGTTGCAGCGCGTCCACACGGTCTTTTCGGAGCAGGTGCGGCGCGGCATCACGCCGGACATGGCTGCGGTGGATGTGGAGAGCAACCGAAGTTGGTACCCATTCCAGCTTGCGTTCATTCTCCTGAATTTACCGGGCATTACCGATCTGCATCACGCGGAGCGCACCGACGAAACGGAGGCCACGGCCGATTTGCTCTGGTTTCCGACCGGCGGCGGCAAGACCGAAGCCTACCTTGGCTTGACTGCTTACACCATTGGTCTGCGGCGGCTCCAGGGCGAAATCGAAGGCCGGTCCGGTGAGCATGGGGTGGCCGTCTTGATGCGTTACACGCTGCGTGTACTGACGCTCCAGCAGTTTCAGCGCGCCTCGACACTTATTTGCGCCTGCGAGTCCATCCGCCGGGATCGTCTGAAGGCCGGCGATCAGCGGTGGGGTGTTGAGCCGTTCAGGGTTGGCCTCTGGGTCGGCCAGCGCACCACGCCCAACACCACCGGCCAGAGTGAAGAATCCATCAAACAGGATCACGGGCATTACTCGAAGGGCAGCATGGCGGCGGGCAGTGGTTCCCCCGCGCAACTCAAGAACTGCCCTTGGTGCGGCAAGCCGATCAACCCCGGCAAGGACATTGTTGTGCAACCCTTCAGCAGCAGCCGGGGACGGACGCTGATGTATTGCGGTGACCCGCTGGGCCAGTGCCTGTTCAGCCGGGCCAAGTCACCTAATGAAGGCATTCCGGTCATGGTAGTGGACGAGGAAATCTATCGGAAGCTACCCTCTTTGCTGATTGCAACCGTGGACAAGTTCGCACAGATGCCGTGGAAAGGTGAAACGCAAATGCTGTTTGGTCAGGTCAACGGTGTGTGTCCGCGCCATGGTTTTCGCTCGCCGGACATCGAGGATGCGATGACCCACAACAAGCGCGATAGCTTGCCTGCCGTGAAATCGCAGCCGCACGGCCCGGTGCGTCCGCCTGATCTCATCATTCAAGACGAGTTGCATCTCATCAGCGGCCCATTGGGCACACTGGTGGGCCTGTACGAAACGGCGGTGGATGAGATGGCCTGCTGGACGGTGAGGGGCAAGCGTGTCCGGACCAAGGTCATCGCCTCGACGGCGACGATCCGGCGGGCGGGCAGCCAGGTGAAGCAGCTTTTTCTAAGGCACGTTGGGATCTTCCCGCCCCAGGGAACGGATGTGCGGAACAACTTCTTTTCTGTCCAACGCGCACCCAGCGAACAGTATCCGGGGCGTCGTTACGTCGGCATCTGTGCGCCGGGCAAGCGGATCAAGACCGGCATCATCCGCTCCTACGTGGCGCACCTTGCGGCAGCGCAACTGCTTTACGAGAAATATGGCAAGCACGCTGACCCGTGGATGACGCTGGTGGGCTACTTTAATTCATTGCGCGAGCTGGGCGGGGCACGGCGGTTGGTGGACGATTCCGTTCGGTCGCTCCTGCGCGAAACGGTGCGCCGGGGTTTGGCGAACCGGAGGAAGCCGTTTGTTAAGGAATTGACTTCCCGTATGGGCGCGACGGACATCCCCGACATTCTCGACCTGCTGGAAGTGGGTTTCGACCCTGAGGATGACAAGCAACGGAAAGAACTTCAGAAGGCCGGAAAAGACTTCGAGAAGCCGATGCCGATTGATGTACTGCTGGCCACGAACATGGTGTCCGTCGGCGTGGACGTAAAGCGGCTGGGATTGATGGTCGTGGCCGGGCAGCCCAAGACCACGGCGGAATACATTCAGGCAACCAGCCGAGTGGGCCGCAGCAAGCCCGGCTTCGTTTGTACTGTGTTCAATTGGGCGCGCCCGCGTGACCTGTCCCACTACGAGCGATTCGAGCATTACCACGCCACCTTTTATCAGCACGTTGAGGGTCTATCGGTGACACCGTTTGCAGCCCGCGCTTTGGACCGGGGATTGTCCGCTGTTTTGGTTGCCCTGGTCCGATTGGCCGGCGAAAAATTTAACCCGAACGCCGCTGCCGCGATCCTCGACCGCAATCATGATTACGTGAAGCTCGCAATCCAACAAATCGCCAAGCGTGCCGAACAGGTGAGCGGAAAGAAGGTGGAAGGTGAGCGGGTGAAGAAGATGCTGAACCAGCGCGTTGACTTCTGGCTGGCGCGGGCGCAGCGCCCGACCGGCGGCAACATTCTCGGTTATCAGGTTTCCAAGGACGGACTCACGCCGGGTTTGCTGGAGCGGCCTGGCGTCGGTCCCTGGGAAATGTTCACCTGCCTGACCTCCTTGCGCGAAGTTGAGCCGACAGTGGGGCTGATCCTTGATGACCGTGGTCTGGATCAGGACTACGCGGTGAAAACCGTCGTTGATGCCGAAGGAGGAAATGACTGATGAAACCAGAAATCAAGCGCCACAAGGTCGGGGATTTGAGGCCAAGCCAGATTCTGTTCTCTTTCGGAATCGGCTCGCTGGTTGATCTTCCCAACCTGTCCGTCATGGTGATGGGGACGGATGACTGGGACATCAGCCACATGGCCGCGATCAGCGAAGATCGCCTGCTGGCGGCGGTCAAAAGCGAACTAGGCTTCCAGGTAGAACGGCTTTGCTATCCACCGATTGCGCCGGAAACCGAGTGGGGTTGGAATCCATTCAATGAAGGCAGCCGCGTGGGAATTCCGGTCGCACCATTCCCGCGCTGGGTACGATGCCCGCAGTGCGACCTGCTTGCTCCACTGAATCTGGGTGTGTTCGAGTTGAAGGTTGACCCGTTCAGGCCGGACAGAACGCGTTATGTCCATGCCAACTGCAACAAGGCGAAAGGGGCGGCCCCCACGGTGCTGCCGGTACGCTTCCTGGTGGCGTGTGAGCAGGGACATCTGGATGATTTCCCGTGGATTGATTACGTGCATCGGTCCGGACGGTGCGCTTCCCCGGTGTTGCGCCTGCGGGAGTGGGGTGTCTCAGGTTCGGTATCCGAAGTGCAGGTCAGTTGCGACTATTGCGGGGCAAAAGAGCGGATGCGCGATGCCTTTGCCGAGGGCGGCAAATCGGTGCTGCCTCCTTGCAAGGGGCGCAGACCGCACCTGCGCGACTACGAGGAAAAAGGATGCACTGAAAAATTGCAGTGCATCCTGTTGGGCGCATCCAATTCATGGTTTCCCATCACGCTTTCGGCATTGCACGTTCCAGCCGAGAGCGAAGAACTGGAGCAACTGGTTGAAAAGCATTGGGCCAAACTCGATGCGGCCAAGTCCCCGGAGATCGTGGCCGCCTTCCGGCAGATTGGGCAATTGACGGCGTTCGCCAATTACACAGACGCAGAAATCTGGGCGGCGGTTCAGAAGAAGCGTGGCGCGGCGAACGAAGCTGCGGAAGCGCCCGCAGGGTTGAAGGTCGCCGAATGGGAAGCCTTTTCCAATCCTGACCCGGCCCGGAACACACTGGATTTTGAACTGCGCCAGGTTGAGTCACCAAAGGGCTTCGAAAAATGGATCCAGCGTGTGGTGCTGGTTGAACGGTTGCGTGAGGTCAGGGCGTTGATCGGCTTCACCCGCATTGATTCCCCCGGCAATTTCAACGATGTGGAGGACATCCCAAAGGATCACCGGGCAATCATATCGCGTAATCCGCCGCTCTGGGTACCCGCAAGCGAAGTCAGGGGCGAAGGCATCTTTATCCAGTTCAAGGAGGCGGTGGTTGAGGCATGGTGCCAGCAGGTGAAGGAACTGGAAGCTGTGTTCGCGCAAGCCCATCGTGAATGGCGTCGCGCACGGCAGATCGAGAATCCTGACGCCGGCTTCGGAGGAATTCGCTACGTGTTCCTGCATTCCTTCGCCCATGCGCTCATGCGCCAAATCGCGCTCGAATGCGGCTATACGTCGGCCAGCATCCGCGAGCGCATTTACTCCGCCGGCCCGAAGGACGACAACGGCCCGATGGCCGGTGTGCTCTTATACACCGGGGCCGCCGACAGCGAGGGCACGCTGGGGGGATTGGTGAGCCTGGGCGAACCGCAAACGCTGGCCCGGTTGCTTGATCAAACACTGGAGCAGATCAGACTGTGCGCTTCCGATCCGTTGTGCGGCGAGCATCATCCGTGGCGCGACGGGTTGTCCTTGCACGGCGCAGCTTGCCACGCCTGTCTGTTTTCGCCGGAGACTTCCTGTGAGCACGGCAACAAGTATTTGGACCGAACAACGCTCGTGCAGACTTTCCAGCAGGGTCGGATTCCGTTCTTTGGCGACAGTAATCCATGAAGCACGACAGCCCATTTCTCCGAAGGATCGTCAAAGTGGCAGTGGAAATCGCTTCGCCCACCATCGAGCAATTCTGCGATGCTCTGGAACGGTTGCCGACAGGTTTCGGGCAGGTAGAACTCGCCGCCTTGGTGGATGGAGTTGCCCAGCCTGAAGTGAGGGCGGCCCTGGCTAATCTGGTGAACGAATGGCGTCAACAGGACGGCGATGTGACCTCCCGTGAACTGGCATGGGCGCTGAAAGCGGCCAACTCCACCGATGAGTTTCGTCGCCTTCGGCAACGCCTCGAAATGGTGTGGAGCGGGCCGCTATCTGGCGCGTCCACGTTCCGGCGCACGGATCAAGCCCTGCTCGAACTCATCCAAACTGCCAAGCGGTCGATCATTGTTGTCACCTTCGCCGCCTACAAAATTCCCGATATTGCTTCGGCGTTGCTCGATGCTGCCAAGCGTGGGGTAAGGATTTCGCTGATTCTCGAATCAACCGAGGAAAGCGATAGGGCGGTGGCATTCAATGCGATTGCGGCGATGGGCGCTGAACTTGCCCGTGCCGCCACCGTGTACGCGTGGCCGGCGGAAAAACGCGGAATGGACTCCAAAGGTAATCGCGGGGCGCTGCATGTAAAGTGTGCCGTCGTGGACGAAGAGTCCGCCCTGATCTCCAGTGCCAACCTCACTGAACACGCGATGAACTTGAACATGGAACTTGGAGTGCTGGTCAGGGGTGGGGATTTGCCTCGGTCCTTGGCTCAACACCTACAGGCACTAATTCAGAGGGGCGTCCTCATGTCAATCCAGCGGTCGTAACATGCCATGCAAAAAGTTCTCAGCGCCGATTTGTGGAAGCCAAAAACATTCCGGATGCAGGTGCGGAAGGCACGGCAACATTAACGGAAAGCTGCCAGCGCGTATGTAACCCCCCGGCGGGATTACCACAATGTCCCATGACCAATCTGGTTGCTTGCCTCCAAAACCCCGCGCCCTCCACACGGCCTGCCAGTCAAACGGAAAGACGTGAATAGTTACAATTCAACCATGAAATCGTTTACCATGCGCGTCACCCTCGCGGTGTTTCTCTCCTCTTGTCCATCACTTCCGCCTTTGCGGCCGGACTGGTCCTGGCCGATCATGGGCAGAGCCAGTACACGATAGTCACCGCCCTGGATGCCAGCGCGACGGTCAAGCATGCGGCGCAGGAGCTAGCCGACGACCTGAAGCAGATCTCGGGCGCTGTGCTGCCGGTAATGAGCCAGAATCCCCCCGGCCCGGCGATCTTGGTGGGTGCCAGTCCGTTTCATGTAACGCGCCGAGCTTGCCTTGCTGGCGGACGCACCGGGCGATCTTGCCACGCTTGCCAGAGCGGACGGTTTGCCCGCGCCGTGAAGCGGATGGTTGAGGCCGGGCGCGGTCTGCCGGGTCGGACCAAGCCTCAAACCGCGCCGTCTCCTTGCGCCAAACGGGCTTGCAAGGCATGGGAGTGGGGCGGGGGAAGAAGAACGGGACCCGCCCCGGCTTCATGTGCGGCCTGCGCGGGCCGTTTTGCGAGGCAACACCAGCACAGGGGCGTTTGACCCTACCGCCCGGCAAACGCTCGAATCGTTCACCCAGCAACTCTATGTCGAAGCGATCTTGCGCGGATTACTCAACGCCGAGCAGGTGCTTATCCTGGCCGATGGCGCCATCTGGATTTGGAATCTGGCCGCAGACCGCTTTAAGGAGGCCAAACAGCGGGTGGATTTATATCATGTCAAGGAGCACCTGCACGAGTTGGCTCGCACCCTTTACGGGCAAGGCACGCCCGAAGCCCAGCAGTGGCTCCAACCCCTCCTGCGCTTCTTGGACCGGCGCAATGAGGGAGCGTTGGATGTCCTGCACGAACTGGAAGACTTGCGCCAGCGCCTCAAGAATTTAACCGCCTTTCAACAAGAGGCCTTGAGCAAGGAAATTGGCTACTTTACCACGCACCACAAGCGCATGGATTACAAGCAGGCCAAGACCCAGGGGGAACCCGTCGGCTCCGGGGTGGTCGAGTCCACCGGACGCCAATACCAAACCCGCTTCAAATGCACCGGACAGTTCTGGACGCTGGAAGGAGATGAATCGCTCCTGG
>Ga0326728_10004339_pt1 | contig 42130 bp, 32 predicted proteins | sample MB3enrmetagenome_FD_207602 | JGI IMG/M metagenome (GOLD analysis project Ga0326728, IMG submission 207602) | Lab enriched peat soil microbial communities from McLean, Ithaca, NY, United States - MB31MN | ecosystem: Environmental > Terrestrial > Soil > Wetlands > Peat | place: USA: New York... | reverse complement strand
GCTTAGTGCATATTGAATATGGCTTCGCCCCGAGCGGCACGTTGGATTACCTGCAGGTCTGGTCGTCCATAACCCGAGGCCATTGGCTTCTGGCTTGTGAGTACTGGATGTCAGCTTCCACATTTCACGGCACCGGCGTCCACTTCGATAATGGATACCAATCCGAAGGTTTGGCTCATATTCTGGAAGTTGTGATGCAACGCCAAAACGCATTCGCACTTCCCCCAAACCTCGGCCGGCATGGATTGCTTCAGATCACAACACCCACGGAAGCGGAGAGCACTGCCGCAGCTGCGTCGATCAACGAAGCCTGCGACCGCGTCAGCTCAGCACTCCCCGTGCCCGCAGCGGCCTGAATTCTTGGGCATTGATCTAATGAGCCTTGCGTTTAAGCTTGCGCGCAGGGATGCGTTTTTCAGATTGCTTCATTTTGTGCCCGCGAACAATGGAAAGGTCAACACAGAGAGGCATCCTTCAACTTGTTAGGGTTGGACGGTTCGGTGCCGCTGACCGATTACTTTTCCGAAGCCGCCAAGCGCCGGTCGCGATGGGGCTCGGTACGCGGCTGTCCGGTGCTAAGCTCACATTTCTCTCTCGGCTTGGCGCCACATGTGGGGCACCGCACCACCAGTGCTTGTTTCTCAGTGACTTTCATGGCTGCATAATGCAGCGTTGCCGGCAACAAGAATGGTCAATTCTGACCAGTCCTGTTTGCCCAGAAGGCCGATACTAGAGATCGAGCACGACACACTGACGAGCGGGCACTCGTTCTGGAAATCAACTTTCTCCGCGCTCCGAGCGATTGAGGACACTGATGTCAGTCGTTGAACCAGCACCTTCGATCGGAACACTCGAACTTGTTAACAGGCACGCCATGGCTTTCCGTCGGGCGCCCGTGGCGCCTTTTCGGCTGCGATCAGGTGCGGGACTCCCGAGCCGAATAGCGGTAGTTGTGATCGGACGCACACCAGCGGGTGACACACGCACGCCAAACCAAGAGATTCTGGAATTATCGCACAACATCCAAAGGTCCGAAATGGCATCGCAGTCCGACGATGGTGCCGTTCGAACGCGAAACGCGTGGTTCTGGGCGGATGGTCGGCAGACCGGAAGTTGGCCTGAAACGGGCTTTTAGGAAGTGAAAACAAAGCATTCCCCAGTTCGCCCGCGAAACCATGTCTACGAACAAACTAGTGTGCCAACTGTGTGCAGAATTCATTCCCGAAACGCGGGCCTCTGAACGGAACCATCGGCTAACTGTCGGACCTCAAGGGAAGCCTCAGTCTGCTGGCTTGATGCGAGTCGTGCGTGCGAAATGTGTGCCTGGTTCCACGGAAACTACAGCCGTGCCTGCGCAGCCGGCTCCGCTTCGGTCACCTTATAATTTCTGAATGGCGGACCGCATTCCGTGCTCGTGCGTGACATGTCCCCGCTGTGGGGTTTGGGTTGTCGTTCACGGGGAAGTCGTCGAAGACGCCAACAATAGGGAGAAGTTCAATACAACCTGCCCGGTGCCGGAGTGCGGAAAGGAATTCACATTCGACGGAAATGAGACTCGGGTATTTGAACTGCCTGTGTCCTTGTTCGAGCGTCGCCATTTCTACGGCTCAGAAGTGCAGTCAACTTGATCTCATTGCCACCCGTGGACGCTCTCGATTGACTCTGTCTTTCATTGTGTGCTGAAAAGGCCCAAGCAAGAAGAGAATTGAAATGAATCTCGCGATTTGGCTGCGGGAGACCTTCGGTAGAACAGAGAAAACGCCTCGGCTCGTGGCACAGTTGCACCAGAGACGGGGCGCAAGTGACCTGACCAAATGTTTGGTATCAAGCAGAGTGAGAGTCTACATCAAAGCTTGGGCTTGCGAAACCTGTCGTTCGCCAAATGTCGTTCGCCAAAGCCAAATCGTGCGAAGCACATTGACTTTTCAACGACCTAGTACGCTTGAACACCATCGAAGACGTGTCGATCACACTGCTGATCTGGTTTGTGTTCGTATTTCCGTTGTCCAGCCGCAAGGGCTACGTTCAATAGAATGCGGATATCAACACTGAGATCGAGAAGTCTTGGACTTTCGGGTACAGGCCCTCGTAGGGTCTCGTGGGAGGCTTTTCCATGGCGCCTGCAGAGATGCCGGCAGTCAGCACACTCGCACTGCCGAAAGAAAACCTTAAAACGAGGACGCCAGATTCCATGGTCGGCCCGCCTGGCCGGACGAACTGCGATTCCCGTCTCGTCAGCACGAAGGGCCTGTCGAAAATGTGGGACATGCCCGAGAGCACTCTTCGTTATTGGCGTTGCGCCGGAATCGGTCCCCCCTACGTGAAACTAGGTGGTCGGATAAAGTATGATCTTGCCGACGTAGAAAATTACGTCAGAGCCAACAAGCGAAGGCCATCCGTGCGGGCACATGGAGGGTAAGCAATGGCTCTTTACAAGCGAGGTCAGGTTTATCACTACCGCTTCCGGATCAACGGTAGACGTTATCGAGGATCCACGAAGAAAACCACACTCACCGCCGCTCGAAGAATCGAGGCACTGGCAATGGCCCGAGCCGAAGAACGAGGCGGTGTTCTATTGAGGCGCAGTCCGGTTCTTCGTGATTTCAGCAAGCGATTTCTTGAATGGGTCGAGAACCAAAGCACGCTGAAACAGAGGTCGAAGGACTACTACGCCAACGGATGGCGGCTCCTTGCCGACACGGATATCGCTAGCATGCGGCTTGACACAATTTCCCAAGACGATACCGGCGTGCTCAGGTTTCCGGGCGGACCGTCGAACCACAACAATGCACTTCGCACGCTTCGGCGCATGCTCGGCAAAGCAGAAGAGTGGCGGGTGCTCAGAGCGGCTCCAAAGATCAAACTGAAGCAGGAACGCGAACGGGAGCGCATCATCGACGAGCACGTTGAAGCCAGGCTTTTGCCTTTTTGCAAGCAGCCGCTTCGAGACGTGCTCATGATTATGCGCGATGCCGGAATGCGAAACCAGAAAGAAGTATTCACAATGCGCTGGGAGCATCTGGACTGGTCGAACAGTCGCTACTTCGTCTACGATAGCAAGACACCAAAGGGACGAAGATATGTTCCGATCAGCCCGCGGGTCCGTCAGGCGCTTCTGGCGAGGTACTCAGATCAAAAGAAAGGTTGGGTCTTTCCATCAAAACGCGCAAAGTGTGGCCATCTTACGACGGTGGCCAAGCAATTCCAGGATGCTCGAAAAGATGCAGGCCTGCCGGATGACTTGGTTCTTTACTGTGCGCGTCACGGCTTCGGAACTGAAATGTACCGAGCGACGAAAAACCTATTTGCGGTGATGAAGGCGATGGGCCACGCCGCAGTAGCAACCACCATGAAGTATCAACATCAGGACATCGACGAAATTGCCCACGTTGCCAGTCAGCGAGTGCAATAGTGGACACAAAATGGACACAATCCGTGGGAAGAGGATCGGTCGAAGCCGCCAAGTCATTGAAGAGATGGTGAGCGCGGAAGGAATCGAACCTTCAACCTACTGATTAAGAGTCAGTTGCTCTGCCAATTGAGCTACGCGCCCAACGATTCATCTGCTGGGGTTTCAACCCGGAATACAGCCATCAAACCGGGGACAAAACTATCCATTCCCCATGAAGTGTATCACACGACGACGCTGCGACTTTGCCCAGCTTCTGCGGCGACAATCTCGCATTGCGTGCGGACCGAAAACAGGAAGTTGGCTTCCGGAGCGAGTCTTAGACACGTCAGTGGGCGAATTGTCTCCAGCCAGATGACACTGGCCGATTCCCAGTGTTCTTGGATGTCTTGTCCTTGATTCGCAGTTGGGTTTTCGGGAGTGACTGGCATCGGTCGGCAGGGAAGCACCACACGCTGGTTTTCCAAGGCCTGTGCTGGCCGGGCTGAGTCTGGGGGAGCCAAAAGTCCATATTGACGGCTTATCGACTATAGGGCATAGTTAGTGACTGCCTGCCTCGGGTAACGTGGTGTTTCGGCTCAGGGACCCGCCAGCAAGGCAGGGCGGGCTGTATATAAGACTCCGAACATTGGACGAATGTCTTTGTGGATCTCAGGAAAGGTTGGGGACTTGATCGGGAAACAGGTGGTTCTTGAAGCTTTAGTGGCAGGTACTCTGATTGGGGTTGCATTTGCTCAAGCACCCACCAGCCCGTCGGTCGAAGCAACTTCCCCCGCCGGGCGCGTGGTCATCAAGGTCGGAGAGACGCAAGTCACGCAAGCGGAATTCGAGGCCCGGATCGGCGATTTCGAGAAACAGGGTGAAGGTGAAGGAGCCTCCGAGAAGAAGCGGCGCGATCTCGGCGACGACTACGCGTCGGTGCTGCTGCTTTCCCAGTTAGCGGTTGCCAACCACCTCGACTCCTCGCCCGAGATCAGCCGCCAGCTGGCCGTCGCCCGCATGCAAGTATTGTCCGACGCGGAATTCGCCAGTTTGATGCGTCAGGCTGATCCGACGACGGAAGAAATCAGCAAGTATTACTCCGACCACCTGTCCGATTATGACCAGGTGCAGATTCGCAGGCTGTTCATTTGGAAGCGGCATGGCAACTCCAAGGATGGCCAGGTTTTGACCGCGCAGGCCGCCAGCGCTCGCGCCGACCAGATTCGTCAGGCGTACGCCTCAGGAGTCGACGTTAAGAAACTATCGGATGATCTCAGGAAGTCGGGCGATGGCATGCTTGATCCCGAGCCGCTTGCGTTCTCCCGCGGAGAGCTGTCGCCAAACATAGAGAAGGTAGCGTTCGCACTGAAGGAGAGCGAGTGGTCCGACGTTGAAGATACCCCGGCCGCCGTCCTTTTTATGCAGCTGGTTAAGCGCGACCGTCGCCAACTCGGACAGGTGTCGTCGAGCATTGAAAAGGAGTTGCAAGGGCAGAGGATGCAGGCAACGTTGGACGATCTGAAAAAGAAAGCCGGTATCTGGATGGACAAAGAGTACTTTGGGAATGCGTCGGCTCCCGCCAGCGCCGCGAAGATGCCCACCAGCGCACGGCCCACGCTTCAAGAACCAGAAAATCAACAGGAGAAACAAAAATGACGAAAGGTAGAATGCTGTGGTATTTTGTGCTCCCCGTGCTGCTAGGGGTAGCGTGTGTTGTTCAGCCGGCGCCGGTCAGCGCCCAAATGACATCGGTGGGCGTTGACTGCTCGGAGATCAACGTCCCGTCTCTCATGATGCAAGATAACCTGCGCGCCGGAAAAATCCTGGTTGAGTGCGGGATTATGCAAGGTGGGCAGCCCGCGATTGGTGGCCTGGGCCACAAGCCGACCGCTCCTCCGAACATCCTTGTCAGCAACTCGTCCGGTTGCAACTCCTCCTCCGACTTGTGCGGAAGCGAAAGCATGGTGGCCGCTAGCACCGCGGACAAAGGCCAGATCGTCGTAGTCAACTATAACGCCAACGGGTCGTTCAACGGCGGAAACTACGGAGGCCAGTCCTACTCCACCGACGGCGGAAAGACCTTCACGGAAATTTTCCCGTTTGAGAACGGCTCCCATGGCACGAACTATGGAGATCCACTTATCGTTTACAACGCCAAGTTGGGCAAGTTCTTCGGCGGCGACCTGGTGACTGGTTGCGGTGGGTTCGGCCTCGGTTTGTGGTCCTCGACCGATGGCAAGAACTGGACTACCGGAGCCTGCGCACACAACGGCAGCGATGACGACCGTCCGTCGATGTGGGTGGACAACGAACCGACCAGCGGCACGTACGGCCGCATGTATGTTTCCTGGAACAACTTTGCTGTGGGCTGCGGGGCGGGCGGATGTCTCTTCGTCACCTACTCCGACGACGGCAATACTTGGACCTCGGGGACGCAACTCAACACTGGCACCTTCCTGCGTAACGTGCAGATAACGGGCTCGCCGCGTGGGGCCAAGCCGGTGGGGAAGAATAGCACGGTATTCGTTGCCAGCATGGATGAAGGTGGCGGGGGGAACGCGACCCGCCAGAACATCATGTTCAGTTCAGCCAACGGCGGCAAGACTTGGACTCAAGTGACTATGGGTTCACGATTCAACCCAGTCGGGGATCAGAGCTGCGGTTACTTCTATCAGGTCAACCCCATCATCCGGCACATGGGCTGGGGAGAACCGGCAGTCGGCCCCAAAGGCGTGGTGCACTACGACTATGCCGGGGCAGGAACGAACGGCGACCACGGGGACATCTTTTACCAACGTTCGACCGACAACGGCAAGACTTGGTCCAAGCCCATCAAACTCAACACTGACAAGGATGCTGCGAACAAGACTCAGTGGATGCCGTCGCTCTCCGCCACATCGGATGGTTATGTCACCGCCTCCTGGTATGATCGTCGCAAGGCCAAGAGCGCGTGCAACAGCGTGGGCGATCCGGGATGTAACTACGAGCGCGTGGGACGCCAGTCGAAGACCAATGGCGCTTCGTGGAATCCAGAGGTCACGATCAGCAGCCAAGTGATCACACAGCCAGGCCAGGGCGACCCCGGAGTTGTGTCCTGCTACGCCGGCGATTACGACTATGACACGGCTCTGAACGCGGCTGACGCAGGCAACTCTACCGGCAATGCCTATATTACCTGGACCGACGGCCGAAAGAAGATCGGCGGAGTGCCCATGCAGAACGTGGAATTTGCCGAGCTTTCTGAGCCGTAGAGAAGTCGTTTACCAACGTCGTATGGATGGCGGCGAGGGCTACCAATGGCCTTCGCCGCATTTTTTTGCGCAGCCATGGCATTGCACTTCAGAGGGGCTGCCCGCCTCAGGCCCGGCACCGATAGAGCCGAAAGTCCACATTGACGGTTGTCCCACTATAGGGCATAGTAGCTAGCTGCCTATTTATGGTCCTCGGTTAGTGCTTTCCGCTTCCGGGGCTCGTTCGAGGGGCAGGAGTTCTTGCGCGAGACGCGGGCTCGGGCGAGGCTGACAAGTCCCGACGGAAAATGGCAGTGACCCGGTGCACCAACCTATCTGTAATCCCAGGAGGACGTAATGAAGATGACACGCGCAGCGAGCTTCTCTGGCTTGCTGTTAGGAGTATGGCTGTTGCTAATCGTTGTTCCGGCGTTCGCCGCGGACAACTCACCCAAACCATTTGTGATTTACCCAGACAAGTTCATGGCCTCGCAACCACTCAGCGAGATCCTAAAGATGACCCCACCGATTCAACCTCGGCCTTGGACGATAAGAAAGTAGCACGAAACTCCGAACCACATGACCAAGATCTATAACCTCCCGGATCCGGTCATTCAAGACAGCTCTGAGAACCTGCCGGAGCTAGGCGTCACCCTCGGGTTTAATTTTGATGGCCCGGATGGCGCCGAGTCGGGAAATGTAATACCGCCCGACACCAATGGGGCGGTTGGAGACAAGCAGTTCTTTTTGATTACCAACTTTGCGTTCCAGATCTTCGACAAGACCACCGGGAAAGCGGAGACGCAGCCGGCGCTAATCCACACCCTCTGGGGCTCTGCATTTGGCGGGCAGTGCGGAACGGAGGACGGCGGCGATCCCGTCGTGCTGTTTGACCACATCGCCAACGTTTGGCTGATTGAACAGCTTGAGTACTTCAGCAGCTATCAGATCTGCGTGGCCGTCTCGACCACTGACGATGCGACCGGCAAGTGGAACCTGTACGCGTACACATTCGCCAACGGCTTGACCGACTATCCAAAACTCGCGGTTTGGCCGGATGCGTATTATCTTGCTTTTAACTTCTTCGGACCCGGCGATGGCGAGCCCTGTGCCTGGGACCGCAAGGCGATGATCTCCGGCCAGAAGAACCCGGCCCTGATCTGCTTCAACCCCAACTCCTCGGACATGGGCTTCCTGCCTTCCGACTTGGACGGCGCCACTTCGCCTCCCACGGGCGCTCCCAACCATTACGTCGAGCTGGGCAACTCCAACACGACCATCAAAGAGTATGACTTCCATGTGGATTTCGTTCACCCCAAGAAATCTACCTTCACAGGCCCTCACACCATTACCGTACCGGCCTACACCACGCTGTGTGGCGGTGGCGGTGGTGCCTGCATTCCCGAGCCTGACGGCGGAGGTCTGCTGGACGCGATTGGCGATCGTATGATGTTCCGCAATGCCTATCGCAACTTTGGAGACCACGAGGCCATGGTGTTTTCGCATTCCGTAGCTCCGGGCAAAGGCTCCAAGGCTGTTTCGGCCGAGCGCTGGTATGAACTGCGCTCCACGCCCCCGGGGGGCAGCTTCTCGCTTTACCAGGCCGGAACTTATCAGAACAAGACCGACAACTACTGGATGGGCAGCCTGGCCATGGACAAGGCGGGTAACATCGCGCTGGGCTTCAGCGTCGACAACAGCACAAATCTGGACCCCAGCATTTGGTTCACCGGCCGGGTGCCGGGTGATCCTTTGAACAAGATGGAAGGCACCAAAGTGGTGCACAAAGGAATAAAGGTACAGGGAAGCGTCAATCGCTGGGGCGATTACAGCTCGATGAGTGTGGACCCCACCGATGATTGCACCATGTGGTATACGCAAGAGTACAGTGACGGCGGATACAACTGGCAATCCCACGTTGTGTCTTTCAAGTTCAATACCTGCCAGTAAGTGGTAGGAGAACACTCTTGTAGAGAACTGAACTCGGCGCGCCTGCTCGCGGGCAGGCGCGCTTTTTCATTGAACTTGCTGCTGCCCAAGCGGCAACTGCCGAGGAGAGTTTATGAGAAAAATGTGCAAGATGCTTCCGTGTTATCTGCTGCTGGCCTGCGCACCGCTCTGGGTTTTGCCCGCTTTGGCTGCGAACCGGCCCCGCGTCGTCAACGAAATCAAACACGATGTCTCTTTGCCACTGCGTGAGATGGCGCAGGCGGTTTCGCCGGCAGAGCGGCCGCGGTTTGAAAAGCCTGAGTTTCGCGCTCCCAAGGGCTTCTTTCATCAGGCCCCAGGCGCCGACTCTGTAGTGCAAGAACAGTACCTGCCTGAGCTTTCCATCACCAAGCTGCTCAGCTTTGACGCCATCACCGGCAGCCAGGGAGGGGCGATTCCACCAGACACGAACGGGTCAGTAGGAAGCACGCAGTTCGTCGAGATCACCAACGTGGTCTACGACGTCTTCGACAAAGCCAGCGGCAAGCTCCTGCTAGGCCCGGTGCTCATCAACGCGATCTGGAAAGGTTTCGGCGGCTTGTGCGAACAGACCAACGGCGGAGATCCCATCGTTCTGTGGGACAAGCTGGCGCAACGCTGGTTCGTGTCCCAGTTGGCCTATAACAACACCAACGCCGCGCTTTGCATCGCGGTGTCCACTACCGACGACGCCACCGGCAGCTATAACCGTTACGCTTACAGCACCGGCACAAACTTCCCCGACTATCCCAAGTACTCAGTTTGGCCGGACGCCTATTACGGCACGCACAATCTGTACAGCCCCAACTCATTCCTGGGAGCGGAACCGTGCGCTTTCGATCGCACCGCGATGCTGGCAGGGAAAAAAGCGGTGGCAATCTGCATCAAGCCCAATCCCAACAACTACGGGTTCATGCCATCCGACCTGGACGGCACGACGCTGCCTCCCAGTGGCGCGCCAAATCATTATATTGATCTGGCCAACTTAACCAATCAACTGGCCGAGTTCGACTTCCATGTCGACTTCGCGCATCCGAAGAAGTCCACTTTCGCGGGCCCGCACACCATTTCGGTGCCCACCTATACGTTGTTATGCAACGACGGCGGTAATTTCGCCTGCCTGCCGCAACCCAGCCCGGGAGAGAAGGTTGACTCGTTGAGCGGGCTGGTCATGTTCCGTTTCGCCTACCGGAATTTCGGCGACCACGAATCCCTGCTGATACCCCATTCGGTCGCGCCGGGCAAGGGTTCTTCGGCGGTTGCCGCCACTCGTTGGTACGAGTTGCGGGCCACGCCGCCAGGGAGCAAGTTCACGCTGTATCAAGCCGGAACGCTCCAGAACAAGACTGACAACCTCTGGATGCCCAGCATGGCCATGGACAAGCAGGGCAACATCGCCATGGGCCTCAGCTCTGACAACAACTCCACGCTGGATAGCAGCATTTGGCTGACCGGGCGCTTGCCTTCCGATCCTCTGGGCAAGATGGAAGCTCCCATCGTGATAGTGAAGGGCAGCGCGGTGCAAGTGAACGGCGGCAATCGTTGGGGCGATTACAGCAGCATGAGCGTCGATCCCAGCGATGACTGCACCTTCTGGTACGCGCAGGAGTACTACAACAAAAAGAATGGTGGTGCTAAGAGCAACGATTGGACAACCCATTTGGTGTCGTTCAAGTTCCCTGGCTGCGAATAGGGCGCTGGGGAAGGTTGTTGGCGGAGTCAAGGCGCGCTAGGCTCAGGCGAGCGCGCCTTTTCCTTTGTGCGGAAACTCACTGCTTTCGGTCAGGATGGTCACGCAAGCGAGCGGGGAAGTGTATCATTCCTTTTTCGTCAGGATGCCCATGAATAAGAAACTCTCACGCCTCTATCCGATTGCTCTTTTCGGACTAATGTTTGCCGCTTGCTCTGTCTACGCGCAGCGCACGGAGTACGATTTCGTCATCGCGGGCGCGCGCGTCGTCGATGGCACTGGCTCGCCCTGGTTTGCTGGTGACATTGGTATCGTCGGAGATCGCATCGCCGCTATTGGTGATCTACATGCCGCCGCTGCGAAAAGACGGCTGGACGCCGCCGGTCTTGTCGTCTCACCGGGCTTCATCGACGTGCAGGGGCAATCCGAGTTCAACGTGTTAGTCGACAACCGCGCCGCCAGCAAAATCACTCAGGGAGTAACCACCGAAATCACTGGCGAAGGCACGTCCATCGCGCCCGTCAACGACCGCATGCTGAAGGACTCGCAGGACGGAGCGAAGAAATACGGCGTGGCGCTGGATTGGCGATCGCTCGACGAATACTTCCAACATTTTGAGCGCGTCCGGCCGGCGATCAACCTGGGCACATTTGTGGGCGCGGGCGGTGTACGCAACTACGTCATCGGAGAGAACAACCGCCCCGCCACTCCCGCCGAACTCGACCAGATGCGCCAACTGGTCGCCCAGGCCATGGAACAGGGCGCCTTCGGGCTGAGTTCGGCCCTGCAGTATGTCCCGGACGTCTTTGCCTCGACCGACGAGATCGTAGAACTGGCCAAGGTCGCCCGCAACTATGGCGGAGTTTATTTCACTCACCAGCGCTCGGAGGGTGACCGGATTTTCGAGTCCCTGGATGAGGTATTTGCGATCGCTCAACGTGCGAACATTTCCGCCACCATCTGGCATTTGAAGACTGCCTATTCAGAAAATTGGGGAAAGATGCCGGAGGTGTTGAAGCTCATCACAGCAGCCCGAACGCGCGGTCTTGATGTGGCTGCAAGCATGTACCCGTACGCGCGTGCTTCCAATGGACTGGCCGCGTGCTTTCCCAGTTGGGTCGCGGAAGGCGGCACAGACAAGATGCTCGAACGCTTGAAGGACCCCGCGCAGCGCGCCCGCGCCAAGAGAGAAATGGATGAGCCAAGCACCACCTGGGAGAACCAATGGCGTGGCTCCGGCGGAGCTGCCGGTGTGGAACTCGTTTCGGTGTTGAATCCCGATCTCAAGAAGTATGAAGGCATGACTTTGGATGAAATCGCACGCCAGATGGGCAAAGATCCACGCGACGCCGCCATGGACATCACCATCGCCGACCACGGAAGCAGTGATGTGGTGATTGCCATCATGGACGAAGCTGATGTCCGCGCCGCTATTTCCAATCCGCTGGTGACCTACGGCTCGGACTCCGGCGCGCAGGCAGAAGATGGTCCGTTGAGTACCAGCAAGGCCCATCCCAGGGCGTTCGGCACATTTCCCCGGGTGCTCGGCAAATACTCCCACGACGAACACACCATGAGCTTGGAAGAAGCGGTCCGGAAAATGACCTCGCTGGCTGCCAGCCGGGTTGGGATCATGGATCGCGGCATTCTGCGGCCCGGCATGACGGCCGACATTGCTGTGTTCGACCCGGCGACCATAAAAGACGTGGCCACCTACACCGACCCGTTACACTACTCTGTTGGAGTGAAGGACGTTTTCGTTAATGGCCGGCCAGTCGTGCTCGATGGCAAGATCACCGATGAGCGTCCGGGCCGCGCTTTGCGGGGGCCAGGATACAAACCGGCTCAGCCGAGACCCTGAGGACAAGGCTGAGGCGGGCGCAAGCGCCCGCCTCGCAACGCTACATGCCCGGCCCTTCCGGATAGGCCGGAAGATCAGGCGGATACGGGGGCAGTTTCTTGGGATTGGCTTCGATCTTCTTCATCACTTCCTGAATAGCGCGTTCGAGCTGGGCATCCTTGCCTCGCGCCACGTCATCAGGCCGGTTATCCACTTCAATGTCCGGCGCGACGCCGCGGTTCTCCACCACCCACTTGCTCTCGAGGTTATACTCCGAGAACTCAGGACGCGTGATGTAGCCCCCATCAATCAGGAAAATGTAGCCACGAATGCCTCGCACTCCGCCCCAGGTGCGCTCTCCGATAAGCGGACCCAGTTTGTAGACCTTGAAGAACTGGCTGAAAATATCTCCGTCCGAAGCGGCGTACTGGTTGGTGATGGCGGCCATGTAGCCGTGAAAGACGTTCGGTGGAGTCGTGCTTGCGCTACTGACCTCCCAGTTGCGCGCCGAGCCCATGCCCGAAAGCACGCGGCGCAAGCGCTCAAAGATAAGCTGATCCACAAAACCGCCGCCGTTGTAGCGAACGTCGATGATCATGCCTTCTTTGCGAATCTGCGGGAAGTACTGTTTGACGAAAGCGTTCAGGCCCACATCTTCCATATCGGGAATGTAGATGTAGCCGACGCGGCCGTTGGTGGCAGCGTCCACTTTCTTGCGGTTGGTTTCAATCATGTTGAACTCACGCAAGCCATACTCATCCGCGACAGGCTTGACTGGGACGGTACGGGCACCATCCGTACTCGGCTTGGAGTTCACCGTGATGGCAGTGGTTTCGTTCGCCGTGTTGACCAGCAGCTCGTCGGGAGTTTGAGGAGCCTTGAGCTGCTGACCGTTGACCGCAATGAGATAATCGCCTTCCTTCACGTTGATGCCGGGTTCGGTGAGCGGCGACCGGGTAGCAGGATTCCAATTTTCGCCGGGATAAATCTTCTTGAAGCGGTAGAACCCGCTGGCAGCGTCCAGTTCGTAATCGACGCCAAGCAGGCCGACATTGACGGGATGGAGGTCGGGCTGATCTCCGCCGCCGACGTAGGTGTGGGAGTTGGAGAGCTCGCCGATCATCTCACCCATGATGTAGGTGAGGTCGTAGCGGTTGGCGGCGTACGGAACCAGCGAGGCGTACTTGTCGCGGATCGCATCCCAGTTGTTGCCATTCATGCTGGCTTCAAAGAAATAGTCGCGCTCCTGGCGGTAGACTTCATTGAAGATCTGTTTCCATTCGGCGGGCGGATCGATCTCGGCGCGCACGCCGGAAAGATTGAGCGCTCCGTCGCCGACTTTCTTTGGCGCATCTCCCGGTTTGGCATCGATGATGCCGTAGCTTTTCGCTTCTCCGCTCTTAGCTTCGTACAGAACTTTCGATCCGTCGAAAGAAAGCCACCAGCGCTCGAAGCCTTCGATCAGCGTCTTTTCCTTGCGCTCTTTCAGATCGTAAGCGTGAAGGGCGGATTGCTCACCCGGGATCGGCCCGGAAAGGCCTTGCACCGGCTGGCTGGAGTAGTAAACGAAACCTTTCGCAGCGCCCAGGCCGGTCAGGCTTGCAGGCGAAACCGGCAACGCCACAATACGGTTCTGGATGCCATCGAGATCAACCCGGAAGTTCTTGGGGACCTCCCTGCCCTCGGCGGGCTTCTCTTCTTCTTTCTTCCCTTCCTCGGGCTTTTTCTTTTCTTCCGCCTTCTTGTTCTTGTCCTTTTCAGACCCGGCAGCTTCCGGCGCAGGGGCTTCGCGCTTGATCGCGGTTTCATCGCTCAGAGCGGGAAACGGCGAAGGTAGATCGGCACGCAGAGTTAAGAGGTATGGCCGCGTGGTCTTGGGGTTGGCAAATTCAAAATCGATGTTGCCCAAGACTTCGTTGAAATCGCGATCAGAGAAGAAATAAAGGTAATTGCCCTCGGGGTCCCATACTGGTCCCTGGCTGTTGGCCAGTTCGCTGGTCACCGCCGTGGATTTCTTATCAACCGTCGAATAAAGATAAACAACGCTGTAATTGCTGACCACTTGCTTGTCGTAGGCAATCCACTTGCTGTCGGGCGACCAGGAGTAATTGGTGATCTCGAAATACTTGCCGCGATCCACTTCGACCGGCTTCTTGTCGGTGATGTCCACGTACCAGAGGCGCAGATCCTTGTCGGCCCAAGCGAGTTTCTTGCTGTCCGGCGACCAGACAGGAGCCATCTTGAATCCCTTGTAGCCGCTGGTGATCTGCTGTTCTTTATCTTTGCCACGCTCTTTTTCTGCTGCGGCTTCTTTGGCAGCGGCTTCCTTGTCTTTTTCTTTGTCCTTCTCCGTGGACGCCGCTTCCTTGCCTAACTCAACATTGCCCATGCCGTCCTGCGGCGTAATGTAAATCTCGTCTTCACCGGTGCGGTCGGAAACGAATGCGATCCAGCGTCCGTCAGGCGACCAGGCAACTTCTTTCTCGCGAATGCCCGGCGTGCGCGTGAGATTGCGGGTCGCGCCGTCCTTGGCCGGCACGGTGAAAATGTCGCCACGAGCCGCCATAACCGCGCGCTTGCCATCCGGCGAGATGTCGAGGTCGGTGACGAGTTTGCTCACGCTTTCCCAATGCTTCATGGTCAGCTCGCGTTGGCCGGGAAGCGTGATGGTCAGCTTCGTTGCCTGGCGCGTGGTCAAATCCAGCACATAGAGATAACCGCCGTTCTCGAAAATGATGGACGAATCGCCCAGGCTCGGCCACAGTACGTCGAAATCGGTAAAGTGGGTAATCTGTTCTACCTGCTTCGAACCGAGGTCATAGGCATAAATATTCAAGCGGTGTTCCGGCCCACGATCGGAGGCGAAATACACCGTATTGCCATGCCACATCGGAAAGGTGTCGGTGTAGTCGGTGTGAGGTATCTGCTGCTCGAAGACATTGTTCTTGACGTCGTAAATATAGATGTCTTGCGCCAGGCCGCCGGTGTAACGCTTCCAGGTTCGGAAATTGCGGAAGATGCGGTTATAGGCGATTTTGCTGCCGTCGGCGTTAAATGAAGTGAGACCGCCTTGGTCCATGGGAAGAGGCTCGGGCAGGCCCCCGTCAATGGAAACGGTGAACGGACGCTTCGTCCAACCGTTGGAGGCGTCACGGCGCGAGAGGAACAGAATGCGCTTGCTGTCCGGCGTCCAGGTGACGACTTCATTATGAATGCCCATGCGGTCATTCAGTTGCTCGGCGCTGCCCTGGTAAAAGGTCAACTGGCGCGGCTGTCCGCCGTCGGCCGGCATGACGTACACATTGAAGTTGCCATCGAACTGGCCGGTGAAGGCGATCCACTTGCCATCGGGCGAGATTTTGGGAAACAGCTCGCGGCCGGGATGCGCAGTAACCCGGTGGGCCGCGCCGCCGCTTGCGGAAGCAAGCCACAGATCTCCGCCATAAACGAAAACGATCTTGTTTCCGCGGATATCGGGAAACCGCATCAAGCGGCCTTCTTGCGGCTCCTGGGCGAGAGCGAATGCCGCACACAACAGCAGGCTTACAGCTAAGAAACTACGAACACTCGACATGAGAACATCCTCCTTTACTGCAAATCCTCAAATAGGGAATAGACGTATTAGGCAACCAAAGGATTGTAGCAAGTTGGAAGAAGTTAGGCAGTGCGCAGTTGTCAATCCCGGTTTATGCTGTACCGCAGACTGCCAAGGCCGCTTCGTCTAAACTGCAGATCCACATCTTCGTGACTGGGTCTCCTGGCTCCCTATAGCTGCCTCCCTACCTCTCGCGCCGCATTCGCCCCTGATCCGCCGGTCAAACCCACACCGGGATGCGTCCCCGATCCGCACAAATAAAGATTCCGGATGGGCGTGCGATAACGCGCCCAATCCAGCAGCGGACGCATGGTAAAAAACTGATCGAGGGACAACTCTCCATGAAAAATGTGGCCGCCTGTGAGCCCGTAAATGTCTTCCAGATCCTGCGGTGTGATGATCTGGTGCGTCAGGATCAGCTCCGGCAGATTGGGTGCGTATTGCGTCAGCGTCTTCACCACCGCGTCGGCTAACGGCACCCGTTGCTGGTTCCAATCGCTGTTCTTGAGCTTGAATGGTGCGTACTGCACATAGATCGACATGACGTGCTGCCCAGCCGGCGCCAGCGTCGGATCAGTCAATGACGGAATCGCGACTTCCAAATACGGCTGCTTGGAAAAATTGCCGTACTTGGATTCGTCGAAGGCGCGTTCCAGGTAATCGATCTCCGGGCCGATGTGAATGCGGCCTGCCAAAGCATTGCCGTTCTCTGCTCCGTCCAACGCCTTGAACTTCGGCAAGCCGGAAAGCGCCAGGTTGATTTTTGCGACTGTCCCCGGCATCCGATAGTGCTGGAGCTTAGTCGCGAACTCAGGCGACAGATGAGTGGGATCAACCAGCTTCAGCAAAGTCCGCTTCGGATCGGCGTTCGAGACAACAACTTTGGCGGTAATCTCTTCGCCCGAGGAGAGCACAACACCCGTGGCCGCGCCATTCTTCACCCGAATTTCGATCACCTCTGCGCCGGTGCGAATTTCGGCGCCCGCCTGCTGCGCCGCTTTGGCCATGGCTTGCGTGATCGCTCCCATTCCGCCTTGTGCAAAGAACGCCGACCCCGCCGGATGCTCGTCTCCCGCGGCGCGCAATAAGAGAACCAAACTGCTGCCCGCCGACCACGGCCCCAGAAACGTCCCGAAGATTCCGCGCGCGGCGATGGTTGCCCGCAGCAGCTCATTTTCAAAGTACTCCGCGGCCAGGTCCGCCACTGCCATGGGCCCCCAGCGCAGCAGTCGGTACATATCCTTCTTGCCGAGATTGCGGACGCCACGCGCGGTTTCGAACATCGCCCACAAATCGCCCCGATTTGGGTCGTCAATGTTCGGAGGCGACAGCGCCAACGCTTTGCTCAGAACTTTCCCCAGCTTCCGCAGAGACTGTTGAAACTCCGCATACTTTGCCGCGTCATTCTGCGAGAACGTAGCAATCGACTGCGCAGACTTCTGGGCGTCGTGATAGAGCAGCAACGGCAGTCCGTCGGGCGAAAGCGAAGCGACGCCGATATCCGGTGTGATCAGTTTCAGCCCGTGTTTCTGCAGTTGCATGTCACGGACAATCTGCGGAAGCAACGGCCCCGCCGAGTGCGACAAAGTCGAGCAGCGAAATCCGGGATGGAATTCCTCCGTGATGGCCGCGCCGCCCACTTGCGGCCGCCGCTCCAGCACCAGCGGCTTGCGTCCAGCTTTGGCCAGATAGAAGGCGGTGACCAGCCCGTTGTGCCCGCCGCCAATGATGACCACGTCGCGCGTGCCGGCCATAGCTACGCAGCCCCCTTGTGGTCTTTCAGAATTTCCAGCGCCGCTAAACGCCCCGGCCCGCCCATAATCCCGCCGCCCGGGTGCGTCGCCGAGCCGCACATGTACAGGTTCTTGATCGGCGTGCGGAACGCGGCGTAACCTGGCACCGGCCGCAGGAAGAAAAGCTGCTCCAGCGACAGCTCGCCCTGGAAGATGTTGCCCTCACTCAATCCCCACTCACGCTCCAGATCGAGCGGCGTGATCACCTGCTTGTTTAGGATGATGTCCTTGATATTCGGTGCGTATTCGGCAATCGTGTCAATCACAGTATTGCCAAAAGCTTCTTTCTGACTATCCCAATCCAGGCCGGGACGCAGCTTGTACGGCGCATACTGCACGAAGCAGGAAAGAACGTGTTTGCCCGGCGGCGCAACCGACGGGTCGGTTAGCGAGGGAATCACCATGTCGATGTAAGGCCGCCGCGAGAAATTTCCGTACTTCGCCTCGTCGTAAGCGCGCTCCATGTACTCGACGCTGGGAGAAATCGAAATCGCTCCGCGCAGGTGCGCGCCCGGGCCGGGCATAGCTTTGAAATTTGGCAGAGCATCCAGCGCCAGGTTCACCTTTCCGGACGATCCGCGAAACTTGTAACGGCGAACCTCCTCAAGAAATTCATCCTGCACTTGGCCTTTGGCCATCAGGTTAATAAACGTCTGCCGCGGATCGAGGCTCGATGAGATAACGTCGGCATAAAACTCGTCGCCATTGGCCAGCACCACGCCTTTGGCCTTTCCATTCTTGACGATGATTTGCGCTATGCCGGCTTGGGTGCGAATCTCGACTCCCGCCTCGCGCGCCGCGTCGGCTATGGCATTCGAAATCGCGCCTGTCCCGCCGCGGGCAAATCCCCACGAGCGAAATGCGCCGTCGATCTCTCCCATGTAATGGTGGAGCAGCACGTAAGCTGTACCGGGCGAGCGCACACCCAGAAACGTCCCGATGATTCCAGAGGCCGACATGGTGGCCTTGAGCACATCCGTCTCGAACCACTGATCGAGAAAGTCAACAGCGCTCATGGTCACCAACTGCACCTGGTTGTATTTGTCGTAGCTGTTCATGGCCTGGAAGCGGCGGCCTACGAACAGCAGCTTCATCAGTTCGCGCGGATTCATGGTCGCCGGATCGGGCGGCACCATGCCCAGGATCGGCTTTACGAAACGGCACATGGCTTGCATCGCCTTGCCGAATTCGTCGTAGGCCTCGGCGTCGAGCTTGGAATGCCGCGCAATCTCGCGGAGCGTCTTGCCGTGATCGTTCACGCGCCACAGGTAATCGCCGTTAGGCATCGGTGTGAAAGTGCCGTCCAGCGGCAGGATTTCCAAGCCATGCCGGGGAAGGTCAAGGTCGCGAATGATCTCCGGCCGCAGCAGCGAGACCACATACGAACAGACGGAGAACTTGAATCCCGGAAAAACCTCTTCCGTGCAGGCCGCGCCGCCCAGCACGTAGCGGCGCTCCAGCACCAGCACCTTCTTGCCGGCGCGCGCCAGATACGCGGCGTTCACCAGGCCGTTGTGGCCTCCGCCGATTACGATAACGTCGTACTTTGTGTCAGAAGTCGACATCGGTCCTTAGCTCGTGGCTGTTGGCTATTGGCTTTAGGCCCTTGCGTTCATTAGCAATGTTTTGACGGATGAATTCTACAGGGGAAAAGGCATTCTGCGCGACCCCATGACCAGCTTGCCGCATAGAAGGAGGGATGAATATAATCCGGCAGAGCTTTCCTTCGTGGTTCAAGAAAGCAATAACCACAAAGGGCACGAAGGTTCACGAAGGAAACACCAGGAGAATCACCTTGCCCGTCGGAACTGCGTTTCACGACAGAACGTTCGCCCTCTGCAACAGCCTGAATTACCGCGAGTGGTCGGGATACTACACCGTCAGTGTGTACGAAGTGCATCACGAGCACGAGTACAACGCCATCCGCAACGCCTGCGCGCTGATCGACATCACGCCGCTGTACAAGTATCTGGTCAGCGGCAAAGACGCCACCAAACTAGTCAACCGCGTGATTACCCGCGACATCAACAAAGTGGCCGTTGGGCAGGTGATTTACTGCTGCTGGTGCGACGAGGACGGCAAGGTGGTCGACGACGGCACGCTCACCCGCCTGGAAGAAAACAAGTATCGCTGGACCGCGGCCGATCCCAGCCTGCGCTGGTTCACTCAGAACGCCCTGAACATGACGGTGCAGATCGAAGACATCTCCGAGAAGACCGCCGCGCTGGCGCTGCAAGGGCCGACTTCAGGCAAGCTGCTCAAATCCGTCGCCGAAGCCGACATCGCACACCTGAAATATTTCCGCATGACCAGCGGCAAAATCGCCGGCGTTACGGTGGACATCTCCCGCACCGGCTATACCGGCGACCTCGGCTATGAAATCTGGGCGCCGTGGAACGACGCGGTCAAGGTCTGGGATGCGCTCGTGGACAAGGGCAAGCAGTTCGACATTCACCCCGCGGGAATGTTGGCGCTCGACGTGGCGCGCGTGGAAGCCGGGTTGCTCTTGATCGACGTGGATTACATCAGCAGCAAGAAGGCGCTGATTCCGTCGCAGAAATACTCACCGTATGAACTTGGATTCGGGAAGATGGTGCATCTGCAGAAAGAAAGCTTCGTCGGGAAGGCCGCGCTGGAACGCGACCATAAGAATGGCGTGGCGCGTCAGTATGTCGGGCTGGAGATTGACTGGCCCGAAGTCGAAGCCCGCTATGAAAAGTTTGGCCTGACTCCTCCCGCGCCAGCCCAGGCGTCGCGCGTCGCCGTTCCCGTCTATTGCGGCGAGAAGCAGGTTGGCAAAGCCACCACCACCACATGGTCTCCGGTGCTGAAGAAAATGATCGCGCTCGGCAGCATCGAGACGGACCACGCCAAGCTCGGCACTCACTTGCAGATGGAAATCACCATCGAAGCCGTGCGTCAGAGGGTCACGGCAAAGGTAGTCTCCCTGCCGTTCTTCAATCCCAAGCGGAAGACCGCCGTGCCGGCGTAGGATTTCTCACCAAAGAGACAGTATCGGGAAAGGTTCTTGTTTCGAGAAACATCTACCCGCCTCTTGCACAGAATAACGTTAATGGTATACCATATAAGTGTGGAATGGGTGGTTGATTTCTACCAGGAATCTGATGGCCGCGCTCCAGTTGAAGAGTTTCTTGATTCGCTCCGACCTGTGGGCCGCGCCAAGGTGCTTGCGCTCGTGCAGGCGCTCAAGATGCATGGTCCAGATCTGCCGTTTCCATATTCGTCGCAGGCCGCAAGCAAGATTCGTGAGTTGCGTACGCAGCATGGCAAGGACAAGATCAGGATTCTCTATTTCGCCGATACCAGGCGGATCTTTATTTTGTTGCACGGATTCGTGAAACGAAGCGCGAAATTGCCACCGTCCGATCTGGCAAAAGCAGAGGCCCGCATGGAACGGCACAACCAGCAAATCAGCAAAAGGGGAAAGACATCGTGAACCGATTTGACCGCTACTACCGCACGCAGACGGAAGACTCAGCCATGCGCGAACTGGTGGAGAAAGAACTTGCCAGCCTTGAGATCGGCGTGCAGATTGCCAGGCTGCGGGCCAAGCATCGCCTGAACCAGACTCAGCTTGCCGCCCGCGCCCGCATGAGCGCTCCCAAGGTCTCGAGGATTGAGAGCAAGCCTGCCAATGTTCAACTCGATACGCTTATACGTTTAGCCCAAGCGCTCGGGGCACGCTTGGAGGTGCGGCTGGTAGAGGGAAGACCCCGTCGTTCGCGGCGTGCAGTGGCAGGAGCGTAGAGGAGCTTCAATCACGCGCTCGGCTCTTGGTCTGCGGGCTCCAGATCAATCCTTCCAAGAGGGTGTCAGCGTCTGACGTTTGTTTCAAGGACCTCAGTTTCGCGAGGTTCCTGTGCATCCAATAGGCGGATACCGCTGCGTCGAAGGCATCCTCACATGATGCTGCCTTGTCTCGCCATTCCTTTGGTAGGCAGCCGTAGGGATCCTTCGAGAGAAACTCCGCTCGTGCGGCGGGGTTTCCCTTGTTCACCCTACCAGTCAATATCCGTGGATAAATCTCTACGATGCAGTGCAGGCTTGGTTTGTCGAACGGCCAGATGGAAAATCGGGCCTCTCGCAGCTTATTGAGCTGCGGCATGCCGCGCAGAGACCCCGTCCCGACATGCCCCGGACCCGCCAGTTGAAAGGCCGATTTGGGAGCGACGCCCGCTATGGATTCCGTCTCGCGTTCAGTCCGGCGAAAAAGGCAACCAGAGTCGCACTCCGGCCGTTTGGCACCACAGCGTCCCCAGAACGGCGTCGGGCAAGTGTTCAACCACTCCTCTCCGCGCCGCTCCACGATGCGCCAAAACTCGAAGGCGGATTTACAGCCGTGATCCCGCACGAACCAGGCGGGGTACGAGAACGCGAAATCCAAGCCGACGAAAACCGGTTCGGGACTTCTAGCGACCTCGACGAGGTGTTGAACAATCTCGTCACGACTACAGCCCGCATAGGGCGCCACGGGTTCGCCGTCCGCGAACTCAGCTGTCCATATCTTCTTCCGAACTCCGCGTTTGGCTCCCGACCAATCGATGGCGATGACTCTCATCGCTGCTGTCCGAAGTGTCCCGCTCTAGATTTCCAGTATCACCGGCATGATCAGCGGGCGCTTCTGGGTCTGCTTGGAGACGTAGCGCTTCAGGTCGGCGCGGATTTTTTCCTTGATCACGCCGTAGTCGGCTTTCTCCTCGTCGCTGGAAACTTCCAGAGTCTCCATGACCAACTGCTTCGCGCCCTCGATGAAGCCGTCCTCGCCCGGCTCGAAGCCGCGAGTGACGATCTCGGGCGAGGCCTCTACCAGCCCGGTCAGCTTGTTGATGGCGATGATGGGCAGCACAATGCCGTCCTCGCTCAGATGCCGGCGATCTTTGATGATCAAGTCTTCCACTACATCAGTGCGCGAACCAGAATCGATGCACACGCGTCCCACGTTCACCCTGCCCGCCTTGCGCACGCCGAGTTCGTCGAATTCCAAAATATCGCCGCTCTCAATCAGCATCACATTGCCGACCGCCCCACGCATGGATGCAGCCAATTCGGCGTGCAACTTAAGCTGCCGGTATTCGCCGTGAATGGGAATGAAATACCGCGGCCTGACCAGATTGATGATCAGCTTCAGTTCTTCCTGGCTGGCATGGCCGCTGACGTGAACGGGAGGGTAGGAGCCATCGTCGTAAATGACGTGAGCCTGCCGCCGGAACAAGTGGTCGATCATGCGGTAGATCGCCTTCTCATTGCCGGGGATAATCCGGGACGACAACACCACCGTATCGCCGCGCTCAATCTTGGCGTGCTTGTGATTATCCACCGCAGCGCGCGACATCGCGGACATCGGTTCGCCCTGGGTGCCGCTGATCAAAACGCAGACTTTTTCTGGCGGAAAGTTTTTCATCTCGCCGGGGTGAACCAGCAGTCCGTCGGGGATTTCGATGTAACCCAGGTCCTCGGCAATCTCTGCCGAACTGGTCATCGACCGCCCAATGAAGGCCACCTTGCGCCCGTGCTCGCGAGCCAACTCAACCGTGATTTTGATGCGATGAATCGACGACGAAAAGCAAGAGACGAATAGACGTCGCTCAGTGCGCGCGAAGATTTCGTCAAACTTACGCCGCACCGCCCGCTCGCTCGGTGTGTAGCCCTTACGCTCTACGTTGGTGGAATCCTGAAAGAGCGCCAGTACGCCTTGTTTCCCGTATTCCGCGAATGAGTGCAGATCGAAGAGCCGGTTGTCGGTAGGTGTGGGATCGACCTTGAAATCGCCGGTGTGAATCAGAACGCCGAGCGGCGTGTGGATCGCCAAAGCCACGCAATCCACCAGGCTGTGCGTGACCTGAATCGGATGAATGGTGAACGGCCCAATCTTGAAGCGTTCGCCCGCGCGAATCTCATTCAAATCGGCGTCGTCCAGCAAACCGTGTTCTTCCAGCTTGTCTTCGACGTAGGCCAGGGTAAATTCCGTCGCCCACACCGGCACATTCAGCTCGGAGAGAATCCAGGGCAGGGCGCCGATATGGTCCTCGTGACCATGTGTGAGAATGATGGCCCGCACCCGCTTGCGGTTCTCGGTCAGGTAGGAAATGTCAGGAACCACGATGTCAACGCCCAGCAGTTCGGCCTCGGGGAACATCAAGCCGGCGTCAACCACAATAATGTCGTCGCCCCACCGGATGGCCATGCAGTTCATACCGAACTCGCCCAGCCCACCCAGGGGCACTACATGAAGTTTTCCAGTTGGCATTGGGAACCCTTGATGCTAGCACAGTCGGGGACAGGCGTGGTGTTCTGCTCGTTTAGTCGTGCAGCTTGCCGGGGAGGCGGTTCAGAACCACAAAGGACACGAAGGGGCACGAAGGCGGTCGCTGGACGTGAGATTCTCCGTGAAACTTCGTGTCCTTCGTGGTCTCTGGTTGTCACTTCATGGGAGGTAGCCCTATCGTAGCCACTCTTCCAGTTCAATTCCGCGGTCGGTTTTTTCGTCGCGATACTTCACGATCACCGGGGTGTACAGAGACAGGTCCCACTGCGCGACCGGGCCGCGCTTCACGGCTCGCGAGCCGGGAACCACGACCGCGTTTTCCGGGACCTCCAGCGATTTTTCGGCACTGGCCCGATACACCTCACCACGTACCAGGTCATACAGCGGCGTCGAGCGAGTCAATATGGTTCCCGCTCCCAGCACGGCACGGCTGCGCACCAGCGTGCCTTCATAGATGCCGCAATTGCCGCCAATCAGCACGTCATCTTCAACAATGACGGGTGCCGCGTTGACCGGCTCCAGCACGCCGCCTACCTGTGCTGCCGCGCTGATGTGAACCCGCTTGCCCACCTGCGCGCAGGAGCCGACCAGGGCGTGCGAATCCACCATGGTGCCTTCGTCCACGTAAGCGCCCACGTTAATGAACATTGGCGGCATGCAGATCACTCCCGGCGCCACATAGGCGCCCAGCCGCGCGGATGACCCTCCGGGCACAACCCGGACTCGATCCTCAATAGCAAAGCGGCGGATGGGAAAGGTATCCTTGTCCACGAACGACAGGGAATCGTTGCCCATCTGGGCGAGTTCGCCTAGCCGGAAGCCAAGCAGGATGCCTTGTTTCACCCAGACATTCACGCGCCACTGGCCGTCAATCTTTTCGGCGGCGCGGATCTTGCCTTGGGTCAGTTGCTCGCGGAATTCGAGAAATGTTTCGCGAGCGGTGGAGTCGCGCTCAAGGTCTCCCAATGAGGCCAGTCGTTCGATCGCCGTTTGCAAGGAATTCATTGCTGGAAAGTATAAAGGAAAGGCAGGGAAACTCTGAATAAGCCTCGCAACTCTCTCAATCTGTCACCCTGTTTCTGATGCAAACGAAATGCGGCGATCCCTTACCACAACCACCATCTGTCATCCTGAGAGAAGTCGCCGTGCGCGGAGCGAACGGCAACGCAGTCGAAGGACCCCGTGAATGCTGACAGTCTGACAGAAATCATCGGGGAGTTCTCCGTACGTTCTCGCAGCGGTCTGGAGGTGCGTTCGGCGCGTCGTGAGAATACCTTTCCACTTTCGCGTCGCCGCATACTTCATCGGGCTCCTTCGACTCCGTAGCTGCTCCGCGAAGCGGAGCAGCCACTGCGCTCAGGATGACAGCATGATTATTCGTTCTTGATCGAGTTGCCGACAACCGCCCTGGGTGCTCCCGACGTCACAGCCATGTCCTGCCTTCATACGCACTTGCACTCACTGCGGATCAGAATTTCCGCCATATTGTGCGCTGCGTCGCGGGCCTCAGCCAGCGTGCCGTAGGGCCCATGCCACCGCGCGTGATTGACGTCGTGCCCAGCGGGACGGCCCTTTCCGTGGTTGCACTGGCCGCACGTCGAACGATGCAGCACGATCTTGTGTGGGCCGGCCGACCAGTTTTCATAGATGAAAAATTCCACCGCTTGCGGCGCCGCTGTCTGAGGCTTTGCGATCAAGCCCGCCTCAGCTACCACCTTCTGTAGTTTCGACCGCGTGTCGCGCCGCATCGGCAGAAGCGGCAGCCGATACACTTCCTCGATTTTTCCCATCATCGCCAGCGCGGCCTTTACCGGCAGCGGGCTCGACTCAATAAAGTTGGTCACCATCAGCGGCAGGTACTTGCGGTGTAACTCGCGAGCTTTCTGCCAGTCATTGTTCAGCGCTGCTCGGGTCATCTCAGCTATTTCATGAGGAATCTCGTTAGAAGCCACCGAGATCACTCCTACGCCTCCCAGGGCGATCACCGGCAGAGTAACTGCGTCGTCCCCAGAAAACACCAGGAAATGCGGCGGCACCGCATTGCAAACCTCGGCAATCTGCGTCATGTTGCCGCTCGCTTCCTTCACTCCGGCAATATTGGGCACTTCGCTCAGCCGCGCCAGCGTCGCTGGCTCAAGGTTCGCCCCGGTTCGCCCTGGCACGTTGTACACGATGATGGGTTTGTCCACAGCCTCGGCAATCGCGCGGAAGTGCCGGTATTGGCCCTCCTGCGTGGGCTTGTTGTAGTAAGGTGAGGCGGTGAGAATTGCATTCACACCGGGGCGCGAAGCCACTTCCTTGGCCTTCGCAACCGCATCCTGAGTCGAGTTGGAAGTTGCCCCGGCCACGATAGGCACACGACCGGCAGCCACCTCAATCGTCGTATCGATGACGTGCAGCCACTCATCGTGATTCAGGGTCGGGGTTTCGCCCGTCGTGCCGCACGGAACCAGGAAGTCGATTCCCGATTCCACCTGCCATGCCACCAGGCTGCGCAAGGCTGCGTCGTCAATCGAGCCGTCCTGGTGGAACGGCGTTACTAATGCTGTACCGCATCCACGGAGTTGCATTTCAATAAGATAACGCGAATGGGCGCGGTTGCAAAATGCTGTTAAAACTTAGGCGATAGATCTTGATCAAGGGCCTAGCGAGATAAGCTCACTGGAGGCCCTACGCCCCAGCTTTGTCATTTCGAGCGGAGCAGAATCGCCAGTTTACGGGCGATTCTGCGTAGTCGAGAAACCCGCTTTTGTTGTTTGCCGGACCCATCGACGCAGGCTTCACTTACAGTTCCCGCCACACGTCCTTGAAGTCGAAGAAGCCTTTTCTTCCCACCAGCCACTCCGCCGCCCGCAGCGCGCCCTCCGCAAAGCCGCGCCGAGACTTGGCGTCGTGACACAGGTAAATCCTATCGGCAGGGGAATCGAACACCAGTTCGTGCAAACCAACCACGTCGCCTTCGCGAAAGGACGTAATCTCCAGTTCCTTGCCGGAGGCATCCTGCACGATCCGCCGCAGCGCCACGGCCGTGCCCGAAGGCGCGTCCTTCTTGTGGATGTGGTGCCGCTCAAAGATTTGCCCGGAGTAGTCGTGCCGCAGCGCAGCCGATGCGGCCTTTGCGATCTCGAAAAACAGGTTCACGCCCACCGAGAAGTTTGCGGCATAAAGCAGGCCAATGCCTGTGTCCTCCACGAGTTTCTGCACGCGGGGAATCTCCCCGTACCACCCCGTGGTGCCGACGACCATGTTCTTGCCGGCGCGAGCACACGCTTCGATGTTGCCAACAACGACGTGAGGAGTAGTGAAGTCGATAACTACGCCGATCTCCGCCAGGCGCGAGGCAGTCAGGGCTGATCCGTTCGGATTGTCCGCCGCGCATAGCACATCGACCTCATGCCCGCGCTGGCGCGCCACTTCGGCCACCAGCGATCCCGTTTTTCCTCGGCCCAGAACAAGAATCCTCATCTCGGACTATTCCGCCGCCAATCTTGCGCCGGTACTGTCGCATTAACAGATCGATTGACATCCAAGCACGCCCGAAGGTACACGAGGGAAAGACTTCCAAAATGACCTTCGTGAAACTTCGTGTCCTTGGTGGTGATTAGAGTGTGTTTCATAAATTGATTCTAAGGCAACTCGACAATCCTCCTCAGCGGCTAAAGCCAGGAGCCGTTTGGTCCGGAGGCGGCATGGCTGAAGCCATGCCCTACCCAAAACCCCACTTATGCAACACGCCGCAGTTTCTTGCCGTTGGTTGTCAGACTGCACGACTGTTCTTGCGTCGCAGCCCTACGCAAACACTTCCGGATCCGGATCGGCGAAGAACGTCGAATGCAAGCGTTTCACCACCTGAGGCACGTCGTCTTCTTCAATCACAAACGTCAGATTGATTTCCGACGCCCCCTGCGAAATCATTCTGATCTGCACGTCGGACAACTCGCCGAACACGCGGGCCGCGACCCCCGGCTTGTCGCGCAGGTTTTCCCCCACCACGCAAACGATTGCCTTGCGGCCCTCGTACTTCACGTCGGCCAGCTTCGCCAGATCCGCGGCCAGAGCCGGGATTGACTCGTTGGAATCCACGGTGACGGAAACGCTCACTTCCGATGTGGAGACCACATCCACCGACACCCGATGCCGGTCAAAAACCTCGAAAATTGCCTTCAGGAACCCGTGCGCCAACAACATTCGCGTGGCCGCCACATCGATGATGGTGATCCGCTTCTTGGCGGCAATTGCCTTGAAAAAATTCCGGCATGACGGCACACGTGCGGCAATCCGCGTTCCTTCGCAGCCTGGGTTCCGGGAATTCAGGATATACACCGGAATGTTCTTCTGCACCGCCGGCAGCACGGTGGAAGGGTGCAGCACTTTGGCGCCGAAATACGCCAACTCCGCCGCCTCGTCGAAGCTGATGACCTTAATCCGCCGAGCATCCGGGCACAGGTTGGGATCGGTGGTCATCATGCCATCCACGTCGGTCCAGATGTCGATGCGTTGCGCGCCCAGCCCAGCCCCGATGATCGCTGCCGAATAGTCCGAACCGCCGCGGCCAATGGTCGTGGTGACCCCGGCCTTGGTAGCTCCAATGAAACCTCCCATGACTGGGACCTTGCCGGTGTCAAGCAAAGGTTGAATCTTGCTCTTCAGGCGCTCATGGGTTTCTTCCATGAGCGGAGCAGCCTTCATGTAGTTGCTGTCGGTGACAATGCACTGGCGCGAATCCACCATGACGGCATCGATACCGCGTGCCGTAAATGCCGCCGCCGCAATCCGGCTGGAAAGCAATTCGCCTTGTGCGGCTACCTGATCGGTGGTGCGAGGCGTGAGTTCACCCACAGCGACGATGCCACGCAGTAGTTCATCCAACGCATCAAAGGATTCTTCTAACTCGCTGTGAAGGGTCGTGAATATGCCGGTTCCAAGCAGCTCACCGGCAGTCGTGTAATGGCGCTCGCGCAGGGCTCGGGAAAGATCCAGCGCGGTCTTGCGGTCGCCGCCTCCGGCAGCGCGCGCTATAGCCAGCAACTGGTCGGTGACCTTTGCCAGGGCGCTGACCACGACCACCGGTTTCAGCGCAAGCCGGTCCTTAACGATGGCAGCGACACGGTCGATCGCGGTGGAATCCTGCACCGAGGTCCCGCCGAATTTCATGACGATCATTGGCAAGAACCTCGTCCGGAGAAGCTTGTGTGCAAAGCACCGTCGGAGCTCACGACAAATATCCCCGCGCCTTCAGGAGTTCGGCGTTCAGCAGGGCAGCGCCGGCGGCGCCGCGGATGGTGTTGTGCGAGAGCACGGTGAACTTCCAATCCAGCACGCCACAGGGACGGAGCCGGCCCACTGTAGCAGTCATGCCATTGCCGGCGTCAACATCAAAACGCGGCTGCGGCCGATCCACAGCGGTCAAATACCGCACCGGATGCTGCGGCGCGGTCGGCAAGTTCAACTCCTTCGGAACCGCCGGAAACTCGCTCCAGGCCCGGATGATCTCTTCCGGCTTGGCTTTCCTCTTCAGCTTTACCGAGACCGATTCAGTGTGCCCGTCCTCCACCGCCACGCGGTTGCAGTGCGCGCTCATGCCGAATTCTGCCGGCGCAATTTTTGCCCCGTCGAGTTTCCCCAACAGCTTCTGTGTCTCCTCCTCCATCTTCTCTTCTTCTTTCGCAATGTAGGGGATCACGTTGCCAAGAATATCGAGCGACGCAACTCCGGGATAGCCTGCTCCACTCACGGCCTGCATCGTCACCGCCATGACCGCCTCCAACCCGAAATGCTGCTGCACAGGAGCGAGCGCCAGCACCAGCCCCATAGCAGAACAATTGGAATTGGTGACCACGAAACCGCCGGATTTCTTGCGCCACGACTGAACATCGATCAACTTGATGTGGTCCGGATTGACTTCCGGAATGATCAGCGGCACATCACTCTGCATGCGGAGCGCGCTCGAATTGGAGACGACGGCGCAGCCCGCCTCGGCGAAACGCGGCTCCAGTTCTTTAGCAATCGAAGCGTCGAGCGCGGCAAAAATCACCTTAGGAGCGCCGTCCGGTTTGGCCGGAGAAACATGCAATGCCGCCACGCGCGCTGGCAGCGGAGTTTTCATCCGCCAGCGGACCGCTTCGCCATAAAGACGGCCTTCGGATCGGTCGGAAGCCGCCAGCCAGGCCACTTCAAACCAGGGATGGTGTTCCAGCATCTGCACAAAGCGCTGCCCGACAACACCGGTCGCGCCCAGGATTCCCACGGGGATCTTCTTCGACATGATGCTTTGGATTTTACAACGTCCACCCCACTTTTCTAAAAGGCTTGCCCTGTTGGGGTTTCAGGCGTCGGCATTGTCCTGTGCTGCGTTGTGTGGCGTCCGGATGCGGCCTGCTGCGGGCAGACCCCGGCGGAGTTTCTTGACCGACTCCCGCCGCGACAGTTCAGCCGCATAGCGGCTTGTCTTATTCCACGGCGCTCGGGCGACCGCCAAAATTCGTCTGAAGCTGCCAGGCAGGGACGAGCAGGTCGAACTGCCATTACACTAAGCACGTAATGCTAAGGAGTGGCATGGCAGATTCAGGGTTGGGTACGCAGGCTGATGAGGTTCCCCGGCAAGTGGACCGTCCGAAGCGTCGGTGGTGGCGGGATGCACGCCGAGTTGTCTTGGTTTCCGTTCTACTGCTGGTTCCTTGTTTTTGGCAATCGCGTATTCAGGCCGGGGACCTCTCCAGCCATTTGTACAATGCGTGGCTCGCCACGTTAATCGGCCAAGGAAAAGCGCCAGGGCTCTGGATCGAACCTCGATCCAACAACGTGTTGCCTGACCTAGCCATGCAGTGGCTGTTACAGCACGGGGGCCCCGGACTTGCCCAAAGAATCCTGGTTTCGGCGGCGGTGCTCATTTTCGGTTGGGGAGTCATCGCATTCATCTCTGCCCTAGCCGGCAGAAAAAACTGGTGGCTTATCCTGCCATGCGTGTGGATGTTGACTTACGGATTCTTCTACGAGATGGGTTTCTTCAATTTCTATCTTTCCTTCGGGCTTTGCTTCGGTTATCTGGCGATTTTCTGGCGGAGTGGGTGGTGGTTGTGGCTGGCAGCCACTCCCCTCTTGATTCTCGCCTGGACGTCCCACCCATTTCCTGTGGTTTGGGCAGTTGGCACGGCTGCATATCTCGCGGTCACTCGGAACCGCCAGCTGTGGCAACGCCTGGTAACACTGGGCCTGGGTGTGCTGGTTCTCTGGGTTGCCCGGTACGTACTAATGAGCCGCTTCCAGTGTCGTTGGTTTTGGGGGCAGATGTTGTTGGTAAGCGGGGCCGACCAGGCGCTGATTTTCGGCTTGAAGTATCTGTACATCGTTGCCGCGGTATTGCTGGTTTCAATCCTGCTTGCCGTCCGCTTGATCAAAACGTACGGCTGGACGAAACTGGCCGCCAGCCTGCCTTTCCAGCTTTGGGTTCTCAACGCGGTTGCCGTCGTGCTGCTCCCCAACGATGTTTTCTTTCCGGCGTACGCGGTGGCGTTCGGTTACGTTGCCAATCGTCTCTCATTGCCTGCGGGCATTATGGCTTGCGCCCTGCTCGCCCAGGTTCCACTCCGAATGTATGAGAAGATTGCGATGGTCATGATTTTGGCAGGCTTTTCTGCCATGCTGTATGTGGACACGCGAGAATTCAACCGGTGGGAAGATAGCGTTGATGCCAAGATTGCGCAACTCCCATTCGGACAACGTGTGATAAGTTCACTCCCGGTTTTGTCGGTTCCAGTGGATCCGCTGAAGCATATGGTTGACCGGGCTTGCGTGGGACACTGTTATAGCTACGCGAATTACGAGCCTTCGACTCGGCAATTTCGGATTCGAGCCACGAAAGGCAATGCAATTGTACTTTCCGAGTACGCAGATGTTTATGCCATCGAGAAGACGGAATATGTCGTGCAGCCTCAGGATCTCCCCTTGTACTTAATCTATGCCTGTCACCCATTGCAATGGGAGGCATGTGTTCGTCCGCTGGCTGCGGGCGACGTGGTAGGGAGGGGCCTGGAAAGCGCGGGCTCGATGGACCTCGCGCGAAGAAAGGTAGCCGCGGAACGCGTACACCAGAGATTTGGCGGAGACATCTACGGCACGGTAGATGAACAATACGAAGGCGGGCCCGCCCTTGTCGTGCACAACAAGAACGCGAATGACGAATGGGCTGAGAGATTCTTGACGGAGAGCGTAAACTCCCCAACCAACCAACTCATGTGGAAGATCGGATTCCGCAGTTATCTCGTAACGAACGAAAAAGACGCCTGGCAAATAGACATCGTAGAGGACCCAAAGTACCGTTCGCCGTCCAAAGGCCAACCCCCGCCGGTGAAGCCATAATCAGCAGTGTATGAGGCATCTGCCCTGCATGATCGGTAATCGGCTTCGAGTCTGTCCATGATCCCCAACAACCGAAACCAAGGAACCAGAGGGCGGCGAAAGCTGCTCTTTCGCTTTGTTGTCCGCCGAACCCAGCCACAACTCACCAACCCGGCCAGGGAAGCGCAGTCTGCCGCGTCCCCGGCGGTCTCGACCAAACGGTTTTCTACAAGCACTAACTGGCCCGCAGCCTGGGTCTACGCCTATGGTAACCCTCTCGCGATATGCCGCATTCGCCCAAGTAGCTTAAGGACCACCGCTTCCGCTGCTCGCCCCCAGTTCCTGCTCACAGGTTCTCGATCACCAGCTTAAGGTAATTCCAGAAACTCTCCACCGACGATATCAGCACGCGCTCGTTCGGGCTGTGAGGATCGACGATCGTCGGACCGAAAGACACCATCTGCATGCCGGGATATTTCTCGCCAATGACGCCACACTCCAGACCAGCGTGCATGGCGATCAGCTTTGCCGGCTCGCCAAAGAGTTTCTTGTGCACCTCCTGAAGCTTACGCACGATGTCGCTGTTGGGCTCCGGCTTCCAGCCGGGGTATTTGCCTGAGTGCTCCACTTCAAAGCCCGCCAGCCCGCATACCGTCGCAACCATGCGGGCGGCAGCGAGCATGCTGCTCTCGATCGCACTCCGCTGACTGGTAACAATCTCCACCATGTCGCCTTTGGTGCTGACAGTCGCCAGGTTCGTGGACGTCTGGACCAAGCCGGCAACATCGGGACTCATCGCCACAACGCCATGATGCAAGCTCGCCAGTAGCGCTACGGTCTGTTTCGCGTCATTCGCGTCCAGCGTTTTTCCCGGTCGTTCGGCCTTCTCAACCGTGATCTGCAGTCCGGAATCGAACCCTCCCAAGTCGGCCTTGTATCCAGCTTCGGCTGTAGCTACAAGGGATTTCAGTCCGCTCTCGCGCGAGGGATCGACTAGCACCATAGCCGCAGCTTCGCGTGGAATCGCGTTCTGCGCGCTTCCACCGTTGATTTCGGCGATTTCGATCGGCAGGCGATCCAGCAATCCCTGAAGAACCCCTCCCATGATTCGCAAGGCATTGCCGCGGCCTTGATGGATATCGACACCGGAGTGGCCACCTTTCAGGCCAGACACCTTGATGCGCCAGGCTGATCCTGCGCCGGCAGGACGAAGCCCGACTTTACGTCGAGCAGCCGTCTTGATGCCACCTGAACAACCGATGCAGAGTGTGCCTTTCTCTTCGTTATCAAGGTTGAGAAAGTACTTGGACTTCAGCAAGCCCGCCGGAAATTCCGCAGCGCCGGTGAGTCCGGTCTCCTCGTCAATCGTGAAAACAAACTCCAACGGGCCATGGGCAATGTCATTGCTCTCCATCACGGCTAGGGCGGCGGCCACGCCGACTCCGTTGTCGGCGCCCAGGGTCGTACCATCTGCCTTCAGCCAGTCGCCATCTCGTACCACCTTGATGGGGTCGGCATCGAAATCATGAACAGTTCCCTCGTTCTTTTCACAGACCATGTCGAGGTGGCCCTGCAAGAGAGCCATCAGCGCTGCCTCGCGTCCCGGCCGCGCGGGTTTGCGAACTATTAGATTGCCGACATCGTCCTGCACGGATTCGAGACCTAGCTTTGTGGCGAGCGTCCGGACGTAATCGCGCACGGCGGCCTCTTTGGTCGAGGCGCGAGGGATCGCCGCTAATCTGTCAAAGTGCTTCCATATCGGTTCAGGTTTCAGGTTGGTGAGTTCAGGTATCATGACACGCTCCTTGGGATTAAGAACTTACAGTCATCGTTCTGTGCGGACGCAATGCTGCCACGTCCCTTGCTGGAAGTGTAATCTGAACATCGTTGGTAGTGCTGTGGATCGATTCTCGTATCAGGGCATGCGGAAGCGTTCGTTACCTGGACGGTTCGTCCCGACCGCGAAGTCCGCCCCGAGGACTAGAATGGACAATTCGCACGTCACCAGACCCGGAGGTGCCGCACGCATCCACTGGAACCAGGCCTGACAAAGTCAAACTTCTTTTCGTGATTTCCCCGAGAAATCGCTGTGCAAACCCGGGCGCCCTGCAGCGTATTCCAACTGCTCTTATTCCAAGAAAAGTGCATGGCTCACCCGAATTCGCTACGGCTCAATGAAGATGGGCGGGAGCCGTTCGGTCAGACAATTGAACTTGAACTCGGAGTGCTGGAGGAGAATGAGTCAGCAGGAAGGAGGGGGACGATTATAAAGGCTTTCTTCCAATCGCAGCCCCCCGCGGGCGCCAAGTAGAGATAAAACGTGGGGACGTCGAGAACCGCGTGGTGAACCCCGGGAGCAGTCCAAGTAACTGCATCCAGAATCCAGGTGTTGTCGCATCGCCTGCGCCGAGGCAGATTTCACGCTGTGGACCTGGCTGGCAGTTGCGTGGAAGGTCCTGGTCGCCAGACTTCCAGCCAAAGCGAAAACGGCCAGGGCGACGACGGCGGACCGCCAACCCCCGGCGTTTCTACTTGGAAGTAACTTGCTATTGACCCACATCGCAATACCTACCGCGAACCATGCACCAAGAAAGCTTAGACGCGTCCAACCCGTGCCGACCCACATTTGATCCAGAACCACCAGATAGTGAGTCAGTTGTTGGCTGTCTGATGCCAGAGTAAGCGGACAGTGAGCGGGGCTTGTAACCCAGCTAAGTTGTTGGTGGAGTTGGTTGCGGGGGGTGGATTTGAACCACCGACCTTTGGGTTATGAGCCCAACGAGCTACCAGACTGCTCCACCCCGCAACTTCATCATAACAACCGTGCCACCCAGCGTCAAACTTCCGCATCACACATCTAAGTGACGTCGCAACAATGGCTGAGTCAACAAGGCCGACTCTGCACGGAGTCGGGAGATGCAAAATCGACCCGGCGTGTCGCGCGAAGAACAAACCGCACGGCCGATGATCGTTAGTAACTGTGTCCCGTTTCGGGACACTTATTGTGCTTACAGATATTTTTAATGACTACGCGCACTCAACTGGGCTATTGTGAAAATAGTTGCAGTCGTTGCCTAGGAAGATAAACGGGAGGCGGCGAATGACGGAAAATTACGACTTCGGCCAACTGTACCGGGCGGCGCTGGCTGAGACTAATCCCGAAGAGAAATCGCGTTTGCTGCGGGAAGTTCAGTTCATCCTCTTGCGATGGCAGCAACAGGCCATCACCTCTGCTCTCGCCGAGCGCAAGCGCTCCGAGCGCACCTATACCGACTCTGCCGCCTGAGGACGTTGCTGCTGTAAGAGACGGCCATTCCATTCATGCTTAGCCCATGCGGGCATCCGCCCCGAGTCGTAATAGAATCGGAGTAATGAAGCCAAGACCCAGTAATCCAACCGTTGCCTACTTTTCCATGGAAATCGCTCTGGATCCCAATCTGCCCACTTACAGCGGCGGTTTGGGTATTCTGGCTGGCGATACTCTTCGGTCTGCAGCCGACCTGGCTGCTCCGCTGGTCGCCATTACGCTTGTCTATCGCAAGGGCTATTTTCGCCAGGCGCTCGATAAGAGCGGCAACCAAACCGAACAGCCCCAGCCGTGGCAGCCGGAAGCCACTCTGAAAGAGATGAAGGAACGAGTTTCAGTGCGGCTGGAAGGCCGCGAGGTGTGGATTCGCGGCTGGCTTTACACCATTACAGGCGTTACCGGGGCAACCCTGCCGGTGTATCTGCTTGACACGGATCTTCCCGAGAACTCCGCACTCGACCGTACCATTACAGATTCTCTGTACGGTGGAGACGATCATTATCGTTTCTGCCAGGAAATCGTGCTCGGGTTTGGCGGTTTCAAACTGCTGCAAAAGCTTGGCTACAATTCCATCCAGTCGTACCACATGAACGAGGGCCATTCGGCTCTGCTTGCGCTCCGTCTATTGGAAAAGCGGCTGGATCAAAGCTTTGCCGGCCGGGTGAAGAAGCTGGACATTGACGGCATCCGCAAGATGTGCATCTTTACTACCCATACTCCCGTGCCGGCGGGGCACGATCAATTCACGCGCAAGCTGGCGGAGCAGGTGCTGGCGCCGGAGCACATATCGGTTTTGGACGAAGCGGAAGCTTGGCACGGAGACTTCCTGAATATGACCTATCTGGCGCTCCGCTTTTCGGGTTACGTGAATGGAGTGGCCATGCGGCATGGCGAAGTTTCGCGCGGCATGTTTCCCAACTATCCCATTAGCGCTATCACCAACGGCGTTCACGCGGTGACTTGGACAGCGCAGCCTTTCCGTGAGCTGTTTGATTGCCATGTGCCGGGTTGGCGCACCGATAATAACTACCTGCGTTATGCCATCAGTATTCCTCTGGAGGAGATCCGCCAGGCTCACGTGTTGGCGAGGCAGAATCTGTTCAAGGCCATCCAGGAGCGCACTGGTGTTGCACTGGACCCGAAGGTCTTGACGATTGGTTTTGCCCGCCGCGCCAGCACCTACAAGCGCGCCGATCTGCTGTTCAGCGACCGTGAACGCCTAAAACGAATTGCCCGAGACTCTGGGCCTCTGCAATTGGTATACGCGGGCAAAGCCCATCCTCGCGACGATGCCGGGAAGGCCCTCATCCGCAAAGTGTTTGAGGGAGCCGCGGCGATTGCCGATGCGGTGCGCACAGTCTATCTGGAGAACTACGACATGCACTGGGGAGGCCTGATCACCAGTGGCGTGGACCTGTGGCTGAACACGCCCATGCGTCCTCAGGAAGCTTCCGGAACCAGCGGCATGAAGGCGGCCATGAACGGCGTTCCCAGCTTTAGCATCATCGATGGCTGGTGGGCGGAAGGGCACATTGAAGGCGTGACCGGCTGGTCGATTGGGAGCGAAGAAATCGCCGGTGACCCGGACGCTGACGCCGGAACCCTGTACGACAAGTTGGAGCGCGAGATCGTGCCCATGTTCTACGGACGCCCCAACCGCTACACCGAGGTGATGCGTTCCGCCATCGCCTTTAACGGCGCATTCTTCAATACGCAACGCATGTTGCAGCAGTACTTGGCCAACGCCTACACCCGCACCACCGACTCGGTGTACGCTGCGCCGCTGGTCTGAGCGCCCTCAGCCTAGCAGTTTCACCGTAGCTGTTTTCCGGCAAGGGCCCGGCTTTTAGCCGGGCCGGTGTACGCCGGAAGATAATTTGGCCTTTAGGCCCCGAGGTTCGCTCCCTCAGAAAGCCCCATCAAGGTGCTGCTTCCTGCTTTGCCTCCATCTTGCACCAGAACAGCATCATCAGCGGGTACACGATACCCACCAGCGTAATCCGCCATCCTGCGTAATGATGGTGAGGGCAGGAACTACATTTGTAAACCCCGGCAATCAGGAAAGTCGGAATCGAAAGATATACCGTCGCCGGCGCTAGAACGCTGACAAGCCGCGAACGGATGAGAAGGGCGACGCCGGTCCACAACAACACAGCTCCGGTGACGGTGCCCAAAGCCCCAACGATCAGCGGGTCCCTCTCACTGTTAAGGACACCACGATACACAAGTTCCTGCACACCCCCGGCGGTTTCCAGGGCTCCAAATACAATTGCGAACAGCGAAACCGCCATGTGACCACGCATGCCTCTCCTCCTAGGTGAAATTGCTGGCAGCTCAAGTAACCGCTCTGAAAAAGACCAGGACCAATACGGACGACGCAAGAAATGAAATCGCCCCGGCCATCACCGCATTGCTGGCAAGGCGCAACGGCATTGCCACGGTCAACAATTCCCACAAGGCACATCGCCAAAGAGAAATCATTCCAGCCGGCCCGCGTTCGACGATGGCGTCACGCATCACCGCCTGGAAGACGTCCGCCATCTCCGCACCGAACTTGTGGCGCAGATCACCCGGATAGAAAATCAGCAAGCCTGCGTAGACCGCTCGGCTCAAGCGAACGATTGCCAATTCTTTTTCACTGGACATAAATCACTCCGCTGTTCCCGGCACTAGCTTTCGCCTGCGCGCTAATCGCACCACCGAATCCATGCGTGCGAGTTCAGCCTCCAGCAGCGATTTGCCATTGCCCTTGAGCCGGTAGTATCGCCGCCGGCTATCTTCCGCGCTGCGGCTCCCCACTACTTCTTCGATCAGCCCTGAATCGAGCAGGCGTTGCAGCGTTGTGTAGAGCGTTGCCGGCCCCATGCGGAACTTGCCATCCGACAGCGCCGACGTTTCCTGCATGATGGCGTAGCCGTGCTTTTCGCCGTCGGACAGCGCGAACAAGACGTAGAAGACAGCCGGCTTCAGCGGAAGAAGTGGTCGCAATTCCTCAGGGAGATTTCGCTTCATCACGTGTGCTCTGTAACTATGTCACGCACAGATATATCAGAAGATGATATAACAAGCAAGCACAAACCTCAGGGGATGACTGTTGATGAATCGCCATTTTCACTCAAAACCCTGGAATAGGGCCGATGACCTCGTCGGCGGGCAGCCGATCCAAAGGCTTAGGTGTTAACGCAACATGCGCACTGCCGCAAACGAACTGCCAAACATGTGGTGCCGCCTCGACTCTGCCCGTCAGGTCCAGTTTAAGCTGCTGCATTTTGGCTGTGCCAAACACCCAACCGGGGCTTGTCATTCTCCCACTCGCAGAACCAGAGCTTTGCCCGGGTCGATTCCCGCCACGACGACTTCTGCCAACGCGCCGTCAACTGCTTTGCGCGAACCGGCGTGAGTCAGCACGCGCACCTGATTTTGTGAAGACGCAGTTTTCGCCCATACCGCTGCCGCCCGCGCTACGCCCACTCTGTTGCGCTCCAGCACAGAAGTGATCGTCCCGATTGCGCTGGGATCGTCCACCGCAAAGCGCAAGTAATGCCTACTCTCATAATCGCGCCGGGCAGCGCCTACGGTAGCGCCATGGACGGGATGGAAACCGCCCTTGTGACAGGCAATATCGACAATGTCGGAAAGCACGGCGCTGGCACTGGGCAACGGTCCAGCTCCCTTGCCGCAGAACAGCATCTCGCCGACCGCGTCGCCGCGCAACAGCACGGCGTTGTTCTCATCGCGGACGACGGCCAACTGATGGCTCTGCGGCAACAGGACAGAAGCGGCCCGCAGCGAGATCGTGTCGTCCGCCAATTCAGCCGTTGCTACATGCTTGATCACGTAGCCCAACTCATCTGCGGCTTGCACATCGTCGGCAGTGATGCTGCGAATGCCTTCCACCTGAATTGCATCTTGGGAAACCTCTGCATTGAAGGCGAGCTCTGCCAGAATTTTCAACTTCTGGGCCGCATCATGCCCGTCCACATCGAGCGTCGGGTCGGCCTCGGCAAAACCCTTGGCCTGCGCTTCATGCAACGCGGCGTCAAAGCCGACGCGGTCTTCGGTCATACGGGTCAGAATGTAGTTGCTGGTTCCATTCAGAATCCCACTCAGGCTCTGAATGCGGTTTCCCACCAGCCCGCTGCGCAATGCGCGGATGATCGGAATGCCGCCGCACACGCTGGCTTCAAAGCCAAGCCGCAGCTTTTTCGCTTCGGCGGTTTTCATCAGGCTGAATCCGTCGATGGCCAACAGAGCCTTGTTGGCAGTCACCACGTGCTTACCGCCAGCCAGCGATTCCTGGATGAAGCTGCGGGCCGGCTCGATTCCGCCCACTAGCTCGACCACCATATCGCAGCCATTCTTCAGGACCTTCTCCGGCTGTGTGGTGAGTAGGGCGGGGTTCACGCCGGACCGCTCTTTTGTCAGGTCTCGCACCAGAATCTTGGTGATGCTCAACTCCACGCCAGAGCGTTGCCGAATGACAGCATCATTTTTGTTTACCAGTTCCACCAGGCCGCCGCCAACGTTGCCGCAGCCCAGCAATCCGATTTTTAGTTTCCGCGTAGCCATAAATCACATCCCATCTCTGTAGAGACGTAGCTTGCTACGTCTCTAGCCTGCTAAGTTTCTAGCTTGCTGCGTCTCTACGAAAAAACTACGAACAGCCGCCCGCAATCGACGGCACTAATAACACCTCGTCGCCATCTTGGAAGGCGTAATCGCTCCCGCCCAGAAAGCGAATGTCTTCTTCGTTCACATAAATGTTCAGGAACCGCCGGACCTGACCAGCCTCATCGCGCAGGTGCGGCCCGAGTTCCGGAAACTGCTCGCTGAGCCCAGAAAGCAGATCCGCCAGAGTTGCCGATGAACACGAGACTCGCGCGGTGCCTCCGGTCAGCCGACGCAACGCAGTTGGAACATGCACTGTGATCTTCATTTCAAGCCTCCATACTTTCTAAAATCCGTTCTTTTTCTGCCAAGGTCTCCAGCAACGCTTCGAATTCCGCCATCCTCGGCCGAATCGGTTCCGCCGCTGGGTAGGCGCCCGCCAGCGCATCGGTCGTCTTCAGCCCATTGCCCGTAATGCAAAGCACAGTGGTTTCCTCCGGAGAGATCCGTTCCTGTTGAGAGAGCTTGCGCGCGCAGCCTACGGTGACGCCGCCCGCGGTCTCAGTGAAAATCCCTTCAGTTTCGGCTAGGAGTTGGATGGACTGGACGATCTCTGGATCCAGAACATCCTCCGCCCAGCCACCGCTGTTCGTGATTGTCTGAATCGCATAGTGTCCATCTGCAGGATTACCGATTGCCAGCGATCGTGCTACAGTTGCTGGCCGCTGAGGTTCTATATCGGCATTTCCAGCCTTTACTGCAGTCGATATCGGCGAACACCCGCTGGCCTGCGCGCCGAAAAACCTAACTGGCTTCGGATCAACCAGCTCCAGCTTGATCAGCTCATCGAATGCTTTCTTCACTTTGGTAATCAGCGAGCCGCCAGCCATAGGGACCACCACGTTATCCGGCAGCCGCCAGCCCAGTTGCTCGGCGATTTCGTAACCCACCGTCTTCGAGCCTTCGGCGTAGTAAGGCCGCAGGTTTACGTTGACGAATCCCCAGTTGCGCTCGTCGGCGATTTGCGAGCAAACCCGATTGACCTGGTCGTAGCTGCCCGCAATGCGCACCAGATTTGCACCGTACACCTGGGTTCCAAGAATCTTCGCTGGCTCGAGGTCGGCAGGGATAAAGACCCATGCCTTGAAACCATTGCGCGCCGCTTGCGCTGCCACGGAATTCGCCAGATTTCCGGTGGAGGAACAAGCCACCGTGTCGAATCCAAAGCTGCGCGCTTGCGCCAACGCCACCGCTACCACGCGGTCCTTGAAACTCAGCGTTGGCAGGCAAACGGCATCGTTCTTGACGAACAGATTCTTCAAGCCAAGCGACTGTCCCAACTGCGGCGCGGCCAATAGCGGCGTGAATCCTGCTGGCACACTCGGCTGATGATTTTCCGGCAGTGGCAGAAGTTCCGAGTAGCGCCACATGTCGGGTGCTCGGCTGGCGATGCGCTCGCGCGTAAAGCTGTCGCGCACCGCGTCGTAATCGTAGGTGACCTCTAGAGGAGAGAAGCAGGCGTCGCAGATCGACCGGGGCTCGTTTCCCCAAGTCTTGCCGCATTCCCGGCATCGCAGTTCGTAATATTCCATCTTGCCACTCGCTTTCTTTGTCTGTAGAGACGTAGCTTGCTACGTCTCATTCATGCGAGTAGCCGGGAACGACCCGGGAAAAAGAGTCCTAAAATACGAAAGCCTCTTTTTCCAGGAAAAGGAAAAGAGGCTACGGAAGCAAATATAGCTCGCGTCCGGATCTCATGTTCCCTGTTTCCAGGAGAGAGTTGGCACCAGCCAGCCAGGATATATGATCCTGGCTCGGTTGCCGTGGCGTCACAGGGCTCGTCCCTCAGCCACTCTGCATGAAATTTCACGTCCGCTCCCCAAAACAGCAAAGAAGAGCAAACATGTGAGTGTGATGTTACCGGGAGAGCCCAAATTCGTCAAGCGAAGACTTGGGTTATGTCGTTAGCACATGATATGTCCGGTTGGATTAGCAAGTGATCTGTCCGCTTTGCAGGCGGCGAGGGTGAGAGACCATGGGCAGCATGATCTCTTACACGCAGGCCGCGATGGAGCGGACGATGAA
>Ga0326728_10004338_pt1 | contig 42138 bp, 37 predicted proteins | sample MB3enrmetagenome_FD_207602 | JGI IMG/M metagenome (GOLD analysis project Ga0326728, IMG submission 207602) | Lab enriched peat soil microbial communities from McLean, Ithaca, NY, United States - MB31MN | ecosystem: Environmental > Terrestrial > Soil > Wetlands > Peat | place: USA: New York... | reverse complement strand
CGTACGCGGTGCGGCGGGTGCCGTTGGGCTTCAGCCTGATGTTCGGAGCCGGCACCCTCTCCGGGCTGCTGGGAATCGGCTCGGGAGCGGTGAAAGTGCTCGCCATGGATCAGGCCATGAAGATTCCATTCAAAGTGTCCACTACGACCAGCAATTTCATGATCGGGGTGACGGCTGCGGCCAGCGCCGGCGTCTATTTGAGCCGCGGATACATTGATCCGGCGTTGGCGATGCCGGTGATGCTCGGGGTGTTGGCGGGCTCGTTGCTGGGAAGCCGCGTGCTGGTTAAAGCCCAGGTCCGAGCGCTGCGCTACGTATTCAGCGCGGCCATAGTCCTGCTCGGTTTCGAAATGCTTTACAGCAGCGTAGCGGGGAGGCTATGACCATGAAGTGCCCGTGTCCTCAGGTTTCCGACGATCGCCAAATCGAAATGCTCATCGGGACTTTGCTGCGTGTGGGGGTAATGCTGGCGGCTGCCGTGGTCCTGCTGGGCGGCGTGATTTTTCTCGTCCGTAACGGCCATACTCAACCTGACTACCATGTCTTCCGCGGCGAACCCGGCAATCTGGAAAACGTCCCCGGCATTGTGCGCAGTGCCCTGGATGTGCGGGGCCGGGGCATTATCCAATTGGGCCTTCTGCTGCTGATCGCCACACCCGTTGCCCGCGTGGCGTTCGCGGCCGTGGCCTTCGCCCTGGAAAAAGACCGCCTGTACGTCTATGCCACACTCATGGTGCTGGCGATCCTGGTGTTCAGCCTCAGCGGACATGCGGGATAGACCTTGAAGGCAAGCGCACTAAGACCATTGGCTGGAAGGATGCCGAGGCCGCACGGCAGGCCATCAGCCAGAGCTGCCAGCGATATCAATCGTACCCTCGCCGGACCGTGTAGTTAGTGCTGCGACCCATTGATCTGGGCTTCTGCGTTAAGCCAATCCTTCAGCGCCTGACCATCCACCCGGCCGCGCTCTTCGTAAAGCTGATAGGCCCGCACACGAATCGCTTCTTCCGCCGGCAGGCTGGACACATGGCGCGGATCGCTGGGCATGGAACGTCCACCCTGATCCGGCAGTACGGGGTCAGTTCTCTTAGCTTTGGGCGCGGACTTGACTCGGGAAGCCATGAAATCCTCCGAAATTAAGAAAGAGATTCTCCCCGCCTGCTTCTTGACAGCAAGTAAGAACCTCAATGATTGCTGTTGTCAAAAATGACAACCCTTCAACCTTACCGAAATATCCGCTCTGATTCCATACGGCGGGTCAGAGCCGGCCTGAGTTCCCCGGTTCGGCGCAACAGAGAAGGAACAGTGCATTCGGGGGTGGCGCGGTATTCGCTGAACCGCGAACAGCGAGCTACAATGAATCCTCTCAAGGAGGTTACGGCATGAGCGCCACCGCAGTGTTTTCCAACCAGACGGCCCGTTTTGCGCAGTTCCTGGAATCGTTTTCCTACGAGCAAATTCCCGCGCCGGTGCTGGCGCAGACCAAAGACGTGATCTATGACGGGATCGGTGCGCTGCTGGCGGCGACTTCGCCGAAGTACGACATTGGTGCGGTTTTACAGCGTCTTGTGCGCGAGACCGGCGGTCCGCCCGAATCCCAGGTTTTCGGAACCGCGTTGCGCACCAATTGCGTGACCGCCGCACTGGTGAACGGCGCGTTCGGCTACTACTGCGACATTGAAAGCCACCACCCGGGCGCCATCATGCATGCCATTGCGGTGGTTGGCCCCGCGGCCTTCGCCGTGGGCGAACGGATGCACCGCTCCGGCCGCGACGTTCTGGCGGCCATCGTCGTGGGCATCGATGCCGCTTGCCGGCTAAGCTATGCTCTCAGCGGCCCGGCGCTGTATGCGCGCGGATTTCATCCGACGTGCGTAGCCGGAACTTTTGGCGCGCTGGCCGCCGCTGGCCGTCTTTTCGGCTTGCGCGGCGATTCCTGGCTGCACGCTCTCGGCTTGGCCGGCCAGGAAACTTCCGGCCTGCTCTCCTGGGTCGATGATCCTACCGAACACTCCCGCCCCTTCAGCATGGGGCTGGCCGCGCGCCACGGCGTCTTTGCCGCTCACCTGGCCTCCTGCGGCTTCGGCGGACCGCCTGCCATTTTCGAAAGCAAGTACGCCCTCGGCCAGGCGTTTACCGGGGAATGGCATGCCGACGAACTCTTCCGCGATCTGGGCGAGCGCTTCAAGATCATGGAAATGTATTTCAAACTCTATGCCTGCTGTGCTTTCATCCATCCCGCGCTGGACGGGTTTATGGACATCCTGGAAACCGAACGCCTCGATCCCGGCCACATCCGCCGTATCCATTTGCGCTATCCCAAGGATGGCTACAAAGTCATCGACAATAATCCGCTGCGCTCGCACTGCGCGCAGTACGTCCTGGCGCTTGCTGCCTACCGCGGGTACGTCGACTTCCACGACATCATCCACGATCGCCGCTCCGATCCGCGCATCCGTTCGCTTTCAGAAAAGGTTGAGGTCATCGGCGACGAGGAGACCAACCAAACCTATCCTGATCTATATCGCTCGATTATCGACGTTGAGCTGGACAACGGGATACGGTACTCGCGCGATGTTATGTATCCGAAGGGATCACCGCAGAATCCGGTCAGCCGCGATGTGCTGGACAAAAAATTCGCGAGGCTGACTCAAAACGTGCTGAGTCCAGACCGCGCTCAGCAGATTGCCGCTAGGATCGCGCGCCTGGAAGAGATAGAGGATATCGGCGAATTCACCAAACTGCTGGCGCTCTAGCCTTCGCCGCATTGGGAACGGAAAACGGACTTTCATTCTCGTCTCGAGGTGGGCAGATCTCCCAGGAAGGCGCGGAAGATATTGCAGGCCACCCGATCTACCCCTTCAGTCGGCAACTGTGTCTCGTGTAGCAGTTGTTTATCCAGCTCTGCCAGCTCGCGGTGCAAAACAAAGGTGCCATGGAGGGTGAATTTGATGATCCACTGATCGATGTGATCCACGCGGCCCTGCCGGGTCCATGTCTCCTGCGACATGTGTAGCTCCGGCGTAGCGGCGGAGACCAGCAAATCGGGAGGAACGAACGAGGCATAGTGTTTATCCGCCCGTTGGTCATCCGCAACGCTGACGCCATACTCCGTAAGCTGTCCCCGATCCAGAATGACGCCGACTAAGGCCGCGAAATTCTCCGGCGTGGTGCACCCTTCAGCCCATCCCAGGGTAGCCAGCAGCGGCAATGCGATGATGATTCGAAGTAGACTCATATCCTTTTGCAGCAACGATTCCCAGGAGATGTGATTTCTATAAGAGGTGTGGGGCCTCACTCCTGTTGCCAGGGCCAGAAAAGGATTTGTGTCCACCTGCCGGAGAAATTTAGGATTTCGGAATTCGGATTTGCGATGTACGGCGTTCGATGCACTCGCCGCTAGCAAGTCTTTTGAAATCCTAAATCCGAATTCCCAAATCCGAAATCGCCTTATCCGGGTCCGGCCAAAGCCAGGCGGCTCCGCGCACGCCGCTGGAATCGCCGTGCTGGGCGCGCACGATGGGAGTGCCGGCGTCGGCGCAGAAGGTATAGTTCTTCAGGAGTGCAGGCAGCGTCGGGTAGAGGCAAGTCAAATTGGAGAGGCCGCCGCCCAGCACAATGGTGTCGGGATCGAGCACGTTGACGATGACAGCCAGACTTCGCGCCAGGCGGTCCTGATAGAGGTCCAGACATTCGTTGGCCAGCGGATCGCCGCTCGCGGCAGCTTCGGCAATGGCGATGGCCGTGCTCTCCCGGCCGCTGCGGGCGCGGTATTCGTGCGCCAGGCCGGCGCCCGACAGAAAGGTCTCGATGCAGCCTCGCTTCCCACAGTAGCAGGAAGCGCCGGGCAATTCGTTGGCTTGGGGCCAGGGAAGCGGGTTGTGGCCCCATTCGCCGGCAACCTTGTTGTGTCCGACATGGACCTGCCGGTTTACCACGATGCCGCCGCCCACCCCGGTCCCAAGGATTACGCCAAAAACGACGCGCGCATTCGCGGCCGCGCCATCCACCGCCTCCGACAAAGCAAGGCAATTCGCGTCGTTTTCCATGCGTATCGGCCGTCCCAGCCGGGCCTCGAGGTCGCGATCAAGGGGCTTGCCGTTCAGCACGGTGCTGTTGGAGTTCTTCAGAAGACCAGTGACGGGTGAAATGGCTCCGGGAGTAGCAACGCCTACCGTACCGGTTTGGCCCGTCTCTCTTTCGGCGAAGGCCACCAGTTCGGCAACCGCGTTTAAGATACCTGGGTAATCGCCGGCCGGCGTGGGCACGCGATGCCGCAAGAGCGTAACTCCGTCGCCGGCAAGCGCAATTGCCTCGATCTTGGTACCACCCAAATCAATTCCGATCCTCATTTACGACACAAGCTAACCACAAAGGACACGAAGGACACAACTGGTAGGAAGCTAACCACAAAGGACACGAAGGACACGAAGGGATAGAAAAAATACGGGGAAATACCTGCCGGCCCCGGGGAAAACACGCCACATTTAAGGGAAGGCCTGCCGAAGCCTGCTTTATTCCGTTGTCTCCTTTGTGTCTTTTGTGGTTAGCTTGTTAGCCCAGTACACAAAGCGAAAGAAGAAACGATGGGGAAATATGCGTCGATCCCCCAGGAAACAGAACAATTGGGCAAAGCTTTACTCGATGCCGCCTACGAGGTACATACAGTTCTCGGACCCGGGTTTCTGGAGCGACTCTATGAAGAGGCGTTGTGTTACGAACTCACGTTCCGCAATGTGCCGTTTGAGCGGCAGAAACCAATCCTCGTGGCGTATAAAGGCGTTCAGATTGAAGGTCAGCGTCTCGATGTATTGGTCGGCGGAACTCTCGTAGTCGAGATCAAAGCGGTTGACGCCTTGCATCCCATCCATCAAGCGCAATTGATGTCCTATCTCAAAACCACTGGGCTGAGACAGGGCTTTGTCATCAACTTCAACGTGCCGCACTTGAGGGAAGGCATCTGCCGGGCAGTGCTCTAACCTAACCACAAAGGAGACAAAGGGGCAGAGTGGTATTCGGCAAATGCCCTTTTCTTGAATGTCCCGGCGATGAATGCGTATTTCGCGGTGTTTTTCTCTCCGTTGTGTCCTTCGTGTCCTTTGTGGTTAATTCATTCAGGGTCCTGGAGTCCCATAATTTCCGACACCGTTCCCGTCGCGGTAACTTTGCCGTCTGCCAGCAGCACCATCGTGCTAGCCAAACGCATGACCTCGGAGACCGAATGGCTGACGTAGACAATCGGTACCCGGCTCTCATCACGCAGGCGCTCGATATAGGGAAGGATTTCGGATTTGCGGGCTTCATCGAGGGAAGCGAGCGGCTCGTCCATCAGGAGCAGGTGCGGGCTGGCGAGCAATGCGCGGCCGATGGCGACCCGCTGTTTCTCGCCGCCGGAAAGCAGGGCCGGTCCGCGGTCGAGCAGGCCGCCGATGCCCAGCAATTCGACGATATGGTCAAGCTGCTCCCGCCGCCCACGTGCCGGCGTGAACCAGCGGCCATAGAGAAGATTCTGGCGGACCGTGAGGTGAGGAAACAGTCTCGGCTCCTGGAAGATATAACCGACGCGGCGGCGGTGCTTCGGGATGAATACGTCCCGTTCGGTATCGACCAATACCTTCTGCTGAACGGTAATCTTGCCCCGGTCGGGCCGCAGCAATCCGGCGATGATGTTGACCAGGGAAGTTTTGCCGGCGCCGGAGGGGCCGAACAGGGCGGTGAGCCCGCTGTCGGTGGTAAACCGGGCCTCGAGTGTGAAAGCTCCGAGCCGGCGGCTCACGTCCACTTCGAGATTCATAGGCCGGCCACCCGCCGCGCCACGCGCCTGGCCACGAACTCCGACAGAAAGAGTGCGACGGCAGAAATCAGGATCGAGACCAGGGCAAGCCGCATGGCGCCGGCATCGCCCCCGGGGACTTGCGTGAAGGTGTAGATGGCGGTCGGCAGCGTCTGGGTCTCGCCCGGGATATTCGAGACGAAGGTGATGGTCGCGCCGAACTCACCCAGGCTGCGCGCAAAAGCCAGGATCGCGCCCGCAATAATGCCCGGGAGGATCAAGGGGAGCGTTACGGTAACAAACACCCAGGGCGGACTGGCGCCCAGGGTCCCCGCCGCATCCTCCAGCCGCCGGTCCACCGCTTCGATGGAAAGCCGTATGGCCCGCACCATGAGCGGGAAAGCGACCACGGCCGAGGCCAGCGCAGCCCCGGTCCACCGGAAGGCAAAGACCAGACCGATGGTTTTCCAAAGCAGCCGGCCGAGCGGCCCATGTTTGCCGAACAGCAGCAGCAGGACATAGCCGGTTACTACCGGCGGCAAAATCAGCGGCAGATGAACGCATACGTCGAGGAATTCCCGTCCCCAGAACCGCCCGCGCGCCAGCACGAGAGCGATACAGACGCCAAACGGCAGGCTTGCCCCCACCGCCCATACGGCGACCTTGAGGCTCAGACGGATAGCAACGAGCTCAGCCTCCGAGAACTGGAAGAGGGACGACCCGGTCATAGCGTGTTCACTGCTTAAGCATCGTAAATCCCTGCTTTTCGAACAGCGGCCGGGCCTTAGCGGATTCCAGATAAGCCAAAAACGCGGCCGCATCCGAATTGGTCGAGTCCGCCGTGAGCGCAATAGGATAGATAATAGGCGGATGCGTATCCGCCGGGAAGAAACCAACCACCTTGACATTGCTATCCGCGGCGGCATCCGTCTGATAGACGATACCGAGGGGTGCCTCCTTGCGCGCCACCAGCGCCAGCGCCGCCCGCACGTTTTCCGCTTGCACGGCTTGACCCGCGACTGACGGCCATACTCCTAGCTTTTCCAGCGATGCTTTGCCGTATTTTCCGCAGGGAACCGAGGCGGTATCGGCCATGGAGAGCTTGCCGCCGGCCAGCAGCTTGGCGAGAGGGAAGCCCGGTTGAATCTTGACCTGGGCAGCACTGTCGCGCGGCGCGATCAGCACCAGCTTGTTCCCCAGGAGGTTTTTGCGCGTGCTGGGCTTGATCAGGTTGCGCTGCGTCAGGTAGTCCATCCAGTCGAGATCGGCGGAGATGAAAATGTCGGCCGGAGCGCCATTTTCGATCTGCTTGGCCAGCGTCGAACTCGCCGCCAGCGAGACCCGGATATGCTTCCCGGTCTCGCGCTGGTATTGCGCATTAATATCGTCCAGAGCGTCTTTGAGGCTGGCGGCCGCAAATACCAGCACGTCGCGGTTCTGCGCCGCCGCGGGCTGCCCGAGCACCCCCAATGCCATCGCTGCGATCAGGACGATCAGACAGCAGGGCTTCATCCCGAACTGAGGGCGAGTGCTCAACCGGTTTCGCATTGCAACCTCCTTTTTTCGGCTGGTTTGACCGGATCGTAACGCGACCTACAATGCCTGCTTTGCGAAGCTCCATTCTGCCACAAGAAAACCTCGGTTGTCTTGTTTGGATGACGTGCGACTTTTTATCAAGACGGGCCCAATGATGTATCCTGCTCTACGCAACCTCTTCTCACCAGGGGTTCACTATGGAGATACAAAACAGCCTGGCGCAGATAAGGCGGCAACGCGGGATTTCCGCCGCTCGCTTGGCAGCCTCAGTCGGAGTCAGCCGGCAAACTATCTATGCCATTGAATCGGGCAGTTATGTTCCGAACACCGCGGTAGGCCTCAGGCTGGCGCAGGCGTTAGGGGTGGGCATCGAGCAGCTGTTTCGACTGGAAGCCGCGGCCGATGCGCCCGCCTGCCTCAAAGAAGTTGAGTTGCTTCCGCAAGCCGGCCAGGCACGGCCGGGACAGGCTCTGCGCTTATGCAGCGTGAGTGGCCGGCTCATGGCGATCTCTCCCGAACCGAGTACCTGGGGGTTGCCGCGGGCGGATGCGGTTTTACTGGACGTCGGCCGCACGCGGAAGCAGACCGTGAAACTCAAGGCTCGGATCCTGGAAGAGGATTGGGAAAAAAGCGACCGGCTGCTGATCGCAGGCTGCGACCCGGCTGCGGCGGTTCTTGCGCATCATCTGCAGCGGCAGGGTGTCGAGTTGGTGATCACCTATCAGAACAGCTCGCGTGCGCTGCAACTGCTCAAGGACGGTGTGGTTCACTTTGCCGGCACCCACCTCCAGGATGAGAAGACCGGAGAATCCAACCTGCCCAAGATCCGAACGATGTTCCCCAGGGATTCGGTTGCGGTGATTGGTTTTGCCTCGTGGGAAGAAGGAATCGTGGTCGCTGCGGGCAACCCGAAGCATGTCCGCGATGTTGCCGATTTCGCGCGGTCCGACGTGAAGATTGTGAACCGCGAACCAGGGGCGGGATGCCGGCTCTTGCTGGATACGCGTCTGCGCCGTCTGGGCATTTTGGGAAGGGAAGTGCAAGGCTACGACCGCATTGCACTCGGCCATCTGCCGGCCGCCCGACAGGTGCAAAGCAACCAAGCCGACTGCTGCATAAGCACCCGAGCAACCGCCCGGGTTTTCGGCTTGGACTTTATCCCTATCGTCACGAAGCGCTACGATCTGGTGGTCCGTAAGAATCACCTGAAATTGCGCCAGGCTGAGATTCTGCTGGAAACCCTAGGACGGGCGGCTTTGCGGCGCGAACTGGAAGGCTTTGCCGGCTATGACATGAAGTCGGCAGGCAACCGCCTGATGTAAGTAGCCGATCTTCCACTAAGGCCACAACCTGCCGCCAGAAGCGGAACGGCGCGCGTGTTAGATTACCCGCTCTTGCGGGCTTCCGCCTCGGCCAGCCAACCTCGTCGCAACGTATCCTGCGGCACACTCGATAGATAAGGCTTGATATCCAGAATGGGCGTTCCGTCGAGCATATCGATCCCGCGGACGCGCACTTGTACTCCATCGCGGCCGAGCAGCTCTACGACGGTGAGGCCGATTGGGTTTGGACGTCTTGGGGATCGCGTCGCAAAGACGCCGTGCGGTCGCTCATCGCTTGGCGGCGTACCGAGTAAGGAAAATCCTTCGGAGCGATCGAACGCCCAAAGCACGAAGAGGTGAGAAAAGCCTTCAATGTCGGTGAGCCCCGCCTCCAACTCCGGCAAAATTTCCAGTACGCCTTCTGCCTCGTGCTTTGCGCCTAACCCTTTCGGAATATCGTCGGCTTTCGTGTAGGGACTTCTCACAAATCCAATCGGCTTAAAAGTAAACATAACCATAGGATTGTGCAGCGCCAGTGAGTTCCCGTCCAGATATTCGTAAACCAGCAATCAGCCCAAACCAGACCTGCTGAGTCAGTTTAGGCTAAGTGCTGACTGGTGAATGCTGAGTGCTGGTGTTCATCAGCGCTCGATCGCGCTCCCATGAAAGCCCGCAGGCCCACGAAACGCACCAATGGCGGGGCCCCGGGAGAATCCGGGAGAGTCAAGGGGAACCCTGACACCGGGATGGTACCCGAAATACGGCGCAGCATAGTATGGCCTTCCAGGAAGCACGGCTGGGGAATAGAAGCTCCAGCCGAATGGGCTGTAGAACACTCCCGCTGCCGGAATGAAAGTGTCGCCCCCAAACCAGGGGTTCCACCACCAGCCGGCGCCCTTGCACCTTAGCACAGCAGAGTTCCGGGCCAGAGCGCCTGATGTAGCTGAGCCGGTGAGCTCCGCATTCTGCTGCAACTACCATCCGCGCGCTGGCATCGGATCAGAAGGGATGTTGCGGCCGTAAAAGGAGTATCCCTGATGTGGGACCGTTGGGCTAAGCAGTTTCGTTGGTTATCGGTTCTTGTGATTCTGGCCAGTATAGCCCCCCCGGGTTTTGCGGGCGACGATCCCGCAGCGGATACCGAATCCAGCAGTGGACAAACACCAGGACAGGCTTCTGGTGCGCACCACGACGGCAGCATCCGCGACGTTGAGGCGATCGGCAATCGCAATATTGGCTGCGGGCGCGGGGTCGGCAATTGGTACTCCCTGGAAAAACAGGTCGCTTTAGGAAAAAGCTTTGCTCAGCAGGTGGAATCTACCGCCAAGCTGGTCAAAGATCCGGTGGTTACGGAATACATCAACCGTCTCGGGCAGAATCTGGTGCGCAATTCCGATGCGCGCGTGCCCTTCACGATCAAGGTGATCGATTCCGAGGAGATCAACGCCTTCGCCCTGCCGGGCGGATTTTTCTATGTGAACTCCGGGTTGATTCTGGCGGCCGACAATGAGGCGGAATTGGCGGGCGTAATGGCGCATGAGATTGGCCACGTAGCCGCCTGCCACGCCGCGCGGGAACAGACCCGCAGCCAGTTGGCGAGCATGGCTTCCATTCCCCTGATCTTTGTCGGCGGGGCGGCGGGCTATGCGGCGCTGGAGGCCGCCAGCGTGGCCGTTCCAGTGGGCTTTCTGAAATTCTCCCGTGGCTTTGAGGCCCAGGCGGACTATCTCGGGGTCGAGTATATGTACAAGGCGGGCTATGACCCGCAAGCCTTCCTGTCGTTCTTCGAAAAAATTGAGGCGCAGGAAAAAAAGAAAACCGGCACCATCGCCAAGGTCTTCGCGACCCACCCGCCGACCCCTGACCGGATGAAGGCCACGGAGGAAGAAATCTCAACGATCTTGCCGCCGCGCAGCCAGTACATCCTGGATACGTCGGAGTTCGACGATGTGAAGGCTCGGCTGGCTGCCCTTGAGAACGGCCACAAAATCCAGAACGACAAGGGCGATACTCAGCCTACGTTGCGCAAGGCCCAGCGCAAACCCAATAGCGGCAGCCCGGGCACGGACAGCGGCGACGACCACCCAACCCTCAAGCGCCGCGACGACCAGAATGGGCCGGAAGCAACCGGTTCGTAGAAATCCGCACTCTTGTAGCACTGCACACCACCCTTGTCATCCCGACCCTGAGCGGGGCGAAGGGGAGGGATCTGCAGTTTGTTTGTCTTGCTGTTGCTCAAACCAGCAAGTCAGAAGAAAACAAATACCTCCTGACTTCTGTCTTCTGACTTCCTGCTTTTCAGTTTCTTTGCCTTGCTCTTGGGCATAAGTTGTCGTACTGTGCTTCTTCTTTAGCTTTTAAGGGAGGAAGCACGATGAAGCAATGGACGGCGTTGCTGCCGCTCGCCGCGTGTTGCCTATTGGCCGGGGTGGCTGTCCCGGCACAGATTAAAAATCCGGAATTGCCAACTTCCAATCTGGTTACAGAGTCGTATTGGATACCATCCGATACCCCCGGTATAAAGCTCTTCATACGCAACAAGCACCCCCGGAGTTTGAAGACTTTTAGCGCCGCGCACACCCTGCTCTATGTGCATGGATCGACGTACCCCTCCGAGACCGCCTTCGACCTGAAACTCAATGGCTTTTCCTGGATGGATTACATTGCCAGCCGCGGCTACGACGTGTATCTGGTGGATCTGCGCGGCTACGGCCAGTCTACGCGGCCGCCCGAAATGGATCAGCCGGCGGACAAGAATCCGCCGATCGTGCGCACGGATACGGCGGTGCGTGACGTAAGCGCAGCCGTCGAGCATATTCTTGCCCGCCGGCACATTGCCAAGCTTGATCTTCTGGGCTGGAGCTGGGGTACCACCATCATGGGCAGTTATACGGCCCAGCACAACGATAAAGTGAACCGCCTGGTGCTCTACGCGCCGCAATGGCTCAGGACGACTCCCAGCCTGGTCAGCGGCGGACCGGGGCAGTTGGGAGCTTACCGTACCGTTTCCCGAGAGGCGGCCAAAGACCGCTGGCTAACCGGGGTGCCCGCCGATAAGAAGGCAGACCTGATTCCGGCGGGATGGTTTGAAGCCTGGGCTGACGCTACTTTCGCCACCGACCCGGTAGGATCGAAACAGAATCCGCCGACGTTGCGCGCCCCCAATGGAACGGTTATCGACACGCAGGAGTACTGGACCGCGGGCAAGCCGCTCTATGATCCTTCCCAAATCACCGCGCCCGTCCTGCTGGTGCATGCGGAATGGGATGCCGACCTGCCGAGTTATATGGCGCACGCCTATTACACCAAGCTCACGCGCGCGCCCTATAAACGGTTCGTCGAAATCAGCGAAGGCACCCACACCATCATTATGGAAAAGAACCGCATCCAGTTGTTCCGCGAGGTCCAATTGTTCCTGGATGAGGCCACACCGGTGGCGGGACAATAGAGAGCCAAATTTGGGATTGGGGAATTCGGATTTCGGATTTGAACCCGCTCGCGCTGTGGAGCACTTGACTACCGGCGCGGACGAAATAAATCCGAAAATCCCAAATCCGGAATTCCAAATCCCAAATTGAACGGGCGGTGAAAATGGACGCGGTCAAAGTTGGAATCGTCGGGATGGGGTGGTGGTCCGATGTGTTGGCGACGGCAATGCAAGGCAGTCCATATCTCCGCCTGACGGCCTGTTTCTCGCGCAGCGCAGAAAAGACCCGTGCCTTTGCCGAAAAATTCGGGGGCGAACCCGCAGACTCTCTCGCCGAACTGGTAGCGGGGGCGAAAGTCGAGGGGGTTATTCTGACCACCCCCAATTCCCAGCATCGCGCGGGTGTAGAAACCGTGGCCGCTGCCGGAAAACATATCTTTGTCGAAAAACCGATAGCCAACGATCTCCAGGATGCCCACGCCATTATCGACGCCTGCCGCCAGGCCGGTGTCGTCCTTTCCGTGGGCCACAGCTATCGCCGGCATGGCGGATTACGCAAACTGGCGGAGCTGATCAAGCACAATGAACTGGGACGGATCAGCCTGGCTCAAGCCGTTTTCTCTAAAGACCGCGGCCTGCACCTGAAACCCGGGGATTGGCGGTCCCGGGCCGAAGAGATGCCCGGCGGCTGCCTGATGCAGATCGGCATTCATCACATCGACAATCTCATATATCTGCTGGGTAGCGTCTCCGAGGTCTCGGGCATGTTTGCCCGTCTGGAAACTGCCGGAGAAATCGCGGATGTGGCCGCCATCCAGATGCGTTTTGCCAATGGTGCGATTGGAAACGTCGGCGTCGATTACATTTCCGCCGACAAATTTTCCCTTACCCTCCACGGAACCAATGCCCTTGCCACCTTCGATTTGAACCAGGGCCTCACCCTGTTGCGCCGGGGTCAAAATACGGCCGAATCGGTCGCTTTCGAGCCGGTGGATTATCTTCGCGCCGAGCTTGAAGAGTTTGCCCTGTGCATCCGCGAGCGCCGCCAGCCCGAAGTAGACGGCGTAGCGGCCCTTCAGCCCCTATCCGTGGTGCTGGCGGCCATTGAGGCCGCCGCCACCGGGCGAACCATCGCCCTCACCCCTCTAAAGGGGTAATGGGACCCCCCTAAAGGGGTATTGGGAATCAGCCGATAAGTGGAGTAGTGGGTTCGTGTGCCCCGGAACGCACAAGCATTCCGCGGAGCGAAACCCAGGGGGATTGCCGTGCGGCTGCTTGACCGTTTAAGCATTCCAAGAAAGCTGGCTGTCGGCTTTGGCGCCATGCTGATCATCATGGTGATTTTGGCAGGGAGCTCTCTTGTCGAAATCGCCAATATGAACCGTACCACCCAGGACATTTCGGGTAACTGGCTGGTCGCCACCCGTTGGCTCGGCGAACTGCGGACCGCGGCGAATGCCTATCGGCGCTCTGAACTTGCCTTCCTGTTTTCCACCACCACAGAAGACTGGAATAAATACGAACACAACATGCAGCGGGCTTTGGCTGATGTCCGGAAGGCCCAAGGCAAGTACGAGCCGATGATCAAGTCGGAGGAAGAACGCCGGGTCTTCGGGGAATTCAAATCCGAGTATGAGAAATATCTGGTCGTCAGCAGCCGCGCCGCCGCCCTGATCCGGCAAAGCAAAGTTGCGGAAGCCCAGGAATACGCGAAGCTGGAGGGAGTGAAGGTGTTGAACGCCGCCCAAGCCGCGCTGGAAAAAGATATCGAGTTGCAGGAGCGCGGGGCAACGGCAGCGGCCAACCTGGCCACCGAGAATTACCTGCGGGCGCGGCGTAACGGGATTATTGCTTTGAGTATCGCCGTCCTGGTGGCCCTGGGGATCGGCAGTCTCATCAGCCGGAAAATCACCTTGCCGCTGCGTGAGCTCATGGCGGGCTGCCAAGCCATTGCCGCGGGCGATCTGACTGCGCGGGTTCAAGTTTCCAGCAACGACGAAGTCGGCCAGCTCAGCGCCGCCTTCAATGGCTTTACCCAACAGCTTCATGAAACCATGAGCCGGGTGGCGCAGGGCATGGAATATCTGGCCAGCGCCAGCGATGAGATCACCGCTTCGGCCAACCAGACGGCCGAGGGAGCCGAGGTGCAGAAAGACCAGAGTGCGCAAGTCGCAACTGCCATGCAGGAGATGTCGGCGACCGTACAGGAAGTTGGCGGCAATTCCGGCCAAGCCGCCGAAGCGGCCCGGCAGACCGCCGACAAGGCGCGTCACGGGGATGCCATCGCGGAAAAAACGGTGGCTGCGATGAAGAGTATTGCGGTTTCGACCGAAGAAACCGCCGCCAAGATTCAGCGGTTAGGGAAAAGCTCAGAGCAGATTGGCAAGATTGTGGGCGTGATCGACGACATCGCCGATCAAACCAACCTGCTGGCCTTGAATGCCGCCATCGAAGCGGCGCGCGCCGGGGAACAAGGGCGCGGTTTTGCCGTGGTGGCCGATGAAGTTAGAAAATTGGCCGAACGGACCACCAAGGCAACCAAGGAAATCGCGGAAATGATTGCCGCGGTCCAGACCGAAACCCAGCAGGCCGTCGCCAACATGCAGTCGGAGACGGAAAAGGTTAATAGCGGAGTGAGTGCCACCACCGAAGCGGGTGAGGTGCTGAAAGAGATCATGGGAATGTCGAAAAAAGTTGGCGATATGATCTCCCAGATCGCCACCGCTTCCGCGCAGCAGTCGAGCACTACCGAGCAGATCCGCTCGAATATGGCTCAGATCGCCAAGATTACTCAGGAAGCTGCCACCGGCGCCCAACAGTCGGCCAACGCCTGCCAGGAGCTCTCCAACCTGGCGCTCGATCTGCAGCAGTTGGTCGGCCAATTCCGGCTGGACAGGCAAGTAGTAAGTAACAAGTAACAAGTAACAAGTCAGCAGATTCTTACTTGTTACTTGTTACTTTGCTCGTTACTTGCTGCTCGCCGCCACCATTGCTTTCTCCATGGGCTCCACTTCCGGTGGGACGATTGCCCGCGCCGGATTCACCGTAACAATAGCCACAGCCCCAAGAGCCAACAGCGAGGTGGAGACTATAAAAGGGACTATCCAGGAACCACTCCACTGGACGATTGCGCCAAAGACCACCGGAGAGATCATTCCGGCGACGCCAAACCCCGTATTCATGACGCCCGAAACCGTACCCGAATAATAGTTCCCTCCTAGGTCCATGGCAATGGCCCACAGATTGGCATTGGCGCCTTCCAGGAAGAAGAAGGCAGCCGTAAGGGCATAGACTGCCGTGTAAGCGTTGGCGGTATAGGCGCCGGCAATGGTAAAGCCGATCGAGCCAAGAAACGCGGCAACCGTAATCGAACATCGCGCCAATCTCAAGTTGCCGGTCTTGACGTATACATGATCGGAGAGCAACCCACCCACCAGATCGCCGACCATGCCGCCCAACAAGGGCAAGGCGGCGTAAAAACCCATTTTCAGGAGACTGAAGTGACGTGAGGCGACCAGGTAGGTGGGAAGCCAGGTAAGGTAGACCCACAAACTATATCCATAACAGAAGTCGGCAAACACCAATCTCCAGAGATTGCCGTTCTTGGCGATCAGCCGCCAGGGGATCGTTCTCTTCTTCGGTCCGGTGAACGCGCTTTGCCGCTGGCCGGCGATTCGCTCTAATTCAGCTTCATTGACCCGTGGATGGTGACTGGGGATGTCGCGGTAGACGAAATAAAAGCCCAACGCCCAAAGAAAGCCTAGGCCACCGAGAATATAGAAAACCGAACGCCAGCCCAAGCTCACCATCAAGGCGACGGCAACCGGCGGGGCGACCGCCGCGCCAAAACGGGAAGCGGCGTGGGTAATCCCCTGTAAATTTCCTCTGGCCTCCGGCGGAAACCACGTAGCCATGGCCCGGGTGGCTACCGGGAACCCGCCGGCTTCTCCTAATCCAAACAGTACGCGAATGACAAACAGCGATGCCAGGTTCCAGCCCAGGGACGTAGCGGCGGTAAAAGCGGACCACCACGACATCATTACTGCCAAGACCCGGCGCGGGCCATAAGCATCGCCTAACGTCCCGCCGACAATCTGAAAAAGGGCATATGGGTAGGAAAATGCCGCAAAGATCAGCCCCATCTGTATTTTGCTGAAGGAAAGCTCTTTCATCATTTGAGGCGCGGTTACGGAGATGGCTACGCGGTCCAGATAGGAGATCAGATAAAGGAGGCAGAGCCAAAACAGGACTACATACCGAACCCGGCTCGCTTTCTCAGCTCTGTTCAGTGGATTACCCATATAAGTTGCTCCCCGAAAGTTAGTACCCGGCCCGACTTGCCCAACGGAGTGCTCTCCTCCGTCAGTGTGTTGTCCGCCCGTACGACTTGGCCGCCTCGATAAACTCATCCATAACGGCAGGCTTCGGATATTGCTTCGGCGTGGCGATATAGAGTTTTCGCACCATGGAAACTCCGGTAATGCGGACCGAAGCGACCATGCCCATTTCAATCGCGTTTTGCGCCGAATAGCGGGGAATTACCGCGATCCCCAGACCGGCATTGACGCTGGACAGCAGCGACATGGTGCTGGATACCTCGCCATAGTTGCCAACGTCTTCGGCCAGATCCAGTCCTTCGGCGGCTAGCTTGTCCCGGACAAACATCCGGATGCCGCTGGCGCTTCTATGCCAGATGAAACTCTGCCCTTTCAGTTCCTTCGGCTGTATGCTTCCCCGGGACGCGAAAGGATGCTTGGGCGGCACCACCAGTGCGAGTTCGTCCTCTATCCATTCTTCTAGTTCCAGCCGGTCATTTTGCAGAGGGAAACCTACGAATCCGACATCATAGGCATGATCCAGCACGCCCTTTAAAATGGACGCCGTCTCCGTGGGTTCGATTAGAACTTCAATGCCGGGATGGAGTTGTTGGAACCGCGCCACGATGTGCGGCAAAACATGATCGGTCATAATCGGTCCGGCGCCGACCCGGATGTGAACTTTTGTCCGCTGCAGCTCGTCAAAGATCTCTGCCTCCACCTTCTCGCAGTAGGCAATCAACTCCCTGCCCTTGCGCAGCACGATTTCTCCTTCCGGCGTGAGTTCCATGCCCTTACCCCGCCGGGCCAGGACCTTCGCTCCGATCGCGTCTTCCAGGTTCTGGATATGCAGGCTGATAGTGGGTTGGCGCAGATCGAGCTTATCTGCGGCGGCGGATAGAGTTCCTTCCTCCTCCACCGCAATCAGCGTTCTCAGCAGGTGCAGATTCAACATAGTCGGAGATCATTTCAGCCCGCGGAGCGGGCGTAAGAACCACTCTTCCTACCCCCCACGCCTGTCATTCTGAGCTCCGCGCCCGTAAGAGCTTGGGCAATTGCCATGCGCCAAGGCGCGGAGCGAAGAACCTATGCATTTCGGCCCTATCTGCCGCTGACCATTTGTGCATGACCAAAAGCTCACAGGCGCGCGGCTCACCTCCCGTACGCATTTCTTTTTGCCTACATCTGCTTATGGAATTAAACGGGCCCCAAGTCCGTCCCGCAACTCCTATGCGCCAGCGGCTGCGGCGTTAGCCCCGGCCAGCGAATAGCCGATCTCAAAGGCCTTTTTATTCTCTTCCTGTGCCTTAGGAATCCTTTCCAGCATCACCTGCAAGGTTTTTTCCTTGCTCAGAGTGCGATCCATCAGATGGCTCAGGAACCCCAGCCCGATGACGTTGGCGAAGACTTCCCGGCCCAGTTCTTTCATCGCGATGTCCCGGGCCGATAGTGGAATCTGCCGGCAAGGCAGAGTCTTATCTTCTTCTACGTAATAGGGCTCGTAGATGATAACCCCATGGGTAACCAGGTGCTTGAATTGCTTGTATGCGGCTCGCGAGAGCGCCACCAGGAAGTCCGGATTCTCGCATACCGGGCTATCTACCGGTTCGTCGGAGATCACCACCTGCGCCCGCACGTATCCACCGCGGGTCTCCGTCCCGTGGCTGACCAGCATCGTGGTGTACAGACCTTCGTTTACCGACGCATTGGCGAGGATCTGGCCCAACCGGACAACGCCCTGGCCGCCGAAACCGCTGATGAGAACTTCCAGCCGGTAACTCATTACCGCACCCCCCTCTGCACGCTCTTGGTGAATTCGAACAACCGGTCGGTAAACTCCTGGCGGGTATTGCACGCATCCCGATAGATTCCCGTCCGGAACGCCATTTGGCCCTGAGGCACTTTGTCATGGAGCCGATAGGTGCGTTCTTTGATCCACGCCTGCATGGCCTGAGGATTGCGCGTGCCGAGCGCACGGTCGGAAAAGTTAGTGACGCAAGGATAAATAACATGGATCAAAGACAAGCCCCGGTTGGTCAGAGCTTTCTTCGCGCTCTCCACGATTTCCGGCCCTTGCTGGCTGGTATGCCTGGCCAGGAACGTGGCGCCGGCATCGCGCAGCATGTCGAGGATATCGATCCCTTCCTGCATAAAGTTATATTCATAACCGCCATGGGGAGAACTGTCGGTCTTGACCCCCAGCGGAGTAGTGAAACCATACTGGCCGCCGGTCGACATATAGCCGAGGTTGTCGCATACCACGACCATCATGTTGACGTTGCGGCGGGCGCAATGCAGTAAGTTGAGAAAGCCGATGCCGAAGGCGTCGCCATCCCCTACCGTTAGAACCAGTTTCTTATCGGGGGGCAGGGCGATGCGCAGGCCGGAAGCAATGGCGTAGACGCGGCCGTGAGTGCCCGCGAAATTGTCGCCTTTCCAGGTTGCGAAGGTCTGGCGGCCGGCGCAACCGATGCCGGTCCCCCACACTACGTCCGCCACCTCCAAGCCGGACTCATGAATCGCCTGGACGACAGCTTTATGCACCTGGCCCAGTCCGCAACCACTGCAGGCGCTGCTGGGTATCTTGCGTGGCCTCAGGTATTTTTCTGCCAAGTAGTCCATACCTACCATACCTCCCATTCCCATGGGTTGGCCTTCAACGGTTCGCCGGCCAACATTTTGCGGATGCAGTCCATAAGTTCGGCTACGCTCGGCAACTCTCCGCATTTGCCAAAGAAACTGACGCGGCTTCCGGAAGGCACGCACCTCTGCACCTCCCGCACGAGCTGCCCGTCATAGTTCAACTCAATCGTCAAATAGTTGGTCTTGAGCTTAAAGAGCTCGTCGCAGAACGGCCAGAGGGAGATCAACCGGATACAGCCGACCTTCAACCCCTGTTTGCGCGCCTCTTTCGCGGCGCTGAGCATGACGCGCGAGGGCGCGCCATAGGCCACCAGCACCACTTCCGGGTTGTCGTCCATGAACAGCGCTTCATAGCGCCGGATCACGTCCTTATGATTCCTTACCTTGTAAATTAACCGGTAAGCGTGCTTGTGTTGGGATTCAACGACCTCGGTGTCGTAGCCTTCTTCCGTGGGAGTCCAATCCGAGCAGCAGCCGCCGGTATTGTGGCCTAACACCACCGGCGGCACATCCAGGGCGTCGGTGGCGGGATAGAAGATCGGTCCCTGGCAGATCTCGCGATCTTTAAACCGGAGCCCCATCTTCTTCATCTCTTCCTGGGTTTCGGGGATTTCCAGCGTCTCCCAGCCATCGGTTACCAGTTGGTCGGCCAGAATGGTTACCGGCATGCGGAAGCGTTCGGAGAGATAAAAAGCCTCCACCGTCAGCGCAAATACTTCTTGCACGCTATTGGGGGCCAGGACGATCGTTTCCAGGTTGCCGCCGTGGGTGGGATAGCGGGAGTTATAAAACTCGCCTTGTCCGGGTGCGCCCGTGATGCCGGAAACAGGTCCGACGCGCTGAGCATTGACTACTACCAGCGGAATCTCGGAACCTAACGCCCAGCCGTAGGGGTCGCCGTAAAGCACATAACCGGGACCGGAAGTGGCGGTCATAGCTTTCAGCCCACCCAGGGAAGCGCCAATCGCGATATGCATGCCGGCCATCTCGTCTTCGGCCTGGATGTAGTAGCCACCCACCTCCGGCAAAACCCGCGACATATTTTCCGCAATTTCGGTAGCTGGCGTAATGGGATAACCCGCGAACACTTTACAGCCTGCCAGAATTGCGCCTTCAGTGATGGCGCGGTTACCCGTATCAAAGTAACGCTTCATCGGTATTCACCCACTTTCTCCACACTGATGGCAAAATCAGGACAGGCGTAGAAACAGCGCAGGCAGCCGACGCAGCGATCGCTGCCGGCGGCTTCCATCGGCTGGTAGCCACGTTCGTTGAAATTCGTGGACCGCTGGAAAACTCCCAGGCTGCAGGCGTCCCGGCAATAACCGCAAGCCTTGCAGGCGCCCAAATCCACCGTCACCGAATGCGTTACCTGATCGCATCCCAGGCAGCGGGCGGCTTCCCGCTGGGCGGCGTTCCGGGAATAGCCTTGCTCCACCAGGCTGAAGCTGTTCAGCCGGCGCCCGAAATCCACCGTCCCCATGTGGCTACGCGTGTGTCCCGCAGAAACGCCCTCGCGGCGCTCGATAGGATCTAAAATCGGCTCTTCGGCGATGATTCCTTTTCCGCCCAGATACCTGTCTACCGCCATGGCAGCCTGGCGCCCGTGGGCAATGGCTTGAATGATCGAGGTTGGTCCGGCCACGACATCGCCCACCGCAAACACGCCTGCACGATTCGTGGCAAAGTTGCTGTCGACCGTAACGTTACCTTGGTTGCCGGTGGCCAGGCCCAGTTCCTTGCCGCCGCTGACTTGGCCGACCGCCGCGATAACCGTGTCGCAGTCCACAGTGAACTCGCTGCCGGCAATCGGTACGGGCGCCGGCCGGCCGGAGGCATCCTTGCGGCCCAGCTTCATCCGCACACAGGTGATTTTGCCCGGAGCAACTTTCACCGGACCAACCAGGAACTCGATCTTCACTCCTTCTTCAATCGCGTCCGCCACTTCCTCGGGTTCGGCCGGCATTTCAGCCTTGGTGCGGCGATAGAGAAGGGTGACGTTCCTTGCCCCCAGGCGCCGAGCGGTCCGGGCAGCATCAATGGCGGTATTTCCTCCGCCAACGATTACCACCTTGGACCCAAGCCGTGGAGCTCGTCCACTGTTTGCCTGCTGCAGGAAAACCAAACCGTCCAGGACCTCGGCCGCTCCTTCCACATTCAGCTTAGCCGACAGCCAGGTGCCGGTTGCCACCACCACCGCGTCATAGGTGGATAGAAGACTTTCCGGCGAGCCTACCCGGGCGTTGGTTTCTATCGCCACCCCGCGTTCCTGGATCGTAGCAATCTCCCGATCGACAATGTCATCGGGCAAACGATATCCCGGGATGGCGTAGCGCAACATCCCCCCGGGTTCCGGCAAGGCTTCATACACGGTCACTTTGTGGCCGAAGCCGGCCAGATAGTAGGCTGCCGTTAGTCCGCCGGGTCCGGCGCCGATGATGGCGACATTCTTGCCGGTTGACGGAGCTTGCGCAAGCTTCCACTGCGGGCCGCCACTGGTTGCATAGTCGGCTGCAGCCCGTTTCAGTATGCGGATGGCGACCGGTTCGTCGTACTGGGTGCGTGCGCATTTGCGCTCGCACGGGTGAACACAGGCATATCCGCAGACGGCCGGAAAGGGAATGCTCTGCCGGACGACGGCCAAGGCTTCATCAAAACGTCCTTCCCGAATGTAGCGGATATAGAGGGGGACGTTGACGCCGGCAGGGCAGGCTTCCCGGCAAGGAGCTATATTCAGTTGTTTGCTAGCTTTGCTGTCCACCGTAAATGCACTCCTCTCCCTTCACGAAACTGCCCGTTCCCCGTCTCTCGTTCCCCGTTTCCCGTCTGGAGCAAGATGCCGCCGGATACGGGTAACGGGTGGCGGGTAACGGGTTTTATTCAATTTCCTCCACCCGCGCCCGCCGCCGCCGCCTTCGGCTGGGGAGCAGCGGCGTCGGCAAAATAAACCGGCGAAACATTGGCGCGGAGAATCTGTAACTCCTGCTGGGTAGGCGGAGGCGTAATTTCGACGTGGTCCGGAATGATCAGCTCAAATCCGGTAGCCTCCCGAACCTGTTGCACGGTGATCCCGGGATGCAGGGAAACCAATTTCATGCGCTTCGAATCCGGGTCGAATCCCAGGATCGCCAGGTCGGTAATGACCTTATCCGGACCGCCGCCGGTCAACCCGGCCTCCCGCCGGGAATTGCCGCCTGAAAGGAAGCCGGGACTGGTGATGTAGTCCACGCGTTCCACGAAGCGGCGCTTCTCCTGTTGCATGATGATCAGGACCCGCTTGGCGCAGGAAGCGATCACATTGGCGCCGCCGCTGCCGGGGAAGCGCTTCCGGAGCTTGCCGTCCTTGCGCAGCATGGTGGCGTTGAGGTTGCCGTACATGTCGATTTGTGCGCCGCCCAGAAATCCCACGTCGGCGAATCCCCGGTGAACCACGTGCCCCAGTGCGTCCAGGATGTTGCTGATGAATGCCGGCTTGGCCGCTCCGGTGAGGCGCAGATCCGCGACCGAGAGCGCCGAATGCTTCGGCTGCACATCTCCAATCCCGGTTTCCACGATGTAGTTGCAGTTCGGCGCGTGCGAAAGTTTTGCCACCGTGGTGGCCGCCATGGGCAGCCCCGTTCCCGCAACGATGACTTCCTCGTTCTTGAGCTCGCGGGCGGCCGCGATAATCATCAACTCTTTCAGGTTGTACTCGCCGGGACCCTTTTCCCGTGCGGTTTTGCCCCCGCCGATCAGTTCGGCGATGTAGCTGGAATATCCCAGCCTGGGATCGATCGCCAGCCGGCGGTAAGTCTTGGGCGTGCCGGCAATTTCCAAAAACTCGCTGAAGTCCTTGACCCCGAAAACAAACCGGTCCAGATAGGCTTGAAAACTTGCCGGATTGCTGGTGGCTTCCTGGTAGGCTTGCAGGGCCTCGTAGTCATAGTCGTAGCATCCGGGCACCGCCGTCGGATATGCGCCCCACGGGCAATGCACGACGGCATCCACCCGAAAACCGGGAATCACTGTTGCTTGCGGGTCTCTCCGGACCGCATCGTTCCCGATCAGTTGCTCCGTTACCAGGATGATGTGATCGGCGGCGCGGGCAATGTATTCGTCGGCGAAGGTAGTGCCATCGATCTGGCAGTTTCCCTGCTCGTCGGCGCGCGGAACATGGATGACCGCCACCTCAGGCCGGCAGGGGGGCAGCAGGACCACCTTGTCGCCGCCGAAAGGACTGGTCGTCACGGTGAACTTCTTGCCCTCGATGGCCTGGTAGGTAAGGATGTCGGATCCCAGCAGCGACCTGGTAGGAATAAAAGGAAGGCCCAGGGAACCGGCCAGGTAACGTAAAGTCATCGCTCCGTGTTCGTAGTCATCCGATTTCAGGGTCCCCTGTTCCACGGCGCGGCAGAAATTCTTAGGCAACCCCAACCGCTCCATGTTCAGACAGCCGGACTCCACCTCCCGCACCAAGCCGGCGCCGATCAGGATGTCTACGGAGTAGGAGGGATTGACGCTGGAGAGCTTAAGATTGCCTATTCTCTGCCGGATGATTTCGTGGGACACCGCCATAGCGTTCCGGCACAGCGAAAAACCGCCAAAAGCAACGTGGCATCCCGCTTTAATGAATCTCTCAACTGCCTGCTGAAGGGATATTACTTTGACAGACAAAATACACCCCTCTCAATAAAGCTGAGATATCAGGAAAACTGTTAGTAGAATGTTATTAGTTTAGGTGGGCACCGATGTCAAATTAAATTTTCTGTGTAAAGAGAATTATTTATTCGGGAAGAGTGTTATGTGAGTAAATGAAGTGGCGACAGATAGTAACTCCAAAGTGAACGGCAATTACAAATACAAAACCTCTTTACCGCGGAGTACGCAGGAGGACGCGGAGGAAATTTACATCCATTGTCTTCATCGTCCTCATTCCTCCGCGTCCTTGAAGCCTGTCCTGAGCTTGTCGAAGGATCCTCTGCGGTGAGAGATTTTTTCATTAACCGGTAACAGGGTCGCCTACTTCTTCTTTTTCCCAAACAACCCCAGCAATTGCTGTGCTGGGTTCGCAGACGCCGGCTGTTGGTTTGAATTTGGTGGTTGCGTTTGCGCCGGATTTTTCCCGCCCAGCAAAGCTCCGACCAAGTCGCCCGGATTGTTCCCGTTCGGCACCAGGCCTTTCAACTTCATCTGGGCAGCCTGCTGAACGTCGGGCGCAAATTTCGGATTGGAGAAGGTTCCTGTAATCAAGACTGGAACTACGAGTTCACCTTTACTGTTCGCGAGGGCCGTATGCAAGAATCCACCAACTTGATTTCCGCCAACTTGCTGACTGGAGGCTTGCGATAGCGCCGCCAGGGCGCGCAAATTGAGCGTCTGGTCCGCCAGGTTGGTGGAACCGGTGATGCCCAGGTTTCCCCAGTCCAGCACCGCCTGCATATTATTGGTTGTGGCGATCCCGCTTTTTACCAGAATGTCGCCGGTCAATTTGGAAATGGTGGTGACCCCTCCGGAATTAGACGCAGGCTTCAGAAATCCGGCGACCTTCGAAATCTCTTGTCCCATATCCGCCCCCGAATACTTCACGTTGTTCAGGTTCAGATTGATGGTGCCGTTCAACGCCTTCATGATTTCTCGCGAGTTCAGGGCCTTGACTGGTCCGGTGGCGCGCATGTCGAGGTTCAAAACGCCGGCGCCGCTTACTTTGTCCAGCGACTTCACCCCATAAGCCTTCGCCATCGCCAGGATGGCTGGCAATTGCGCATTGGCCGCCTTTACCGTGGCGGCCACCACCGGCGCCGGTGCCATATAGTTGTTGACCGCGAACTGTGTATTCAAAGTAGTCCCGCCGGAAACCACATTGAACTGATTCGATTGGACCTGCGCCGGGGTCAGGTGGATATTCACCGGCTGGATCTGCACTGGCTGTGCGATCTGCCCACCGCCGATCTGAACGTCGCCGGTGGTGAGGGTTCCGTTCAAGGCGGGCTTGTTAGCTGGGCCGCGTGCCTGGACGTCGGCATTTAGATTCCCGGTGACGTTCGTGCCTGGCGGCAGTCCGTTTCCGAAGAGCGCTGCCAGTCTAGCCATATCCGTCAGAGATACGTTGCTGGCTTTAGTGGTTAGATCGAGCTGCGCCGGGGACGTCTTTGTCTGCACGGTGCCGCTGAGTTGTAGCGGCGCTGTACCCAGTTTAACCACCACGTTGCGCAGGGTGATCATCTGCGATGCCAACTCGTCGGTCAGATCGTAAGTGGCATCAATCGGGTAGCCAAGATCCTGGCCGTGAATCTTGGCGTTTTCGATGCGCGTCTCTCCCTGGGCCGTGACTTTGCCGGAAGCGGCATCAATCTTGGTTTGTCCCGTGATCGTACCGTCCGAGCCCGCCAAGGCGGGGGAGTGGAGATATTGGGAAAGGTTGGCAAGGCTGATTTCCTTAAGACTCAAAGTCCCGTGGAAGGGGGTTTCTGCCGGTTGTGCCTGAGCTATGGGGCCGCCTTGCCCCTGAAGCCGGACTTCCTGGGTCCCTGTCCCGGGTAAGCGTAGCGCGGCATCGATCTGAAACGGCTTGTCGGGCGCGAAGTTTTTGAGTGTCAGGTTGATATGGCTATACACCGAGGGATTGTTGCTGGTCTGCAAGTCCAGCACCGAGACCTGCCCGTCGCGGATGGTGAGCTTCCCCAGCGAGAATTGTCCGGCCGAGGGCGTCTGCGGCTGCGGAGCCTGTCCATTGCTGGGCGGGGCAGACGGCGGGGGTTGCGCGGCCGGCCCGTTGACCGGCGTGCCGGGTTTGCCAAGTGAGGCAAAGTTCCATACTCCTTGCTTGTTTCGGATCAATTGAACATTAGGCTGTTGCAGATTCACCGAGGCAATTTCCACTCTCTTGTGCAACAGAGGCAGTAGCCTGACCGAAACGTCCAGCGATCGGGTGGTTACAAACGGCGCTTGCGTGGTGAACGATGGATCCTCGCCGATCTGCAAATTCTGCACGCGGAAACGCGGCGGGAAAATGCCCAGCCCCATTTTCCCCAGCGCCACCGGCCTGCCCAACTGCTTTTGTAGTTCCGACTGAATGGTGTCGTGATACTTGTTTACGTTGAACGTGGCTGCGAAAATTAAGACCACTGCCACGACGAACACGATAACTATCCCAACCGCGATGGCAATTTTACGCATGTTCCCCTCGCTGATTCTCGGAATCGTCACCCCGAGCGACGCATGTCCCCGTCGCCAATTTTGAAGATTGTCATCTTGCCTGACGCTTGTCATCCCGATCCCGCAAAGCGGGAGAGGGATCTGCATTGTCCGTGCAGACACGTCACTCCAGAACAGATTTCCCGGCTTCGCTCGCGATAACAATGAAATCTGTTAGATGACAACTGCTGAGGAGATGTTTTGCGAAACCCAGCTACACCGTCCCGCGCGGCTGAACCAGAGCAGTGCCTGCCGATGCGATCTATGTCTCTCTGGTGCCGTCCTTCCGGAATGGGTTTACGATACGAATCCCGTCGATCTCGCGGCCTTCCTGCAAGTCTTCCGAAAACAATACGCTGCAGCCTGCCTGTTTTGCGGTCCGCACGACTAGGGCGTCCCAGAAAGAAAGCCCATGCAGGCGGTGGAGGTCGATTGCCGCGAGCACGTCAGCCACTACAGGAGCAGCAACGTCGAACTCGGCAAGCAGCTCTACTTTCCGCCGGGCAATCCCCGGATCCACTCTTAGTTTCCGTGTTGCCGTGACGAAGTATTCCTGGAGTACCTGCAGCGACACTACACCGTTCCCCGCGCGCCGGTACTCGGCTACCAGTTCGAGTGCCCGCCGCTGCTTCGCGGGCGCAGCCTTGTCGTCGGTGTAAACGAGCACATTGGTGTCGAAGAAGCTACGGGCGTTCATGAATCTCGTTCCGATTGAAGCGCCAGCCCCGCGAGTGGCCGCGGCCCGAAAGATTCCGGAATTCCTCAATGCTTCGTTCAGGATCGTCGCTGCCGGCTAGTTTCTGCAGGTAATCGCGGACAAGCTGATTCAGACTCTTACCCAATGCATCAGCTTTCTTTCGGGCTCGAGCGACAAGCTGGTCATCTATCGATAAGGTCACGTTCATATAACACAGTATATGTGCACACATATGCAGTGGCAAATCAAAAACCCCACCCTACCGCCAAAACTGCGGCGAGAGGGCGGGGCACCAGGAAGGAGAGCCGGTCTCAGATCACCCGATGTTTCAGTAGTCGTCCATACCCCCTCCCGGCGGCATGGGCGGCATCTTTGGTTGCTCCTCGCGCACTTCGGCGATTAGCGCTTCCGTGGTTAGCATTAGCGCCGCAATCGAGCCTGCATTCTGCAGCGCGGTGCGCACTACCTTGGTCGGATCGATCACGCCGGCTTTGACCAGATCTTCGAACACACCGGTCTGCGCGTTATATCCGAAACCGGAATCTTTCCCTTCAAGCACTTTGCCCAGAACGACGGCGCCTTCTTCGCCGGCATTTTCAGCAATCTGGCGGAGGGGCTCCTCCATCGCGCGCTTAACGATGTTGGCGCCCACACGTTCATCGCCTTCCAGCTTGAGATCGGCCACGGCCTTCAGGCAACGGATCAGGGCCACGCCGCCGCCCGGTACGATGCCCTCTTCGGCCGCCGCGCGCGTGGCGTGCATCGCATCCTCCACCCGGGCCTTCTTCTCCTTCATCTCGGTCTCGGTAGCGGCGCCCACTTTGATGACGGCCACGCCCCCCACCAGTTTGGCCAACCGTTCCTGCAGCTTCTCGCGGTCGTAGTCGCTGGTAGTCTTCTCGATCTCGTTGCGGATTTCCTTGACCCGGCCCTGAATCGCCGCCGGCTTGCCGCGGCCTTCGACGATGGTGGTGTTGTCCTTATCGATCGTAACCTTTTGGGCCCGGCCTAGATCCGCCAGCTTTACGCTCTCCAGCTTGATGCCGAGATCTTCGGTGATCGCCTTGCCGCCGGTCAGAATGGCGATATCTTGCAACATGGCTTTGCGCCGGTCCCCATATCCCGGGGCCTTCACGCCACATGCCTTCAGGGTCCCGCGCAGCTTATTGACCACCAAAGCAGCCAGCGCCTCGCCTTCGACATCCTCGGCAATCAGCAGCAGCGGCTTGCCGGTCTTGGCAATCTCCTCCAGCAGCGGCAACACGTCCTTGAGCGCCGAGATCTTCTTCTCATGAATCAGAAGGTAAGCGTCTTCCAGGACGCATTCCATCCGCTCCGGATCGGAGACGAAGTAGGGGGAGAGATAGCCGCGGTCGAACTGCATGCCGTCCACCACGTCCAACTGCGTCTGCATGGTCTTGCCTTCTTCGACCGTGATGACGCCATCTTTGCCTACCTTCTTCATGGCTTCGGCGATGATGTTGCCGATGGTGTCATCGTTGTTGGCAGAGACCGCGCCCACCTCGGCGATCTTCTTCATGTCCCCGGCGATGTTCTGCGAGTACTTGTCCAAAGCGCCCGGCTTGTGATTCCCATTCTCATCGGTGAAGCCGCAGACAGCCGCGACGGCCTGCTCAATGCCGCGTTTCAGCGCCATCGGGTTTGTGCCCGCCGCCACCGTCCTGATGCCTTCGCGGAAAATCGCCTGTGCCAGGACCGTAGCCGTGGTGGTGCCATCGCCGGCTACGTCGGAGGTTTTGGAGGCGACCTCCTTTACCATTTGCGCGCCCATGTTTTGCAGCGGATCTTTCAGTTCGATTTCCTTGGCGACGGTCACGCCATCCTTGGTAATCGTCGGCGATCCCCACTTCCTTTCCAGTACGACGTTGCGGCCCTTCGGTCCGAGCGTTACCTTAACGGCGTTCGCCAGGAGGTTAACGCCCTGGAGAATCGCTTGTCTCGAGTCTTCTCCGTGAACCACCTGCTTTTTTGCCATGGCTGATCTCCTATCTTGCGTCGGCCCCGCTTATTTGCGGGTTCCTGCCGATTCTTTCTTGTGCGTTGCCGTCCCGGAGATGACGCCCAACACGTCGTCTTCCCGCATGACCAGGTACTCCTCGCTCTCCAGCTTGATCTCTGAACCGGAGTACTTGCCAAACAGGATGTGGTCTCCCGCTTTAATGTCCAGGGGGCGGACCTTGCCCTCTTCCGTAATCTTTCCTTTGCCCACGGCGATAACTTCGCCCTGCTGGGGTTTGTCCTTTGCGGTATCGGGAATGATGATGCCCCCTCGCGTGCTCTCTTCTTCTTCCACACGCCGTACCAGAATACGATCGTGCAGTGGCGTAAGTTTCAGCGCCATAATTCATTCCTCCTTATCAGTAGTAGTGAACGCCTGCGCCGGCGAGTGGGAGATACCGAATTCCCGCCATAGCGCCTGAAGCCCTAGATACGGCAGCTGCTGGAGCGCAGCCTTCTCCGCACAATTGTAGAAGCATCCCGAGCCTGTCCGCCACCCGTGCCCGGCGGCGCTAGCCTCCACAGCCTGCCCGGAGCTTCTCGAAGGCCTGTCCTGAGCTTGTCGAAGGGCTTGTCCTGAAGCTTGTCGAAGGAAATCCTCGGCGCTGCACTTTTAGGCAGCGCCAAGCAGCAAGCAACAAGCCATAAGCGGCGAGCAGGCGCACAAACAAAAAGCTCCCGCCTTCTTGCTTTTAGCTTGCGGCTTGTTGCTTGCTGCTTGTCGCTGCCCCTCTAAACAAACCGTCCAAACCGACCAAACTGTACACAGGGGCGGCGGGAAAGCGGCTACTCTGCTGCGACAGGAGGCTGCCGATGGCTGGCAAATGCAGGGAACGAAAAGGGTTCGATCCCTTTTCCCCTGCTGAGTACCGGGTTGAAAAAAAACCGTCCAACTCGACCAAACCGTACACAGGTGTAGCGGGAAAGCGGTTACTCTCTGCAGCATGAGGCTCGCCATGGTGGCCGGCGTAGGAACGAAACCCGGGGGGCCCCGGCAAGCCCGGTTTTGGCTTGCTGGGGTGGGAGCGACGAGCAGCAGGCGCACAGACAAATGCGCCCCTTTTTTGCTTTTAGCTTGCGGCTTGCTGCTTGTTGTCGGTTTTGCAGGGGTCTCAACCCGCGATTGCCCGCCAACGCCCGCGATAGCCCGCCACTGAGGGAATTTTTTTGCCATTTTGTGCGCGACGAAGAGATTATCGTGCCCCACTCCAGCCGGGTGCTGTAGTGGCGCTATCAAACTGGATGAATTTGACAGTCTGTGGCGAAGATTTCTAACATGAGTGTTGCCCCGCACTGTTCCGGTGCGGCTCGGCTCAACAGTTGTGACCTTGCTGTTTGCGAATAACTCCTATGATTACGGTTAAAGAACTTACCAAACGGTACGGACGCACTACTGCGGTCGACCGTATCTCCTTTGCCGTGGCGAAAGGCAGCATCGTCGGCTTTCTCGGCCCCAATGGCGCCGGCAAGACAACCACCATGCGCATGCTTACCTGTTTTCTTCCGCCTACGGCAGGCGCCGCCACGGTGGCCGGCTTCGATGTTCTCGAGCAGCCCATCGAGGTCAAGAAACGAATCGGATATTTGCCGGAGACCCCACCCCTGTATCCGGAAATGGAAACCGTCGAATACCTGAAATTTGTCGGCAGCCTCAAAGGGTTGTCGGGTGCTGACCTGCAAAGGCGCGTCGACTATGTTTGTGAACGTTGCGCCATCGTCGACGTCAAGCGGAAGCTGCTGGCCAAATTATCCAAGGGCTACCGGCAGCGGGTCGGACTCGCACAGGCCATCATTCACAACCCCGACGTGCTCATTCTAGATGAGCCTACGGCCGGCCTCGACCCGAAACAAATCAACGAGACTCGCGACCTGATCAAAGGTTTGGCCGGTGATCACACCATCATTCTCAGCACGCATATTTTGCCTGAGGTGGAACAGACCTGTGAGCAGGTGATCATTATCGACAAGGGGAAGCTGGTGGCCACCGATTCGGTGCGCGACTTGCAAGCGCGGGCTCGTGGCGCCGAGTCGGTGCGCCTCGAGGTCGCCGGACGCAACGGCAGTCTCGACGCCGCTATCGTGCAGAGCCGGCTCGAACAAATTTCCGGAGTCAGCCAGGTGCGACGCCAGGAACAAAGCGATAGCCGCTTGGTTTTCGAGGTGGAAAGTCAACCGGGCGGCTTCGTCCGCGGCGACCTGGCGCGGGCGGTGGTGGAATCCGGCTGGGACCTCAATGAGCTTCGGCCGGCGGCCATGAGCCTCGAAGAGGTTTTCCTCCAGCTCACGGCCGTCGAGACGCCGGCGGAAACGGAGAAGGCTGAGGGAGTGGGCCAGTAACTATGAGAAATATCTGGATCATTTGTCGCAAGGAACTGGGAAGCTACTTTGTCTCGCCCATTGCCTACCTGCTGCTGACCGTGTTCGCTTTAATCCAGGGCTTCTTTTTCTGGAACTATCTAAGCTACTTCGTGATTATGGGCATGGAGATGCAGATGCGCGGCCAGATGTACCCCATGAACCTCAACGAACAGGTCATCCGGCCGCTGCTGGGCAATGTGAGCGTAATAAATTTGTTTTTTGTCCCGATGATCACCATGCGCCTGTTCGCGGAAGAGAAACGCACCGGAACCATCGAATTGCTGGCGACCTCTCCGGTCCGCGACCTGGAAATTATCGTGGGCAAGTGGCTGGCCGCCCTGATGCTCTATGCCTGCCTCCTGCTGTTCACCGCCCTGAACTTCGCGTTTCTTTTCAAGTATGGCAATCCGGATTGGAAGCCGCTGGCGGTAGGCTATCTCGGCCTGCTGCTCCAGGCCGGCGCCTTGTTGGCTATCGGCACCTTTATTTCCACGCTGACCAGGAACCAGATCGTGGCCGGCGCCGCTACCTTTGGCGTCTGCCTCCTGCTGTGGGTGCTGGGCTCGGCGAGTGGATACGAATCGGCCGGTTGGGCGCGCTTGCTGGCCTACCTGTCGGTGTTCACGCATTTCGAGGCGTTCGGCCGGGGCGTGCTCAATTCCAAGGATGCAGTTTTCTACCTAACCGCGATTTTCTTGGGGCTCTTCTTCACGGCGCGTTCCCTGGAATCGCTGCGCTGGAGGTCCTAAATGGCAAGCCAGTGGCTGAGGGCGAGACAAACCAAATACGCCGCTTACGCGACCGTCTATATCCTGGTGGTAATCACCGCGGCCGTAGTGGTCAACATTCTCGCAGACCGGCATAACCAGGCCTACGACTCGACGTCCAATAAACGCTATAGCCTGTCCGAGCAGACGGTGAAGATCGTGAAGGGCCTGCAGCAAGACGCGACCATCACCTATTTCAACCAAAGTACCCGCTTCCAGCAAGGCAGAGATTTGCTCGACCAATACGCCAATCTCTCGCCCAAGATTCACGTCGAGTATGTGGATCCGGAAAAGAACCCGCTGGTCGCACGCCAGGCCGGTATCCGGAGCTTCGGTACAGCTATTGTTCAGGTCGGCAACAAGCGAGAAGAAGCCAGGAACGTGACGGAAGAGGGCATTACCGGCGCCCTTATTCGCGACTTGAAAGGCGGCTCGCGTACCGTCTGTTTTGTGACCGGTAGCGGCGAACACCAGATCAGCAATCGTGATCCCGAGGGACTTTCCCGCTTTAAGGATCTTTTAAGCAAGGATGATTACCAGAGTAAGCCAATCGATCTGCTCGCGAAAGCGGAGGTCCCCAGCGATTGCACCGCGTTGGCTGTGGCCGGACCTACGCGGAACTACCAGCAGCCGGAAGTAGACGTGATCCGGCAGTACGTCGAAAACGGCGGCCGCGCCTTCTTCATGCTGGACCCGCCACTCAAACTCGGCCAGTCGGAAATCGCCGATAATGACGTCCTTACGAACGTGCTTCAAGGCTGGGGGGTGACTCTGCAGAAAGACTTGATCCTTGATCTCAATCCCATCGGACAGGTCGCTGGACTCGGACCGCAGGTTGCGCTCGTAACCAGCTATAGCTCGCAGCCGATTGTGAGCAATATGAAGGGACTGGCTACCGGCTTTCCTCTCGCCCGTTCCTTGCAGATTAAGAACACCAACAAAACCAGCGTGCAGAAGCTCTTTGATTCCTCCGCGAGCAGCTTGGCGACGAGCAACTTGAGTTCCCCTAAGGTCAACGTTAACGACCCCAACAACAAGAAGGGGCCGTTGACCCTTGCTGCCGCGGGTACGTACAACACAGGCAAGCAGAACTCGCAAGGACGTTTTGTGGTTGTCGGCAGTTCGTCCTGGGCCGCTAACCGGTTCGTCGATTTCAATGGTAATAATGACTTGGCGTTGAATGCCGTTAACTGGCTATCGTCTGACGAAGACTTGATCTCGATCCGCCCGAAACCGCCGGAAGACCGCCGCGTTACCATGACCCGCGCCCAGTTAGCTCTGGTGCGCATGACCAGTCAATTCACGCTGCCTCTGGCGGTTGTGGTTATAGGCATTTCCGTCTGGTGGAAACGGAGGTAGGACCTCTGGGCGGCGTCGCAAAGCGAACTGAAGTGCGCAGGAGCAACAAGTCCTCACCCCCTAAGCCTGTCATTCTGAAGCCGCGCGCCTGGAATAGCATAGCCAGTCGCAACGCCGTTGCAGGCGCGGGGCTGAAGAATCTATGCATTTCGGCCCTGTGTGCAGTTGCCGTTTGTGCGTGAGGCCGGATGCGAGAGACTGACCCGAACCGGCGCGGTACAGCAATGCAAGGAAACCCATTCGCCTGGGTTCCACAGAGGAATCGAGAAGCACCATGAAGATCCACCGTCTCGTCATCGCCCTTTTCGTCCTTCTTGTCCTCGCTGGCATTTTCTACTGGTCGGAATACCGCAAACCGAACCGCGCAACCGCAAAAGTCTCGGCGGAGGCTCCGCCGGCAATCCTAAAGCTGGATCGGGCGGCTATCACCCGGCTTGAGATCAAAAAGAAGCATGCCGTACCGATCCTGCTCAGCAGATCCGCTTCCGGCGACTGGCAGATTAGCGGACCTAAGCCGTTGCGCGCCGACCCGAATGCCGTTTCGCGCATGCTCTCGACGGTATCGTCTCTGAATTCAACGCGGGTGATTGAGGAGAGGGCAACCGATCTGAAGCCCTATGGACTGGACCCCCCGGCCGCGGAAGTAGACATCACGGAAAAGAACGACCAGACCCAGAAACTCCTGCTGGGGGATGATGCGCCTGTGGGTGGCACCGCCTACGCCATGCTGGCGAGCGATCCCCGGATTTTCACAATCGAAAGTTTCAGCAAGGGCAGCATCGATCAGAGTTTGGACGGCTTGCGCAACCGGAAGCTCTTCGATTTCGGCTTCAACGATCCGAACCAGGTTGGCCTGCACAGCGGTGCAAAAAATTATCTTCTTACCCGCAACGGCCAGGATTGGTCGTCAGCGGGAAGGAAAATGGACGCGGAGAGTGTACGGCTATTCATTTCGAAGCTCAGCGGACTGGCGGCCAGCCAGTTTGCCGACTCTGGTTTCACCCGGCCCACAATCGACGCCACGGTCACCTGGGATGACGGTAAGCGGGTAGAGAAGGTGCTCATTTCCAAGTCGGGCAACGGTTACCTCGCCAAGCGGGAGAACGAGTCGGAACTCTACCGGCTAACTCCGGGTTCTGTGGACGATCTCCAGAAAGCGGCGGAAGCCGTCAAGCCGGCTACGGCTGATAAATAGAAGAGTCCAGGCGGGTCAACGTGTCCGGACTTTTTCACCACGAAGGACGCAAAGTACACGAAGGAGTAAGCGAGAGCCACGCTTCCCCTCGTGTCCTTCGTGTTCTTTGTGGTGAAAAGGGTAATTGCCCAATTACCAAATTACCCAATTACCAAATTGAAGGGGTCTAGCGCTTGCGCCGGACCACGAGATCTCCGCTGGAAATCTCGCACAAGGCCGCACGGTCGAGAATGACAAGATGTGAGCGCGTGGCATTAACGGCGCCCACGATACGCCGCTTCTGCAGCTCGGCAAAAATCCGGCTGACGGTTTCGCGGGCAACGCCAATCTTTTCAGCGATTTCTTCGTGGGTCAAACCCAGATACAATTGCCATCCTTCCGGAGATTCGTCATCCTTGTCGGGCAGCGATTCCAGCAGGAACCTGGCCAATCGGGCCGCCGGGCTGCGGCCGAGAAAACCGATCTCCGCGCTAGCGTTGCTGTAATGGTTACATAAGGTTTGTAACACGCGCAGACTAAAACTACTATCCTCGCGCATCAGCCGGAACAAATCTTCGCGCCGTACGTAGCTGGCTTTGCAAGGTTCTAGGGTTTCGGCGCTTACTTGGTGAGGCCCGCCGCAGACGGTGGCATTCAGGCCCAGGACCCCGCCGGGCTCCACCACCCGTAAGATGAACCGGTTACCCTGGCTGGAGGACATGGTGAGCTTCACCCGGCCTTCCGTCAGGATCAACATACCGGGCGAGGGCTGCCCCTCGGCAAATATCAGGGTGCCTTTGGGATATGTTATCTGTTTTTTTATCTTATCGATAGCCTGCAGGGTAGAGGGATTGAGGCCCCGACAGAACTGCAGCATTTCCTGCCGCTCTGCTACAGAAGATTTTTGACTCTGAGCTGTTTCCATCGCCCTGCCCCCAAGCCCGTCGGAGGAATCCCTTCCACGGGGCCGCCAGAGCAGCCAACCTCTAGGACCCGCTACCACTTACTGAATTATAGCGGTCAGCAGCACAGTATGCCATGCCAATGATGAACAGTTTTCAGTTCCCGGTCCTCGGTTCTCAGCCGCCGGTTTTTGCTCAGAACTAAGAACCGGGAACTGAGAACTGCAGACATCGGCATTGCCGGCTTGCATTTTGCTAAACGGGTGCGGCTATGTCTCACACCCAATGGTGATAACAGTCACGGCAGACATAGACATGGGGAAGTGATACTCCGTCCAGTTTGTGACCGCGTAGCCCAGCTCGACTTCCGCTACTAAAAGAGGGTCGGATGGCAGGATTTGTTTTGGCCAACTTCATGGCGATTCTTGCGCCGATTCTGCTTCCCATCGGAGGTCTCAGCGTAAGCATCGGCGTGCTGGTGGCGGTTGGCGGCTTTGTGGGGCTGTTGTCGGGCCTGCTCGGGGTTGGCGGTGGATTCCTGATGACCCCCATCCTGATGATGATCGGGGTGCCTCCTACCGTAGCCGCAGCCTCCGACACCAACGCCATCGTGGCTACCTCCTCTTCGGGTGTTGCCGCCCATTTTCGCCTCAAGAACGTGGACACCCGCATGGGCTGCATCGCCCTGGTGGGCGGCCTGGCCGGCTCCGCCTTTGGAGTCCGGGTGATGGAATCCTTAGAGGCTTTGGGCAATGCCAACCTGGTTATCACATTGACCTACATCGTCATGCTTGGCCTCGTAGGCGGCTTGATCCTGAAAGACAGCCTGCGCAAGTGGCGTAAAGGCATGATTCCCAGGGCTCACAAACCGGGCCGTACGGTCACCATTCTCAACCGGCTTCCCTGGCAAATGGAATTTCCCCGCTCCGGCGTGCGGCACTCGCTCTTGCTGCCGCTGGCGCTCTGCGGCCTGGTTGGCCTGATGACTGCCGTCATGGGGGTGGGGGGAGGCTTCATGCTGGTTCCGGCAATGGTTTACCTGTTGGGCATGCCGGCACACGTGGCCGTGGGCACCAGCCTGTTCCAGATTCTCTTCACCTGTATCGGGGCCACCGTCATGCAAGCCGGCGCCAATCACACCGTAGACGTGGTTCTGGCGATCATTGTGGCTCTAGGCTCGACGGTAGGGGCGCAAATCGGAGCCCGCTTGGGCCGCTATCTCCGTGGCGAGCAATTGATGGGTATTCTTGGTGTTCTCGCCCTGGTAGTCATGCTGAAGATGACGCTGGGACTGGTAATGCCCCCTCCCAATCTGCTCAAAAAGCCTGCTGGAGTCGCCACTAATTCGTTATCGGTTCCCCGTTTTCCATTCTCCCTGGCGCGATTGCGCGCCGGCTCGCATTGGGTGAACGGGGAACCAGCACTGCCAAAAGAGGAGCGGAAGATGCCGTGGCAGCGAGGGTATGGTCATGACTAAGCCGGTTCTGTTCGCCCTGCTGGCGATTGCGGTTGCGCCCATTCTGCTGCCCATTGCCGGCCTTTCGATCAATGTCGGCATGTTGGTTTCCGTGGGCGCGCTGATCGGATTCATGTCCGGACTGCTGGGCGTCGGGGGTGGTTTTCTCATGACGCCCATCCTGATGATGATCGGAGTGCCTCCCACCGTAGCAGCCGCGTCGGATACAAATGCCATTGTGGCCACTTCCGCCTCCGGTGTTGCCGCCCACTTTCGCCTCAAGAATGTGGACTTGAAGATGGGCGGTGTCTGTCTGGTCGGGGGGCTGTTGGGTTCTGCCGTGGGGGTACAGGTCATCAAATTTCTGCGCGGTCTGGGAAATGCAGACCTGTTCATTACCTTCATGTACATCGTAGTCCTGGGAAGCGTGGGCAGCTTTACGGTGCGCGATAGTTTGAAGAAGCTGCGCCGCGGGGTCATGGTGCAGAAAGCGCCGCGCCGCCGCCGCGGATTTCGGATTTTGGAAAGACTGCCGTTCAAAACGGAGTTTCCGCGTTCCGGAGTGGAACATTCGGTCCTGGTGCCCTTTGGCCTCTGCTTCTTAGTCGGCGTCATGACGGCGGTCATGGGAGTGGGCGGTGGCTTCATTATGGTTCCCATGATGGTGTATCTGCTGCGTATGCCGGCGCATGTCGCCGTGGGCACCGATCTGTTTCAGATTCTGTTCACCTGCATTGGCGCTACCCTGATGCAAGCCGCGGCCAATCATACGGTGGATGTGGTACTGGCCATTCTGATCGCGGCGGGGTCGACGATCGGCGCGCAACTTGGGGCGCGCGTCAGCCGCCATCTGCGCGGCGAGCAACTGTTGATTGTCTTGGGAGTCCTGGCGCTCGCCGTTGGGCTCAAGATGGCAGTGGGAATCGTATTGCCGCCGGCCAACCTCCTCTCGGGGGCAGGCGGACATGCCGCCCTGCGGACCGATACGCACGTGGTATTGGCCCAGATGTGGCATGCCACGAGGTCATTCGTATGGCACTAAAATCGGAAAACACCTTACGTGAGCGGTCCTGCGCCACGAGGGTCGTGGTACGCCGCCGCGCAGTACTGTGGCTCCTGGCCTTTGCCTTTGGCCTCTTGGCTTGCGCTTGCCCACTTGCCGCCGCACCGCAGCCGGTATCCATTCCCCTTAAGCTTTCTCCGGACGTCATCCAGATGAGTACCTTCTACAATGGCGCTCCCATACGCATGGAAGGCACGGCGCCCGGCGGTTCCAAGATAATGATCGTACTCCGGGGAGTGGAGAAGGACGAGTTGTTCAACAAAAAGGGCCGGGTTGGCCCGATCTGGGTGAACACCGACAAGGTGCATGTGACCGGGACGCCATCTTTGTTCCTGCGCTTCAGTTCAGAGGACGTCCATACCTTTCTTTCTCACGAGATGATCGACGCCTATGCGCTCGACGAGGCATCGATCAAGAAGCGCATGCAGATTCGTACCAGCAAGGGACAACCCGACCCGCAGTACTGGGAAATACTCGCCAATAGCTATTTGGATCTGAAGAAGAGCGACGGCAATTACCGCCGGGTGGCGGACCGGGTTCACGTGACCGAAGGCGCGGATGGTCTGACCCACTACACCTTGGCTTTCAACTGGCCGAAGACCGCGCCTCCGGGTTCGTATCAGATTGAGGTTTATGCCTGCCGTGATGGCGCCATTGTCGGTCATGGAGGAGCGGTATTGCGTTTGGTGGAGGTCGGTTTTCCCGCCTTTATGGTGAATCTGGCGCACACCCATCCCTATGGCTATGGCTTACTGGCCGTGCTGATGGCAGTGATTGCCGGATTCGGCATCGATGCCATCGCTTCCCGCTTACGGGGCGGCCGGCGGCGTGTTTCTGGAGAACGGGTTCCGGTCCCCGAGCCGGAGCAGGTGCGCGCAGCATCCGCCAGACACGGCGGGCACTAGAAGGGCAAAATCGTTTCCAGTTTCCAGTTTCGAGCTGGGACCATAATCTGTACTCTTTCTGCACAGAACCGAGTGGCCCACCCTCATCGCGCCCGCTTTTGGCGCGATTAGGACGGGGGTTTTTTAAACTGGAAAACCGGAAACTGGAAACTCGAAACTGTCCTGGAGGGTTACAGTTAACCTGATTGCGTGATTTCGGTCACACACAGGCCGGACGGTCCTATGGCCTAATGGGCCAGAGCCGCTTGCCATGAGCCGGGCACAGGGGTGTGGTAAGGAGGCAGGCTGGCGACGAAGCGCCTCTTGGCGCGGTATGCGGGAGCGCCTACATGACAGTTCTTCTTTATCTGGTCGTATACGCAGCTTTTCTGACGTTTGTCATCGCCTGTATTGTCCGGGTTGTCCGTCTTGTCAAAGCTCCATTGCATTTGCGCTGGGAGCTGTATCCGGTGCCTCATGAGGCGCCGGAGCACGCCGCCCACGGAGGTTCCTACTACGAGGACTCCAACTGGTGGACGGAAAAACGCAAGTTTAACCTTGGCGGGGAACTGGCGGCCATGCTGCCGGAGATGATCTTTTTGAAGGGCCTCTGGGAGTTCAATCGACGCCTGTGGCGCGTCTCCTTTCTATTTCATTTCGGCCTCTATCTGCTGATTGCGACCATGGTTATGGTTCTGGCGACCGCCGTGCTGAACCTGGGGGTGCCCGGCGCCGGGTTGGCCATGATTCTGGCCTTGGTGTACCGCATTACCGGCGGACTTGGCGCCCTGCTCGCCCTGATTGGTGCGGCCGGCCTGTTCTTGCGGCGTACCGGCGACAAAGAATTGAAGAACTACACGGCCCCGGCGGATATCTTCAATCTCCTGTTTTTCCTGGTTACCTTTGGGGTACTGGTTGCCGGCTATCTTCTGCGGCCGCCCGTTACCAGCGTTCAGCAGATCGCGCGGGGCATTCTGACCTTCGATACGGCATTGGCTGTGCCCCCGCTGCTCGGCGCCGGCCTGATGCTCGGGGCGGCCTTGATGGCCTACATCCCCCTGACCCACATGTCCCACTTCATCGCGAAGTACTTCCTGTATCACCACATCCGCTGGGACGACGCCCCGAATATGAGGGGCAGCCGCATCGAAGCCAAGCTGGCTCAGTATCTCGCCTACCGGCCTACCTGGAGCGCGGCTCATATGGGCGCCGACGGTAGCAAGACCTGGGTGGACATCGCCACCAGTAATCCTAACGATTGGTTATCCGCTAAGCCCCAAGCCGCTGGGCCCGAGGTGAAGAAATGAGCCGCCACATCGATTTGCGCGACATATCCCGCAAAGACCGGGAGCCCTTAACTCAGGTGCGGAATGAAGACTTGATGCCGCTGCCGGCGCCTTTCGACTCGCCGGACAAGGACCGGCCCTGGACGCCGCTTTCGGCCGCCACGCGCGAGAAGTATGAGTGCGGGTTGGACGATACCTGTGTCGTGAACATCCCCCAACCCAAGACGCCGGAGGAAGAGGCGGAACTGGTCCGCCGTTTCATTGCCGGTCTCCAGAAGCTCTTCAATGAGGAGAACAACTGGACGTTGTTGCAGCCGCTCTTGTTGACCATGGAGCACTGCGCCAAGTGCCAGAGCTGCTCCGACGCGTGTCACCTCTATGAGGCGAGCGGCCACAACGAGCTTTACCGGCCGACCTATCGTTCCGAAATCATGCGCCGGGCGTACTTCAAGTACGTGAAAAACGGCGGGCCGATCTCCCGCTTCCAGCACGGCGACATTGAAGCGAACTGGCCGATGGTAGCCCGGTTGATCGAACTCTCCTACCGCTGCAATCTCTGCCGCCGGTGCGCGCAGGCCTGCCCCATGGGGTGCGACAACGGCCTGGTGGCCCGCGAGTTGCGCAAGTTGTTCAGCCAGGAGATGGGCATCTCGGCCAAAGAACATCATGACCGCGGTTCCATGTTGCAACTGAAGGTTGGGTCCTCGACGGGCATGACGGCCGAGGTGGTCAAGGACAATATCGAGTTCATCGATGAGGATACCTCCGAACGCACTGGAATCAAGGTGGAAACACCGTGGGATGTGGAAGGCGCCGATGTGTTGCTCATCCATAACGCCGGCGAGATCATGGCCTGGCCGGAGAACCCGGGCGCTTTTGCCGTAATCCTGAACGCCGCGGGAATCAAGTGGACGCTTTCCTCGGAGCTGGCGGGTTACGATTCGATCAATTACGGCCTCTGGTACGACGATGCGCAGTTCGCGCGCGTCGCTATCAAGCACGCGCAGGCCGCCCAAAAGCTCAAAGCAAAGAAAATCGTGATTGGGGAGTGCGGCCACGCCCATAAGGCGCTCACCGTCATTGCCGATCGCGTGCTGTGCGGCGATTTGAACATCCCGCGGGAAAGCTCGCTGACTCTGCTGCGCGATATCGTGATGAGCGGGCGGCTGAAACTCGACCCCACGCGCAACGATTTTCCGGTCACGCTGCACGATCCCTGTAATCTGGTGCGTCTAATGGGGGTGGTCGAGCCGCAGCGGGAGATCATACGCAAGATCTGTCCGCAATTCCGCGAGATGTATCCCCACGGAGTCGACAATTACTGCTGCGGCGGAGGCAGCGGATTCGCCATCATCAGCGGCAACAACTTTCCCGACTGGCGCTTCCATGTCTCCGGACGCAAGAAACTGCAGCAGGTCCTGAACGCCTTCAGCGAGTGCCTGGATCCGTCGGTGCCCAAATATGTGTGTGCCCCATGCAGCAACTGCAAGGGGCAGTTCCGCGATCTGTTTGCCTACTACAACCTCTGGGAAGACCACCGGATTCTGTACGGTGGCCTGGTGGAACTGATCGTCAACGCCATGACCGACGTCAAGCCCGGCTTCATCGAGTGGGAATGGCACTGAGATACTGAACACCTAACGCAGAACCGCAGAATCACAGAAAAGCAAACCGAGTCCAGGAATTGTTCTCGGTTTGTTCTGCGATTCTGCGCTTCTGTGTTGGGTGTTGGCCTGCCTCAGGCGGGAGTGGCGAATCTGGCTCCCATATCGAACGCTTTCTGGCAATCCAGCGGAAACTGTTTCTTCCGTGTGGCGGCCTTCTTTTCCGGATCGAAGCGCTCCTGGTCGATTTTCGAATAATCGTCGAACTGATAGGTATCCACGGAAAGGAGCGACTCCGTCCTTCCGAAAACCCTGGTTAGAAAGTCTGCGGTCGCGGCGATTTGCTTGTCAAAACCTACCTGCTTCAGCCGCTCTTCCG
>Ga0326728_10004337_pt1 | contig 42150 bp, 32 predicted proteins | sample MB3enrmetagenome_FD_207602 | JGI IMG/M metagenome (GOLD analysis project Ga0326728, IMG submission 207602) | Lab enriched peat soil microbial communities from McLean, Ithaca, NY, United States - MB31MN | ecosystem: Environmental > Terrestrial > Soil > Wetlands > Peat | place: USA: New York... | reverse complement strand
CCAATCTCCCCCGCCACGCTCATACCACCCTGGCCCAACTAGAAATCGACGCTCGACGCAATCTGGACTTGGCAGAGGCCTATAGCATGGTCCCTGGGCGCAGTCCCCAAAACGGTTAAGCACCCCGTCTAAGGACGCTCTCTAAGGTGCAGGCGCTTCCGGTAGGGCTTGAAAAAGTTCCGGCAATTGAAACGCGACAGAAGGATTAAACTGAATCTTGTGAAGGGCTTTTCTAAGGGTCTCGAGGATTTCCCAAAGACCGCTCCCGCGGATTTCGATGAGCTCACTTACCTTGAGTACAACCCCGATGTTCGGGTGGCGGTCATGCGGGGCGCCGTATCCTCGGGTTATCGGCACTGGATTGAGCATGGCTACGATGAGGGGCGGCTCTATGCGCCGGACTCACGACTGGCACAGGACAGTTTTCCTCCTACCTGGAACGAACTGCGGTATCTGCGCGAGAATCCTGATGTAGCGACGGCGATTCGCCTGGGAACTTATTCGTCCGGACATGACCATTGGGTAAAACATGGAGAACAGGAAGCTCGAATTGGCACTGGCAGGGCATTCCCCAAGACCGCCAATCTGAAGGTTGCCTTACGGAAGTGTCCTCCTGGATTTAATTATTTTTGTTTTCACTCGGCTCCGATTGGTCTGGGGTGGGCGGCGCGCGGCAATATTGGTCTTCTGAAAGCGTTCGGGCCGAAAGTGACGACGATTGACATTGCATGGGGCTCCCCGTCACCACCCGATGGTGATACGGGCGCTGTATTGGCACCCGAGAACCGGTATGCCGTCAATTTCTTTCACTTCAATCCCGATATCCTTCCCACCTTTCTGCACAGCTATGGAGCAAAGTGTTTTCGTGACCGTTACAACATCGGCGTCTGGGTGTGGGATCTGAATGCAGCCTATCCGTCCTGGCATCGGTACACCAGGATGTTCAACGAAATCTGGGTGCCGAGCCAGTTTGTCGCCGATGTGCTGCGCGTTGTATCCGCGGCCCCTATCGTCATCGTTCCTCATGTGGTCGATAACCTTCCTGCCGGCGCCCGTTCCCCGCGCGCTACTTTTGGTTTGCCCGAAAACGCGTTCATTTTCTTGTACGTCTTCGATGCCGCAAGTTCCATCGAGCGGAAGAACCCGCTTGCGTTGATCAGCGCGTTTCGACAGGCCTTCCGGGAAGAGCAGGACGTCTTTCTTGTGCTCAAATACCATCACGCGGACAAAGACCGTCCAGCCGTCGAGTTGTTGGAGCGGGTCGCCTCCACCAGAAAGAACATCAAAACGATTTCGCAAACTTTTTCCGAGGAAGATCTCGCTTCGCTGTTTCAGGTCTCCGATTGTTTTGTGTCCCCTCACCGTAGCGAGGGGTTTGGGCTGAATATCGCGATGGCGATGTATTACGAAAAGCCCGTCATCGTCACCGGTTATTCCGGGAACATGGATTTCACCAACCACGAAAACAGTTTCTTGATTGATTACGACCTTGTTAGCCTCCCTTACGACGTTGGGTATTACAGGGCGGGATACGGCTGGGCGCAACCCTCCGTAGACCATTTGGCTAACCTGCTACAAGCTGTGAGGAACTCCCCGGAGGAGGCCAGGCGGAAAGCGGCCAGCGGGGCCGCGACCATCCGGCAGCGGTTTAGCCAAAAGGCCCTGCTGGAGAGGTTCGGAAAACGAATCTCTGCCCTAAAGATGGAAAGCCCCGGTTCTGCGGTATAACGTGCAGTTCGATTTCGACTTAATGGAATAGCCGCAGTACCGCATTCAGCGGCGAGCTGAGAGTTACCATCGTGCGCCAGATACGGCTCGTCGAAATGGCCTGAACCTGATTGCCGAGGTCGTCGAGCCGGGCGCTTATGCTCTGGGCATGCCGGTCCGCCTGCTCCTCCAGCGTAAAGACACGCTCGGCGTGCTGGGTAATTTCGTCTTCAAGCTGGTTAGAGCGTTCGACGTGCCGGCCCATTCGATGGTCCAGCGTCTGCAAGTGTTGGGTGTGCCGGTCGAGCCCCGCTTCCAGTTTGTCGGTGCGGCCGGCGATTTGTCGATGCTGAATGTAGAGGTCTTCGGCCATTCGGATCTCTTGTTGCAGAGTATCGCGCTCGGTGGAAACGGTTTCGAGGAGGGTTTTCAATGTACGTAGCTGTTCCTGGAGTGCGCGGGCCAACGCTGTTGCCGTTTCGCGGTCTTTTTCCGCTCGCGACACTTCGGCGGATACCGCGGCCACGGTCCGGCGGCTCTCTTCGAGATCGTCCCGCAGTGTAGCCTGCTCCGTTCTGAGCGCTGCGTACTGCCGCTCGAGTGCAGAGATGGCTTGCTCCCGGATCGCGGGTTCGCGCTCTTCTTCAAGCACCGAGAGGCGTTCGGCAACGCGGCGCACGTTTTCCGCGAGAGCGCTTCCCCTGGTTTGATTAGCCGGCTGTGCAGCGGCAATGGTTCCATCCTCTGTTTCTAGGGCGGAGAGATATTCGCGTTGGCGCGTGGAAGCGGCGGTGGTCAAGTTATGCTCCTACCATTAGTCTATCGAGGTGTACAGATGTACGGGTCCCAACCCATTTTATGCCCCGCGAAGGTGGCCTAGAAAACCGGCAGCTTCGCCATAAGCCTCCGGTACGCCAATATCTAGAAACGGCGCGTCTGAGATGAAGGCGCCCGGCTTCAGTTCCGCCACGTGGGCCTCTATCAAATCTTTTTCGAGGGAGAATCTGGCGGGAAGCGGGTATCGGTGCAGCAACTCGCGAGCGATAACGTAGATGCCCCCGCTGATCAACCCCGGCGCAGGCTCGCCCGCGGCGCGAAACCGGACAATGTGCTCTCCGCAAACCACGACGCCGCCGTAGCGCGAGCAATCCGGCGTCCGGCGCAGAGCAATCGTAACCTCTGCCCCCGCCGCTTTGTGTACTGCCATCAATGCTGCATAATCGAGGGCAAAAAGAGTGTCGCCGTTTAAGACCATCGCCGCATCTCCCTCCAGGCGCTCAAAGGAACGGACTAGCGCACCGCCGGTACCGAGCGGTTTCTCCTCGCATTCATATACCAGCTCCAGACCACGGTAGCCGGCGCCGAAGTAATTAGAAATTTCGGCTCCCAGGTATCCTGTGGAAAGAACCACGCGGCGTACCCCCTGTCCTACCATATGATCTAGCAGGTAGGCCAGAAACGGCCGTCCCAAAACCGGCGCCATAGGCTTCGGAACGTCGGAGACTACAGGGCGCAACCGAGTCCCCAGGCCGCCGGCCAAAATTATAGCCTCCAGACTGCTACACCCTGTATCGGACAAGTCAGTTTTTACACCCTTTCCGTGAAACGGCAAGGAATCGACGTCAATTATGCCGACGCCTGATACAATATTATGCGGTTTACCCCTGCGTTTGCTCCGACCTGGAGCCCGTTTCCAACGTCGATTCTTGTCGCGAAATAGGCCATGAGCGTGGCAACCCGCCCCTGGTGGTGGATTTACCAAAGAGGCTACCCCCTGCGTTGCCCAGGAGGGGCGTAATCCATGACTATGACTGTTCCTGGACAACTGAGCGCCGGCCAATACAAATTCCCGGCGGATTCACCCTTGTTTGCTGCGCTCTTCGATCCCGCCTGGTACCTGGGGCGCTACCCGGACGCCGTTCGCGCTCTGGACGAAAACCAGAACCTCACTCCCCTCGATCATTATCTCCGGGAAGGACTCGCCGATGGCCGTATTGCCACTCCGTTCTTCGATGCCGAATGGTATCTGAGCGCATACCCCGATGTCCGCCGCATCGTAACGAACGCTCCGTCCCGCTACCGCCGAGCGATCGAGCACTACCTCACTATCGGCTGCCACGAAAGCCGTGATCCGAACCCCATCTTCGACGAAGCCTGGTACGCTGCCCGGTACGACAACCCTAAGCAACGCGGCCCATACGTCAACAACTATCACCACTTTCTGGCCGAAGGCGCTGCCTCCGGTCTGAGCCCAAGTCCCCTGTTCGATGAAGCTTGGTACCGCCGCCAGTACAAAGACACCGCCACCGCCATCGCCCAAGGCCTCTTGCCGAGCGGCTATCACGACTACCTCCGCCGCCCCATCGACTCCGAACGCAGCCCCTGCCCCTATTTCGATGTGGAGCAGGCTGTCAAGAGGCACCCGCTGGAGGCGGCGAACGATCAGTCTACCCCCGCCCTCCGTCTCGCCTACTTCGATTTCCTCACTTCCGGAGCCCCCGGTGGCCGCAATCCCTCCCTCCACTTCGATGAATCCTGGTATCTAGCCACTCACCCCGCTGTACGCGCTGCTGTCGCGGCCGGCACCTACCGCAGCGGATATCATCATTACCTCTATGAGGGCATAGAGCTCGACTACGACCCCAACCCCTATTTCAACGGCAAGTGGTACTCCGGCTGGTATCCCGAAGTTGCCGAAAGCCTCGCCCGCGGTGAGTACCGGAGTGCCTTTGAGCATTACGTCTGTGAAGGCGCTGCCGCCGGTCTGAACCCCAACCTGTATTTTCAGGAACGCTGGTACACGCACAACAATCTGGACCTCCGGGAAGCGCGTCGCCGCGGCCAAATTGCGTCAGGCCATGCTCACTATCTGAAACTGGGCTACCGGGAAGGGCGTGCATTCTCCACCATATTCGATCCCGAGTGGTACCGCCGCACCTATCCGGAAGTCGACCGGTTCATCGAAAGCGGCCTGGTCACCTGTGCTTACGACCATTTCTGCCGCTACGGCCAAACACTAGGTTTCAACACCTGCCCCGATTTCGACGAAGGCTGGTATCTGACGCAGTACCCCGATGTGCGGACCGAGATTCGAGATGGCAAATGGCTCTGCGGACTGCACCACTTCATTGTCAAAGGTCTCAACGAGGGCCGCCTCGCCAAGCCCGGCCTGAAAGCCGATAATCCCGAGCGGAACCTCACCGTAACAGCCTTGGCGCGGCACGAATTGCGGCACTTTCTGGCGCGGGGTGAAACGCTGGTCTGCAACACCGACGCCCAGCCGGTCGTGTCCATCCTATTGGTCCATTACAACCGCGCCGAACTGACGCTCCGTTGCCTCCAATCCATCGTCCGCTGGGCGGATATCCCTTATGAAATTGTGGCGGTGGACAATGCCTCGACCGATGAAACCGAGGCTATGATGGCGCGCGTGCGCGGTATTCGCGTCATCCGCAATCGGGAGAACCTCCAATTCCTCCGTGCCTCTAACCAGGCTGCCGCGGCCGCCCAGGGGAAGTACCTGTTGCTCTTCAATAACGACGTGGAATTGCAGGCAGGGGCCCTCAGCTCCTCGGTCAACCTCCTTGCCGCTAACCCGGATATCGGCGCGGTGGGCGGCAAGATCATACTGTATTCCGGTGTGTTGCAGGAAGCCGGCTGCTACCTGTTGGAGAGTGGATGGTCCATACAGTATGGCCGTGGGCAGGCGCCCTTCCGTAGCGAATACATGCACCGCCGCGACGTGCCTTACTGTTCGGGAGCGTTTCTCATGACCCCCGCGGCCCTGTTTGCCGAATTGGGGGGATTCGATGAAGCCTTCTTGCCCATCTATTGTGAAGATGCCGACTATTGCCTGCGGCTGTGGGAAAAGGGATTCCGTGTGGCGTTCAACCCGGCCAGTATGATCCTGCATCACGAAGGCGCCGCATCGCGCCACGCCAGATTCTCCGAAGCGAGCGCGTTGCGGCACATCGCGATTCTGCGCGCCCGCTACAAAGATCATCTGGCAACAGTTCCCGATTACAGTGTGGCGCCGGTGTCATCCCGGGATGGCTGGAGCATGCGCCCCGCGTGCCTGGTGATCGTAGACGACCTGCTTACAGAGGCGGCCAACGGCACGCTGACCGACGTCCTCACCCGCGCCGCGGGAGAGGGGTTCTTCGTTTCCTTGTATCCACTGAAACCTTGGATTGGCGAACGTGCCGAACTGGGAGCGACCGTTCCCGATGATGTGGAAGTGGTCGCCGAGCAGGGATTGGAGCAACTGGAAGAATTCTGCAAACAACGATCGAAGCTCTACCGAAGGGTGATTGTGCTCGCACCCGAAGAAGGCGGCGATTTCCAGTGGCTGCACCGGTGGCTGGAGGGAGTGGAGATCTTTACGTAAGCGGTTAATCCTGAAGTCCAGGTGCTTTAGCATCGCTTTCGCGCTTTCGCGGCTGCGGCGCGTAAGGACAACTTCAGGAGGGCCCCGTCGGTTTCCTAAGCAAGAACGCATCTTGATGGGGGTTGCCTTTAGCGCCTTCCGGGATGAAATCGACCACCTCGAAGCCGCTCGCCAACTTTTCACGCACATAAGCCGGAGGGTGAAATGCGGCACAGGTGCTAGTTCCGGACTCGCTGCCACCCCTCACCGCAAGTTGGCCGGAATGAAATAGCTCCTGCTCCTCCGGACTCATGATATCCAGGTAAGATTCGCCATGTGTTGTCACTACCAGATATCCACCCGGCTTCAGTACCCTGGCGAGTTCTCCTATCCAATGAAACTGAAGCGGCTCCGATAGATGCGTAAAAACGGAAAGGGCGTAGACCATGTCGAATCGATTCCGGGTGTACGGAAGAGGACCGCGTAAATCATTCGTTGCAAATCGGGCGAAAGGGAGATATTGATCGCACCACGCTACGAGCTTGGGGTTATGATCCACGCCATGCAGTCTTGTTTCCGTGAAAGACTGAAAATGCCGCATGACTCGTCCGCAACCGCAGCCGAAGTCGAGGACCGCACGAAGATCGTCCAAACGGACTCCGGCGTGTTCCAGCATTTCAATAATGCTTTCAGCTCCCCAGCGTCCTGCCTCCAGAAACCAGGCGACGTCAGGGGTTCCGGCCACTAGCTCGATCAGGTCCGCGGGTGGAATCGGCAGACCGTCCGCCGCTCGCGCGCCGGCATCATCCGGCTCATAAACCGCGATCCGCGAACCTCCCCGTATCCCTTCTTGGACACTACCTCCTAATCGCTTAAAGCCGGAAAAACACCGATTCCATACATCGAACACATCGGCCGCTCGATCACTCACCGAGCTAGCATAACATTGTTTCCGGAACATGGGATGCGCGTTGCGATTCTCAAAAAGGCAATTCGCCGCTTGCCTTACACGGTCTCCAACTGTCTGGAAGGCGGTCTATAACCTCGATGTTCTCGTAGTCCTTTGTTTTTCGGGCACCAACGGTCCGTACCCATGCCGCCATCCGGGCAAGCCCCGTTTCCAAATCCACAGTTGCCCTCTGTGCGAACGTTGTCTCGCACTTCGCATGAGAACTAAATGCGTCTCGGACCTCCTCTCGCGACGAGAGGTATTCCGTGCCGTAATCGCAGCCCATGGCCCGCTTCACCGCAGCCGCCAGGTGGTTGATCGAAACCGGTATATCGGAGCCTACATTGAACACCTGACCGTAGGCAGAGGCAACATCGACCGATCGTGCTATTAAGGGCGCGACATCCGACACGTGAGTAAATGCCCGCGTCTGGGTTCCATCGCCGAAGATTGTGCAAGGCCGTTTCTGGAGGAGGCTGTTCATGAAGATTCCCACGACGTTTCTGTAACGGTCGGCAATGTTCTGCCGCTCACCATACACATTGTGCGGACGGAAGACTATATAATTCAGACCGAAGATTCGGCGAGCGGCGGCGAGATCAAGCTCAACCGCGTATTTGGCTACGCCGTACGGGTCCTCCGGGTGGGGAGCGAGCGATTCGACCATCGGTGTTTGCCCGGAACCGTACACTGCAATGCTAGAGGTGAAAACCAGACACTTCGCCTTATGGCGTAAGGCTGCATTGATAACGGACATGCTACCGACGAGGTTATTGGTATAGTTGAAACAGCGTATGAAATGGCTCAGCCCCTCCGCGGCATACGCGGCTAAGTGATACACATAGTCGAACGCGTACTCGGCAAACAAGCTCTCAACTAAGTCCTGGTCGGTGATCGAACCGACAACCAGCCGCGCCCCGGGGTTTACACTGGCCCGGTATCCTCCCGAGAGGTCGTCCAAAACGATGACCCGTCGGCCAAGGGCGATCAGAGAGTCGGCTACGTGACTGCCAATAAATCCGGCTCCGCCTGTAACTAAACACGTTGCCGGTTGGGGTGTACTATTTTGTATCTCATTCATGCCGATTCGATAGCTCTCAGCGCCTCCAGGCGCGGGAGCCGCCCTCTGTGAATTGCATAGAAATCAGTTGCCCGCCATGTTTACGCAAAGCCCGGCAAAGCTGCAGCCGCCGCAGAGGATCTACCATAAAGATCATATATCCGCCGCCGCCAGCGCCGGAAACCTTGCCAGCCACTGCACCGGCAGCCAGGGCGGATTCGAAAATAGCATCCAGTTCCGCGTTTGTAACCATGGATGCCGTTCGTTTCTTGTCTTCCCATCCATGCCCCAGCACCTCGGCAAATCGTGTCATATTGCCGGTCAACACCGACTCTTTCATGTCGACGGCTTCACGCTTCAGGCTGTGGGTAGCATCGAGCGAGATCAGGTTGCGGCTGGCAAGATTCCGTGCCTGTTCATCGATGATAGATCCATCTCCGCGAGGCATCTCGGTGTTATAAAGCACGATAGAGGCCTCTAGTTCGTTCACCACCGCGGGCTTGATACGGAGCGGGTTGATAATGGCGCGCTCGCAGGCATAAAACTCCATGAAATTAAAGCCTCCGAAGGTGGCCGCGTACTGATCCTGCCGGCCGCCCGGCATTCCGGCATCGTGGCGTTCTATTTGATATGCCAGGCGCGCCACTTCGTATTCGCCCAAAGGCAGGTTCAACATTTCCTTGAATGCTTCGAGCATTGCCACTACCAAGGTCGATGACGATCCCAGCCCGGAGCCTGCTGCCACGTCGGAATAGGTCGTCAACCGCGCCGATATCGGGCGACCACCGTTCCACTCGCTAACAATGCGCTTGTACACCGCTCTGTGCAGGGGAAGAACATCGTTCGGCCCGATTTCATCTTCCACGGAGCATTCGAAGGACTCCTCACGATCTGCGGCTACAAAACGAATCTTGCCGTCATGGGTCGGTTCGAGTGTTGCATACACAAATAGGTTGATGGTGGCATTCAGCACGAAGCCGCCGAATTCGTCGCAGAACGGCGACAGGTCCGAACCGCCGCCGGCCAACCCTAGCCGCAAGGGAGCACGAGCACGTATGATCATTGCCGTTCCAATGCCTATAATCCGCTGGAATTCCGAAACGGAGGGCAGTCGCGATTAGCCCGCTTCAGTGTTTCCATATCTTCTTTATACTGATTCAGATGGATGCGAATTTCCGCGCTCGTAGCCGGCAGAGCCCGGGACGGATCGTCTCCGGATCGCTTTCTTAGAATCACCTCGATTGCGCTCTCTGTTACCGGAGTGAGAGTTTGATCGAAGCGGGGCAGAGCGTAATGATAGGTAGCATCCAATAATTCGATCTTTATAATTTCGGCAACTTCACAGAACTGGCCCACAAGGTCCAAGACATTGACCGACCGCGGACTCCAGGACTGCGCCTTCTTAATCGTAAATGTCCATTTGTGGTCGCGGTTGTAAGTGCTTGGAAATACGCCTTGCTCGTATAAATCTTCCTCTGGCACAGTGATTACGAGATATCCGTTTGGTTTGACGATACGAAGCCAGTTTTCAAGTGCCGCGGCGGGGTCGACCATATGTTCCAAGCAGTGGCTGCTGTGAACGAAATCAAATGAGGCATCTGAAATAGATCCCAGAATCTGCGCGTCGCCGTCAGGAAGATCCCACGTGCGGATGGACTGAATCAGAGGGAAAAGATCTGCATACAGCGCCAGAGGGTCTGGAGCGCCGCCGATGTCGATGCCAACGCCTCTGAAATACTTCGTCAGAAAATTGGGATCGTGCAGGCGGCGCTGGATCGATTTACTGCACTCTTTCATAGCTGTGCGTCCTTACGCGCGGTCCAGACACGGTGCCGGCGCCGTGAGAGGGCTTCGATAGTGGACAATCTCGAGAATCTCCTGAAGCCTCTGGACGCCTGCATCGGAAGAATAGGTATTGGCGACGAAATCGAGTCCGTGGCTTGCGAGTTCCTCCCACAGGTGTTGGTTAGTGTAGAGTTCCACGATCGACTCGGCAAACGCAGCGGGCTGATCGGCTATCAGAACCTCGGCTCTATGGCGAAGCCCCATTCCCTCTGCCGCCACAGAGGACACAACCGACGGCACGCCGTAGGCAAGGCTTACAGCGACCTTGCCTTTGATCCCTGCCCCATAGCGGATCGGTGCAATGGAAAGCCGGCATTTCGCAAAATACGGCTTGAGATCGGGGACATAACCCGTGATCTTAATCAGGTCGCTGCCCAGCGCTCGTAACGAGTCCGGTGGATGACTACCCATCAGGTAGAGCGGAACGCCGGGAAGTTTCTTCTGAATGAAAGGAAAGATCTGCTCCACAAAATAGAAAGCGGCATCCACATTCGGAGGATGCTCAAAGTTGGCCAGGAAAAGTACGCCGTCGCGGTCCTCGAACGGGGTAACAGTTGGATCCGGATCTAAAATCCAAGGGAAAACGTAGACGTTACTCTGGGGGCATTCCGTGCTTAAGACATCCTTCTCGTACGAGCTATGAACGATCGTGCAATCCACCGTACGAATGATCGATAACTCCGAAAGTTTCACGCGCTTGGCTTTAGTGGCGATGGCGGAATTGTTTGCATGGACGGCTTCCCTTTCAAACCGAAGGTAGTGAAGATCGGTGGTATGGAAGAGAATTCGGGCGCGCGGGCAGTATTCCCGGATGGTGTGGAGGAACATGGCGGCGACGGGCTGCCGGAAGATGAATATAAGATCGTATAGGTGGCCATGTTCCTTCAAGTGGGCTTTCAACGAGCGGACATCCGACAACCCGGGGCACTCGACACCGATGCGTTGTAGGGCCGCTGTGTAGGAGGGCTGGCTCCCAAAGTTCACGGCTGGACTAAAGGTTACCTTGAAGTCGAGCCGCTGGAAGGCGCGGAGTAATTCATACGCCGTACGGGAGCCGGAATCCTGGTCCGGAGTAGGCGTATTGATGTCCAAGAAAAGAATACGCGCGGGCACGCCTCTGTCGTGTTCGATCTCGGGATGGTCTCCATTGCGCCGATGGGATGGGAGCACGGACTTCCAGCGTTCAAATAGTTTCCGGCTGTTAGTGGCTTTGTGCGCCTCCGCGGCGCCCCCATGGGAACTCCCCTCGTAGTGGATGACCGCTGAGAAAGGTTGATAGAGGACTTTGTATCCGGCCTCTCTCACGCGAAAAGCCAGGTCCGAATCTTCACCATAGGCCGGAAGATAGTGCTCGTCAAAACCACCTAACGTGTCCCACAGGTGACGGGGCAAGATGATAGAAGCCCCGGAACAATAATCCACGGGGCGGAGGTAGTTATACTCCGGCTTGTTCGGATCGTCCCCACGTCCGTAGTTCCATGCCGAGCCGTCTTGCCCGACGATGCCACTTGCTTCCTGGAGTCTGCCGTCGGGTAGCAGGAGCTTCGATCCGACTAATCCGGCGTCGGTCACGGTTTCGAAGGTCTCCACCAACCGATCGAGCCAACCCGGCAGCACTTCGCTGTTGTTGTTCAGGAATAGGACGTATTTACCGCGTGCCAGAGTGGCGCCGCGGTTGGAGGTACCAATAAATCCCTGGTTTTCGGAGTTGCGGAAATAGCGAATTCCGGGGCACCGGCGATACAGATCGCCAGAATCGACAGGGGAGGCGTCGTCCATCGCAATCATTTCAAAAGAAGCTCTGTGCTCGTGTCGTGCCAGGGACAGGAGGCACCGTTCCGTCATTTCCAGGTGCTGGAATGTCGGAGCATATATCGGGACGATGATGGAGACCTCCGGCTCCCCGGGTGCGGGGTCGGCGAAAGCCTCAATCAGAGGGTGCGGACATCGGCCTTGTCCAAACTCGAAAAAATGGTGCAGCGGATTGAGGCCGGAGGAAGCGGCATCCGGATATCGCTCCACATAGAATGACGTGTCGAAAAGGAGACTGGGATCGCGTCCTTCGGCTGCTCCGTGGCGGACGTAATGACTCAAAGGATTCACCCCGGCGGCCGCCACGTCGGGGTTCCGCTCCAAATAGAACGACGTGTCGAACAACGGGTGGGGATCGCATCCCTTGGCTGCGCCGTATTCCAGGTAGTGGTACAACGGGTCCGCCTTTTCGACAGCGGCGTCGGGGTTCCGCTCCAGATAGAACGAAGCGTCGAACAGCGGGTGAGGGTCGCGGCCTTCGGCTGCGCCACACTCCAGATAGTGGCACAGCGGGTCGGTCTTTGTGGCGGCGACTTCGGGGTTCCGCTCCAGATAGAACGACGCATCGAACAGCGGGTGAGGATCGCGCCCCTCGGCTGCACCGTACTCCAGATAATGGCAAAGCGGATTCATCCTCTGGGAGGCTACGTCGGGATTCTGCTCCAGGTAGAAGACGGCATCGAACAGCAAGTGGGGACTTCGCTTCTCCATGCCGCCATATTCCAAATAGTGCTGAAGGGGATTGATCCCGCTTGCGGCCACATCCGGGTTCCGCTCCAGGTAAAACGAAGTATCGAACAGTGGATGCGGGGCGCGCCCCTCGGCTGCCCCGTGTTCCAGATAGTGCTGTAACGGATTCATTCCACTCGCAGCTACGTCAGGATTCCGCTCCAGGTAGAAGGAAGTGTCGAACAGTGGATTAGGATCGCGTCCCTCGGCTGCCCCGTGTTCCAAGTAGTGCTGAAAGGGATCGATTCCGCTTGCGGCCACGTCAGGGTTCTGCTCAAGGTAGAAGGAGGCGTCAAACAGCGGGTACAGGGGCTCCGATTGGCAATCCGGCAAGAGAGAGCGAACAACTGGCTGTTCCACGTCGGTATCCGAGTGATATATGGTAACACAAAGATGTGCAAGTTTACCTAATGTTTTCATTCATTTACGAGAAGACGCCGCTACCGCCTGAGCTCGCTTGGCAGCCTTCTGAGGCTCCCGCGAAGGTGTCTCCCTAGTGCGATTTCCAAGGCCCGCATCGATCGCTGGAAGGAGTGGAGATCCTCGCGCGCATTCTTTTTCGGTAACCTAATAGGCTAAGGCATATGAGCGACATCGGTACAAACCAAGGGCCGGGCCAGAATCCGTTGTTTGACAACTCCTTCTACCTCGAGCAGAACCCTGACGTGGCGGCGAGTGGAGTCGATCCTCTGCGCCACTACCTGGAGTACGGTGCAGCCGAGGGCCGCGACCCGCATCCGCTGTTCGACACCTCCTTCTACCTGGAGCGTAACTTTGACGTAGCGGTGAGTGGCATGAATCCTTTGCAGCACTACCTGGAGTACGGAGGTAGGGAAGGCCGCGACCCGCATCCGCTGTTCCATTCCTCGTACTACCTGGAACAGTATCCGGACGTGGCCCTGGCAGGCGCGAACCCGTTGCTGCACTATTTGACCTACGGCTATGCCGAAGCCAGACAGCCGAATCCCTTGTTCGACAGTTCCTTCTACTTGAAGCAGAATCCGGATGTGGCGGCTGCGAATGTCAACCCCCTGGTGTATTTTGTCCGCTTCGGCGCGGCGGAAGGCAGAAACCCGCACATGGCATTCGATATCAGGCGCTACCTGGCGCATCACCCTGGGCTTGCAAGCTCCGGCATGAATCCGTTGACGCACTACTTCTCGCAAAAACAAGCGGCATCGTCGCTTAGACCGTAACCCCTCCAGAAACTTCCAGGGGCCTTTCGATTCTGGGTCCTTTTGGGCTCACGTTCGGCCGAAGGCCCCGCCCGCAAACGAGCCCCCAGCTACCTGGCACTACTCACACTCTCAAGCCAATCAGCCACCTGAGCCGCCAGAGAAGCCCACGTAGGAAGCGGCAATCGCCGCGCCTCGGCAGCCTTTTTCTGGTGGAATTTGTCATCAAGAAAGGAGATCACAGCCTGCCGTAGGCAGTGTTGGTCAAGGGGCTGAACCAGGCAGATACCCCTGCTGCCGTACTCCTCTAGGCTAGGAATGCCATCGCTGGCTATAACGGGTGTTCCAAGCCAGAGGCTCTCAACCGGGGGCAGCCCAAATCCCTCTGCCGCGCTGACGTAAATAGTCGCGCGGCAATTCTCGACGTACCGTCGTGCCATGCCGTCGTCTGCATCCGGGCACACCGTGAAGTTCGGATACCGCTCTCGCATGCGTCCGATGCGCTCGACGAGTTCTGGCGCCACCCAGCCGATGCGGCCTACAAACGTAAGCTCAACTTCCGGAACCGACGACAGAATGGGCTCAAAAGCGTCGAGGACCAAAGCGTGACCTTTGCGGGGCTCTATGGTTCCCAGGACTACGAAACGTCTCGGGGGGGGGCGCCGAGCCGGCTCTGGGCGACTGCCAAGTCCATCGCTGCCCAAGCGTAACACAGGGCCGCGGACTGTGGAGCTGCGCAAGAGTCGCTGCCAATAGGCCCGCTGCGTCGCTTTGGAAATGAAGGCGAGATTCGGAATATTTCGGATCAACCGAAAATATCGGCAGATTATCTCGTGGTGTGCTTCGGATACAAAATATTCAGGATGCGTCAGAAACAGTAAATCGTATATAACGAAAAAATAGCACGCATGTAATTCAGGCGGCTGGCTCTCGTAGAAGTAAACTCGCGGAGGATCCCAAAACACCTCCGGACAGAATAGAACATCACTTGCCGCTAAGGTTAAAGGCGGCCCGCTTTCGGAATTTGAGACGACTTCGCGAATACGCTGCTCGCTCGCGGAAATGCAGCCTGGGGGACTATTGAAATACTCCTTTATCATGTCCAGTGCAGTGTCGTGCAATCTGACCATCCGGGCGTCTTGCGTGATCCGTACAGGCACCAGCCCAGCCCCAGCGGGCCAGTATCTGCACAATTCCCCGGTTACCCGCTGTATGCCGGTCCTCGCTGGCCAGCGGACAAACGCCGTAAGATCGATATATACGCTCATTGAAGGCCCAACGCGTTCAACAGTTGTTCGGCGTACTTGTCGAAGGAATGTTCGGTGCAATAACGGTGCCGCTCTACCTGCAAACCACTGCTATCTCTCGGGCGGTTCTCCCAGATCTCAGCCAACTGTTCGGCCAGTAGCAAGGACGAAAGATGATTGTGGATGCGCGATACATAATACGGCGCGTCGCATGAATCCGCCAAGCTCTCATTCGACACCGTCGGCACACCGGCACTGATGCAGTCTGCAAGGGCGGCGGAGGCCTGGCCTAAATCGTAGGTCCGCAGTTGCACTGCGGCGTCGACACCGAGGAGGTAGTCCTCGTAGCGCTTGGCATCGACATATCCAATGAGATGCACATGGGAAGCGTTGCCATACTCGCGTGCGATGTGCTCCACCGGTGCACGAAGGTGCTCGCTAGCGCCCACCAGAATCAATTCAGCGGGGATCTTCCAGGAGCGCAGTATCTCGCCAGCGACCAGCAAGGGCGTTATCCCCTTCACCAACGCAACGTAACCAAACGTTGCGATTGCGAACACGCCTTCGGGAATTGCGACACGGCGTCGAGCGGCAGCGCGTGAACTAGGAAGGAGCGCCTCATCGCGGAATTGAAAATTTGGCGGGAACGTTGTTACAGATGTTTCGATGTTGTACCGCTCACGCAGGAGCTCGGAAAGACGGCGAGTATGGACAATAAGCGGTTCGGCCCGGGCAATGATTGGCTCCACAAAAAGAGGCCCCGTGTTTCGATCTTCCAGCCACCCGGCCACATCGTCTTCTGAAACTGGACGGCCCAGAAGTCGCGTTGCCCAATTCCGAAAATGGCGGTCTCCAAGACGCCAGTGATAGAAATGTGTCAGCCGTGAATCATGCAGAATACAAGGCCCGCCGAACTTTTCCATGATTTCAAACATCGGACTATGAAAATGAGAATTGCCAATCACAGCCACGATGGAATCGTACGGTCCGCGGCGCAGCAAGGCGGGAGAGACGGCCCCCGCGTCGGCGACGCCTTCCGCCATATCAAGCGGCCTTACGGCGTCAGTGTAAAGATCTATCTCGGCTCGTTGGCACAAGGCCTGCAATGTCAATTCGGAGAACCGCGCCACGCCAGTTTGGTTTGGGGGATACGGTGTCACGAAAGCCAAGCGGGGGCGTGCGCGCCGAAGCGCTGTCGCCGGCGCCCGGCCAAGCCGGTGGTGGGCATGAAGCGAAATGAAATCCCAGAAGCGCGTTGCCACAGCGTCTTCGTGAAACTTCGCAGCTAGTGGATTTTGCAGCCTTACGAGACGGTCACGTAGTTCCGAGTTTCTCAGGATCGCAAGCAGTCGTTCGGTAAGTTCGCCGGCGCTATCGGAGGAAAACAACGCTTCGGTTTGGTCCAGCAACTCCAAATGAGCGGCGCAAGTGGAAGCGACGACCGGCGAGCCGCACACCGCCGCCTCCACTACCGGCATGGAAAAACCCTCGATATGCGAAGGCACGATCGTTGCTATTGCCCCGGCGTAGAGGCGGACCAGCGCAAGATCGTCGACGTCGGCGCAGAATTCAAGAAAGGAAGGATCAGAACCGCCGGTCGACGCTAAGGCCAGGAGATCGTTGCGATAATCGTCGTCGTAATGTCCGACAATTTTCAGTTTCACCGCTTCGCCGGTAATCGAACGAAGAAGCCACACGGCCTTAACTGCAACTTCGGTGTTTTTTCGCCGATCGCCTCCACCGACAGAGAGAAAGTACGGATTGTTTGATGGTTCCCGCCAACATTTTCTAACGCGTTCGGCCTCAGCGTAGAGACCGCATCGAATGGGAGCCCCAGTTACCCGGATGAATTCCTGGCGCACGCCTAGCACCTCGCGCAGACGTTTGGCCGAGAACTCCGAATTTGGGAGAAAAATATGAGATTGACGGAGGCGCGCGAGTCTTGAATAATACGAAATTCCGTCAGAGACCCTGGGTAGGTATCCGGGCCAGTCCAAAGGAATGAAATCATGAATAATGGTGGCCGTGAGCAAGCGGGGGTGCGTAGTGAACTTCAGTGTCACCGTGGGATCGTGTGTCATGGGAGAGGGGCTGACAAAGATCGCACCCTCAGGCGGGATCGTCCAGTTCCAACATCCATGTATGCGGTCCGCTAAGACGGCGTACTCCGCGGGCAACTTTTCGGCATCTGAATCAACCAAGCCGATCAATTCGCCGTCTGCCGCGGCGGTATGTTTTCGCCCCCTCATTAGGGAAGCGACATAAAGCCCCACGCCCCGATATTGGTAATTCACATCCTGTAATGCGCGAAGATCGATGAAGATTGAAACGGATCTCATGCGTGAGAGCAGCGCCTAAAACTCAGCAAAGTGTCGGTGCTTCTCCATCAAGTTGCGCTCTTAGCGCGGACAGACTGAGGCTGGGCACGCGTTCCAGGAATGTGAGCAGGTGACTGGTGATGCTCAGTAGAATTGCTGAACAGGCAGAGCAGGAGAGATTGCGTCGCGTGCCACTCGTTCTGCTGCTCGATCTCGATCGCGATAAGCCGGTTCACTATGACATCTGTCTGATGTTCCAGAGAGGCGATCCGGGCCGTTGCAGCCTCCCCTGCGATGTGTATATCCCTGATTTCAGCGGAAATCTCGGCGAAAAAAAACTGTTTTACGCGAGTTAGAAACGGCCAGACGAGGCCCTGGAATGTGGTTCGGTATATTGGCCGCCACAAGTACAAAAACGGTTTTCGATCAAGCAACATTGTCCATTGCCTTGACTGATCATAAACACGCAAGCTGCTGACCCAAGGGCTTCATAAGGGGGGCAGTGCTGTCTATAGAATCCAACTATATTACATTGCTGCACAGAAAGTAAACGACATCCTGGGCGAGCAAGATCGGGCCGAGCCAATGTTTCCCCGCCATCTCCTCCGCCAGCGCCTCACCCCGCGTCAACTGCGCTGGAGTTTGCCGTCGGTGTACCCCTCCGCGTCCCCGTCGGTAATCACCAGCGGCAGCATCGGGCACCTGCCCCCGCCTGCCGCAGCAGATCCACCACCGCCGGCCCACCCCCGCCGCATCCACCATCAGGTGGCATCTCCCGTGCAATTGTCCCCTCGGCCGGGCTGCCCGAGGCTGCAACCCTATCGCCGCTGGCCGACGATTATTGGACGCTGCACCGGGAATACTTCGATAGCGAACTCGCCCGGCAGGAATTCGGCCGCCTGGCCGCGCACCGGCACGAAGCCCTGCTGGCTCTCGCCTGCAACGCGGCCCTGGACTCCCTCTGCCCGAAATGGGAAATCGTCGGGAGTAGGCCTCAAGATCGGTACTACAGCGTAGCGATGCGGCTGTCGCAGCCTTGGAACGTCGAGACCCTCATCGATCTGCACCGGCACGCGCTATTCAATTTTTACTACATGCTGGACACGATCGCCTGGGACATCATCTACAGCCTCCCGCCTTCGCGCAACTCCCTCGAGGAGACCTGGCAACTCATGGCCACCTATTCCGATGGAGTCGTGTACCAGTCCGATTACACCCGCCAGCGCTTCGCTACACGGTTTCGGTCTGCGCCGGAAACGCGGCACTACATCTGCTATCACGCTTTCCACGTGGACGAATACGTGCGGCCCGTCCCCCAATCCTCGGCCGACCATAACGAATACCTGCTCGTCGTAGGCAATTGGCTCGATCACAAATGGATGAAAGAAACCTTGGATCTGCTGGCCACCGCCTTCCCTTTTTGTTCTCTGAAAGCGCTCGGCTGTGCGAAGTCGCTGCTGCCCACCGTCACCGCACTCCCTGGCGGCAGCCTTCCGGATCGGGAAATCGATCAACTATATGCCAATGCCCGCGCCATTATTGTTGCATCTTTTTATGAAGGCTTTGGATTCCCCGTAGTGAAGGGGCTCAACTACGGCAAGCCAGTCATAGCGCGCCGCTCGGCACTACTCGAAGAGCTGGCCGTGCGATGCCAGGCGCCGGGCAAGCTCTATGCTTTCGAAGATCCGCTGGAGCTTGTGAAGATCGTGTCGAAACTATTGCATGCCCAGCCGCTCGAAAGCCTACCCTTGGGCCAGAGCCTGGAGTCAGGCATGGAGCCGATGCGGTGGAAAGATGCCGCGCAACAACTCATGGGCATTCTCACGAGTGAAATTGCCGCGCCGCAGAACTCCCGATGGCTTGCCCGGGAGCGGGCGCTGCGCTGGATAATTCCGAAGGAGGATTGGCCGCAAATAGACGGGAATAAACGCAAATAAGACCAAAACCAGGCCCTTGTTCTTGTCTGTGTTCATTCGCGGCCCATGGCTTTTTATGCCTACCGAAGACTTCGACGAGACCACCTATCTCGCCCTTAACCCGGACGTAGCGCATGCCGTTCGCGCAGGTGCCTTTGCCAGCGGTCGAGAGCACTGGGACCTGCATGGTCACGCCGAAGGCCGCGTCGCATTTCTCCCGCCGGATTTCGATGAGCTCATGTATTTGGACCTCAATCCCGACGTTTGGCAAGCCGTTCTTCAGGGCGCTTGGCCGTCCGGGTATCACCACTGGATTCACCAAGGCAAGGCCGAGGGCCGCTTGCTTCGTCCTGTGTCTGGCCTGCCGACCGGTTGGAACGAGCCCCGCTATTTGCGCCTGAACCCCGATGCCGCCCGGATGGTCCGCGAAGGCAAATTCGCTTCGGGCTACGAGCATTGGCTCCAGTCTGGTTCTTACGAAGGCCGTCCCGGCGCCACCGAGTTATACCCCAAAATCTCCCTCCAGGAGGCACTGAAGAACGCACCGGCGGGTTTCAACTTGTTCGCATTTGACGACCCTTCTGTCGGACTCGGCGCGGCTGCACGTGGGTATGCTAATGCGCTACGGCAGTGCCTGCCGGTGCACAACGTCCCGGTCCCGTGGAACCTGAAGATCGGCCCGGATGCTAAGAATCTGCGCCCGCCTTATGCTATTAATCTGGTCCACATGAATCCCGAGGCTCTTCCTGCCTTTCTCCGCCATTACGGGCATGTGTTGCCAGCGCATTACAACGTGGGGCTTTGGGCTTGGGAACTCCATGCATGCTATGCAGAATGGCACGCGTTCAGCCGGCTGTTTAATGAAATCTGGGTGCCCAGCACCTACTCGGCGGCCGCTGTTCGCTCGGTCTCCGCCGTGCCCGTACATGTAATTCCATATGTTGTCGATGCCTTACCAACAGAAAGCTCCTTCCGTCGCTCCGCTTTCAACCTCGATGATTCCGCTTTTCTGTTCGCCTATGTTTTTGACCCTGCCAGCACATTTGAGCGCAAGAACCCGCTGGCCCTGTTTAGAGCGTTTCGCAAGGCCTTTGGCGAAAGCCGCGACGTGCAACTGGTCTTCAAATTGCACCATGGCGGATGGGCGCCGGCTGCAACCAAGCTACTCGAACGGCTCGCCTACGGAACAACAAATGTCCGTACAATCGACCAGACGTTCTCGGAAGAAGAGTTCTACGGTCTGCTCCGTTCTTGCGACTGTTTTGTATCGCCGCATCGCGCCGAAGGATACGGCTTGAACATCGCATCGGCGATGTTTTACCAAAAACCTGTCATCGTGACGGGATATTCCGGAAACATGGACTTCACAACGCCGGACAACGCATTTCTGATCGACTACGACTTGGTGCCGCTGGAAAGAGATATTGACTGCTTCAAAGCCGGCTATGTCTGGGCGGAGCCGTCAGAGGATCACTTGGCGGCGCTACTGAGAGCTGTGGTCGACGCGCGGGACGACGCACATCGACGAGCGGAGAGGGGCCAACAGACCATCCGGAAACACTATAAAGCAAGAGTGGTATCGGACGCGATTCACGGCAGACTTACCGCTTGGGGTTTTGAGGCGACGGTTGCATGAGTGTTTGGGGTCCAAGGAGGGCGGTGTCCTATCGGACGCCCGCCGCATCGCGAAACGGCGCCGTTAGGCCCAGTGCGGCACAATCGGCGGTTACCATCTCGGTAACGAGTTCTTCAAAACCCACCGTTGGCCTCCAACCTAAAACGCGCTTCGCCTTCGCGGCGTTACCAACCAGCAGGTTGACTTCAGATGGCCGGTGGAGGGTGGGGTCGCCCACCACGTAATCTTCCCAATTCAACCCCGCGATTCCGAAAGCCAATTCAACGAATCGCCGCACCGAATGCGTTTCTCCCGTTGCAATTACATAGTCGTCGGGCTCGCCTTGCTGTAGCATGAGCCACATCGCCTCAACATAATCCTTTGCGTGCCCCCAGTCGCGGCTGGCTTCAAGATTGCCCAGGTGCAAGTGCTTGGTTTTACCCGCCAGAATCTGAGCAATTCCAGCGGTGATCTTACGCGTCACAAATTCGAAACCTCGTCGCGGGGACTCATGATTGAACAAAATACCGTTGCTGGCATGTGCCCCATACGCTTCACGGTAGTTCCGTGTCAACTCGAACCCCGCCACCTTGCTGATGCCGTATGCCGACCGGGGATGAAAACGGGTTGTCTCTATTTGCGGGATTTCTTCGACTTTGCCAAACATCTCGCTGGAGCCGGCGAAATAGAAACGGCACTGCGGCACCACGTCCTTCAGCGCTGCCAGGACAAAATGGGTTCCGTTAATATTCGTATTCAGCGTTGAAAATTCGTCATCAAATGAGTAGCTGACAAAGCTCTGCGCCGCTAGGTGGTAGCACTCATCGGGCAGTACCTTTCGAAAAACCTGATAAATACTTGGAAAGCTCTCCAGCGAAGCCGCATGGAGCTGAACTCGATCCACTAGATGCGCGATTCGTCCCAAGCGGCGCCCAGGGTCTTCGAGAGCAACCCGCCGTACAATTCCATGTACTTCGTAACCTTTTTCAAGGAGAAGCTCGGCAAGATAAGAGCCATCTTGGCCTGTAATACCTGTAATCAGAGCTTTTCGCAAGTCTCACACACCTCTGGATTTATCGTCTGGGCAGGCACCATGCTGCGAGGCTCATCCCCATACAGCAAAACATTATACTGCAATTGCGCTTTCAATATCGGCATCTTATTCGAAGGCGATACGAAACTTCGGCAAACAGATCCCAGTGGTTTTGCGGCTCTCAGACGTATCTAAGTTGAAGTCGGGGGGCCCCTGCCAGGACGCCACGAACGTGAATCCAAGCTGTCAGACCGTCGCTCGCTCCGGTAGGCAGCGGAAACGGCTGTCGCCCGACACTCCAATTTCTAACAGTTTTCAGCCCGCAAACGGCTAACGCGGCAAGATCTGCTGATGCTAAACTTATTACTCCCTATTGTATTATGACCACACAAGAACCGTTTCAATGCGAAAGCGGCTCTGTTTGGCTGCGGTCTCGACCCAGGCCAGCACGGCACCACGAAACGGATGAGCAGCGGAGGTTCTAAAACCTGATGCCCAACGCAATTGACGTCCAGATAGTAATGCAGGAAATCAGGGAACGGGTTCGGCATGCCGCGAATTCTCAGCAGCCGAAGCTAGGCTCCTCGCTTCCGCCCAGCCCGCCGTTGCCGGATATCGACGCTTTGGAGAGAGCAGGTGAATCCTTGAGCTGTCGGAAAACTCTTGTTGGACGGATGCCCCCCGAGCCGCCAACTTTCCGTGGACGTATCGGAGCGGTGCTCGTTGCAATTGTTCGCAGGAGCCTCTTTTGGTTCACGTCCCAACTGCAGGATTTTCATACGGATGTCGTAGAAGAATTCGACCTGCAAGTTACCGCCCTGAAGAGCGTCACAGCGGTAACCGGGCAGAACCGGAAGCTCGTGGAGACACTTGACGGGCGACTGGACGGTTTGTCGGCGGAAGTGAAGCGCGTCGAGAGCATTCTGAAGATCGCACGCGATAGCCTGCAACAAGCTCTGGAAGGGGAGGCCGGCGAACGGGGGCGCTTGGCCCGAGGTCTGGCGGCGGAGACGGCAGCACGGGAAAGCACGGAACAGAACCTACGAGCCGAGATCGCCGAACGACAGGAACTGGCCAGCCGTCTAGTCGCTGAAAGCATTGTGCGGGAAAGTGTACAGCAAACTCTGGCAGCGGAAGTGGCGACACGGAAGAGTGCGGAGCGGACCCTACGGACTGAGATCGCCGAAGAACGCGAGCAACTGGCTCGCCGTCTAGCCGCCGAAACCGGAAGTGTACAGAAAGCTCTGGCGGCGGAGATGGCGGAACGGGAGCGCTTAGCCCGTGGTCTGGCAGCGGAGGTGGCGGCACGGAAGGGCGTGGAGCAAACCCTGCGGACTGAGATCGCCGAAGAGCGCGAGCAAGTGGCGCGCGGTCTGGCGGCAGAGGTGGCGGCGCGGGAAAGCGCCGAGCAAATGCTGCGCGGTGAGATGACGGAGCGCGAGCAAGTGGCGCGCGGTCTGGCGGCGGAGGTGGCGGCACGGGAAAGCGCGGAGCAAATGCTGCGCGGCGAGATGGCGGAACGGGAGCAACTGGCGCGTGCTCTGGCGGCGGAGGTGGCGGCGCGGGAAGGCGCGGAGCAACTGCTGCGCGGCGAGATGGCGGAACGGGAGCAACTGGCGCGTGCTCTGGCGGCGGAGGTGGCGGCGCGGGAAGGCGCGGAGCAAACGCTGCGCGGCGAGATGGCGGAACGGGAGCAACTGGCCTACGGTCTGGCGGCGGAGGTGGCGGCGCGGGAAAGCGCCGAGCAAACGCTGCGCGGCGAGATGGCGGAACGGGAGCAACTGGCTCGCGGTCTGGCGGCGGAGGTAGCGGCACGGGAAAGCGCGGAGCAAATGCTGCGCGGCGAAATAGCAGAACGGGAGCAACTGGCTCGCGGTCTGGCGGCGGAGGTAGCGGCGCGGGAAAGCGCCGAGCAACTGCTGCGCGGCGAAATAGCAGAACGGGAGCAAGTGGCGCGCGGTCTGGCCGCGGAGGTGGCGGCGCGGGAAAGCGCGGAGCAGACCCTACGAGCGGAGACAGCAGCACGGGAAGCTCTGGCCCTCTCCGTTGCTGAGAACTTGCGCGGAAGCCAGGAACTTGACGCGAACTATCGCCATGCAGACATGGCTCTTCACCAGTTGCGTGCGGAGGTCTCCAGCCAGGGAACGCGAATTTCAATCCTCCTGGAGGAAGTACGAAAGAAAGTTCCCAACGTTTCCACTGAAACGCTACTCGTGAAACTCGTCGAGGAAGACCACCACGCTCTCGATGGGCTGTATTTGGCTCTTGAAGATCGTTTCCGGGGAAGCCGGGAAGAAATCAAGGAGCGCATGCGGTACTATCTCCCGCTGCTTCAGAACCGAAAGATTGGCGCTAAAAAAATGCCGATAGCAGACCTCGGCTGCGGTAGAGGTGAGTGGCTTGAATTGCTCACCGAAGCAGGCCTGGAGGTCTACGGGGTGGACACCAATCGTATCTTCATTGCCGCGTGCAAAGAGAGAGGACTCAGAGTTTTTGAGGAAGATGTACTCCAGCATCTTAGAGCGCTACCGGACAGCAGCCTCGGCGCCGTGACAGGCTTCCACATCATCGAACATCTTCCTCTAGACATTCTGGTCAGGCTCATAGACGAGACTGTCCGAGTATTGAAGCCAAGCGGTCTCGCCATTTTTGAGACCCCTAATCCTCAAAATCTTCTGGTTGGATGTCATAATTTCTACATCGATCCCACACATCGCAACCCCATTCCATCCCTCACTGCCCAATTCCTTTTAGAAGCAAGAGGGCTGTGCGACGTTCAGATTGTCAACATGCACCCGTATTCGGAATCATACAGAATTCCGAATGGTGGGGCCGAGCTAGCGCAACGGTTCAATGAATACTTCTACGGTCCGCAGGACTACGCCGTGATCGGCAGGCGGGTTTGAATGTGAGCGAACTCCCGAGAGTACACATCCTCACACCGAGTCTGGTACCGTACGACGCAATCGGAAACGATGTGGCTCAGATGCGCGATGCGTTGCGCCAGAGCGGATATTTAGTGGATGCGTTTGCTGAAGGTATCCACACCAGCTGCGCAACATTAGCAGAGCCGCTTAATACAGCGCCAGAGGAGTACTGGCTGTCCCCCGACGATATTCTGCTCTACCATCATTCGACAGGATGGCCACTTGGCGAGGCGGTTCTCTTCAGATCCCAGAACAAAATCATTCTGCGTTATCACAACATCACCCCCGCGGCGTTTTTTGAACCTTACTCAGTACCCCACGCTCAGGCGTGCCAGGTGGGCGTTGAGTCCACCAAACGAATCGCTAAGCTTCGCGGGATGACTATTCTTGGGGATTCGACTTTTAATTGCGAAGATCTCATCGCACGGGGCGCAGAATCGGGAGATTGCCAAGTCCTCGCTCCTTTTCATTTGACCGAGGATCTTGGCCGCGAGCCGTTCGACATTCCTACCGTGCAACAGTATTCCGGCGACGTAGTCAACATACTATTTGTCGGCGGCATCAAGCCGAACAAAGGGCACGCACGCGCTATCCGGGTCTTTGCGGAATACCATCACCGGTTCAACGCTCGGTCGCGGTTGGTTTTCGTGGGCGGCATCGATGACCGTCTACAGGGTTATATCAGCCATCTCCGTCAGCTCGCGACAGATCTCAACGTTGCCAGCGGTGTTATCTTTACGGGCTCTGTGACGGGCAGTCAGATCAAAAGCCTTTATGTCGCCGCAGATGTTTTCCTGTGTACCAGCGAACACGAGGGCTTTTGTGTTCCATTGGTGGAAGCCATGTATTTCCGCGTACCAATAGTGGCCTGGGGCGTGACTGCTGTTCCCGAAACGCTCGGTGGCTGCGGTTTCGTATTGGAAGAATGGGACGAGTTTTTGTTTGCTAAACACATAGCGGCGCTGGTCGACGCCCCGGACCTCGCCGAACACTTCGGTGACCTCGGGCGCAGCCGTTATCGGGCGACGTTTCACCCCGCTGTCCTTAAACAGAAATTATCCGAACTTATAGCGGAAGTTGGGCGACCTCGAACGGGGCGCAATGCGATGGGGGCTTTCGGATGAGCCGGTTACGGATTGGGTTCGTTGTCCAACGATATGGTATCGAGGTCAATGGAGGATCTGAGGCGCATTGCCGGCTTCTTGCTGAGCGGATGGCACGCGACCACCAGGTGGACGTACTGACAACCCGAGCGATTGATTATGTCACCTGGCGGGATGAATACCCTGAAGGAGAGGTTGGCGTCAATGGCGTCTGCGTCCGCCGGTTTGGGGTCGACCAGCCGCGGGAATCTCGGTTGTTTGACGAAATCTCCCAACGCGTGTTTGGCTCTCCCCACACAAAAGCGGACGAGATTCGATGGATGAAGCTCCAAGGGCCGTACTCATCGCGCTTGTTCGACTACCTTGAAAGGAATCGAACGAACTACGATGTGTTTGTATTCCTGACATACCTCTACTGCACCACTTATTTTGGTCTGCCAATTGTGGCCGACCATGCCGTTCTGGTGCCTACTGCTCATGACGAGCCCCCCATCTACCTCGGAATCTTTGACGAGCTTTTCCGAAAGGCTCGATACCTGGCCTGCAATACTCCCGAGGAGATAGCTTTTCTGCGACGGCGGTTTTTTGAACTAGATCTGCAGGCTGAACCCGTCGGAGTGGGCTTCGATCCGGTCCAGGAACTGTCCCCAGACCACCAATGGGAAGCACTCCGCGAGCGAATGGGAAGTTCTGAGTTCATTGTGTACGTGGGTCGTATTGATGAGTCAAAAGGATGCGCGACGCTGATCGACTTCTTCAAGCGCTATGTTGCTGAAGACCAGAACCGGGACCTGAAATTGCTCATGGTAGGCAAGCCCGTAATGGAGGTCCCAGATCATCCCCGGTTGCTCCTAGCCGGATTTGTTCCTGAAACAACCAAGTTTCACTCCATTGCAAACTCCCGCTTCATGGTGGTGCCCTCGCCCTATGAGAGCCTCTGCTTTGCGGCCATCGAGTCCTGGCTGTTGGGCAAGCCAATACTTGCAAATGGCAACTGCTCCGTGCTGCGCGGCCAATGCACCAGAAGCAATGGCGGGTTGTGGTATGCCAACTACGCGGAATTTCGGCAGGGAATGGACTGCCTTTTAGGCAACAGTTCCCTAGCGGAGACCATGGGAAGGCAAGGTCACACCTTTGCAGCGCAGAACTACACGTGGAAGGAAGTAGATAAGAAGCTCATTCGGATTCTCTCCTCCGTCGCCAGTTCGTCTGCCAGGGCCTCCGTTCTTCAGTCTAAATTTGTCCTTGGCGACACGACGACGGCCGTCAAAGCTGCTTTCGTCATTCCGTGGTATGGCGAGCACATCCCAGGTGGTGCTGAGTCCCTTTGCCGCAGTGTCGTCAAGGCTCTTCTGAAGATCGGCGTTGACGCAGAGGTCCTCACTACCTGCGTCGAGCGATTTCACTCGGATTGGAGCCACAATTTTCATCTCGAAGGCACAACGGTTGAACACGGGGTCACGGTTCGGAGATTCCGGGTACGCCAACGCGACACCGCCGCCTTCGATCGGGTGAATTGTAAACTAATGCACAATATTCCGGTCACACCCGCAGAAGAGCAGATGTACCTGACGGAGATGATCAATAGCCCCGACCTTTATGAGTTCATCCGCCGTCATCGAAATGAGTATGTATTTTTGTTTATCCCCTATATGTTCGGCACAACGTACTGGGGCAGCCAGGCTTGCCCCGAACGCTCAGTCCTAATTCCATGCCTCCACGACGAGCCCTACGCGCGCATGCAGGTATTTCAGCGAATGTGCGAATCCGTCCGGGGTTTATTCTTCAACTCCCGTGAGGAAAAGCGTCTTGCGGACCGCCTTTACTGTTTGGATCAGGACAGCCTGGCTGTCGTCGGTTCGCCAGTTGATTGTGCCTGGAGTGCGGACGCGCAACGGTTTCGAAAACAGTATGGCCTGTCCGACTTTTTACTCTATGCCGGACGCACCGAAAAGGGGAAGGGGGCCGACCTCCTGGTCGAATACTTCTGCCGCTACCTCGACGACACAGGGCGTGCGGAGAGCCTGGTTTTCATCGGAGGCGGCGACCTCGCAGTTCCTTACGCATACCGTTCCCGGATCGTCAAGCTGGGGTTCATTCCGGTGCAGGACAAGTACGATGCCTACGCAGCCGCAACCGCCTTGTGTGTTCCCAGCTTTATGGAAAGTTTCTCGATCGTCGCCATGGAGAGTTGGTTGGCGGGCAGACCGGTCATTGTAAACGCTCAATGCCCAGTGACAACCGATTTCTGCCGCGAAAGCAACGGCGGCCTGTTCTTTTCTAGCTACGAGGAGTTTCGCGATATCCTTAAGCTGCTTTCCGAGAGTCAGCGGCTGTGCACCACGTTGGGCCTGAACGGCAGGCAGTACGTATTGGATAATTTCCGCCCCAATGTCGTCGCGACCCGTTATAGAGATGCCCTCGAAGCATGGGGGTTTCGCCTGGCAGGTCATTGAGCAGGCAGGCACCAGGGCATATGTTCATGGCAGAGAACAGACAACGTGATCCCGGATAAATACATCTTCAATCATGTCCCAAAGACCGGCGGCATTTCTGTGGTGGCACTGTTCCGGCAAAAGCTTTCCGACGGGGAAATCAGTCCCCATCTGCGGGAGGACGAACTTCGCCAGGCCGCGAAGGGAAGGTGGGAGCAGCACCGGTTAATAGCGGGGCACTTTAGCATTCGCACACAGTCCCAGTTTGCCCGCGACCGCTATAGCATCACATGGTTGCGCCATCCGCTAAAGAGAATCGTTTCTCAGTACACGTTTTCTAGGCAGGCTGTTGGTGCCGATTTAGTGATCCAGAAAGCCAAGGAGTTGACATTTCCAGAGTTTGTGAGATATTTTCAAAATAGTCCCTTATTTATCCGAAACGTCTACACCCATCATTTTGCGGCGCTTGACCTTGACACACCACGAGAGCCCGAAGAAAAAACGCTCCTTCTGAATTACGCCCAGCACAATCTGGCAGCGTTCGACCTTGTCGGCATTTGCGAGGAGTTTGGTGAATCCGTAAGGATGCTGTGCGCCGACCTCGGTTGGGCGCCACCCCAGGAACCACCACACGAGAACGCTTCTGTCCACAGCCTAGATACTGCGACCATTGATAGCGCGACAAAGGAACTTCTGGTTGACCGTAATCGTCTGGATCTAGAACTTTATGAATACGCCAAGCATCTGTTCTGCGCTCAACAACAAAGGTCTCGCTTTGTGGGAGGTACAAAGGTCCGTATTCAAATCGGGCATGACAGGACGGTACGAAGGGAAATGACTATTGAAGAGGGTCCTAGCCTCCAGATGGTTGAGAGAAATCGGTTCATCTTTTACCCGAGCACAATCACCTGGGAGCGAGAGGCGGCAATTCTTAAGTGCAGCGTGTCACCGGTACCTGCACCTATAGACATCCGAATTCTCGCGGTCAGCCTTCGATTCAGGGTCCTAAGACTGATCGACGACTTGGTGGCGGGGTTTGTAATACACGATGAAGCGGGCATAATTATCTTTGCGACAAACACACAGATCGAGCATTGCGAACTCATAGGCCGACCAGGTCACGATTACGTGGTAAGAGCCGTCCTGGAATTTGACTGCGGTCCAGGAACCTACACCATCTCGGCGGCGCTTCACAGTATCCGGCAGGTGGGCTATCACTACCACTGGATCGAAAATGCGGTCGCATTCCGTTCTGGTCAGCGGGTCGGCGGTATGCAGAACGGCCGTATCCGACTGAGCCAAAAGCTCGAAGTTCTGGTGTTTTAGTCATGACTTGGGCGAGCCCCAACACTTGGTGCCACATCGCGAGGCTAATCCCTCGGCGTCCCCTCAATCAACATCGAAGGTCTCATCATGTCGCGCACGATTCTGTGGCTTACGACACGCGCTTCGTCTTCGGACCGAGCAGGCCCGGGACGTAGATGGCATCGACCGCACTGGACAATCGCCACAGGGTTGGCTATCATTACCGTCGTATCAAGTATGTCAGAACCTTGGTCAGTTGCAAGGGCGACAATGCCAAGTAAGGAAGTTGGGGTCCATGTCTGCACGGAGCCCGAAACTCTAATGTGCGTCGTCACTGCAAGTAACATTAGTTGTTAAGCTTGATCATATGCAAAACCAACTATTCCAGCATATTATGGATGCAGCAACCGAATCCCTGAACGAATGGTCGAGCGCGTCGACGCTCGCCGATGTGTTCTGGTGCTATCGACTTTTGCTGCAGCGAGAGCCAGAGTTCGAGGACGAGGCGATGTACAAGAGGCGACTCTCTTTAGATCTCCGAACACTAGTGCAAACATTCATCGACTCAGTCGAATTTACGACTTTTTGGGCGATTGGTAAAGAGCCGCTACCTGATTTGGTGCTTCTTACTGAATGGGACGGGCTGCGGTTTTGGTTTCGCTTACGCGACCGGGCGATCGGCCAGAACATTGCGAAGGGCTGTTACGAGCCTTCGGTTACCGAACTCGTCAAACAGATTGTCAAACCCGGAATGAACTGTTTAGATGCAGGAGCCAATATCGGCTATTTTACGGTAGTACTGGGTCGGCTGGTCGGTGCCGAGGGGAGTATTCATAGTTTTGAACCCTTCCCGGAGAATTATGAGTTGCTTATGCGCAATATTAAGGAGAACTCGCTCCAAACGATAGTTAGTCCATGGCAACTTGCAGCCTCGGAGCAGAGGGGTACTGGCACCCTGTTCTTTCGTGCCGACGCGTTAAATGATAACTATGGATCGATGTTCATCTCCGACCATGCCCAAGATGGCCATTTGCAGAGCATTCGCGTTCGCCGGGCAGACCTGGACAGTGTTCTGCCTGAAAATGTGCCAATCCATTTTGTGAAGATGGATATCGAGGGCGCTGAAGTCCACGCGCTCCAGGGCATGAGACGAACCATTGAGCGCTATCATCCAACTATGATAATTGAGCTGAACGAACAGGCCTTGATCACGGGGGGCGATCACACCGCCGAGGATCTGATTTCATTATTGACTAAATTCGGTTATATAATACAAGAGGTTGGCACGGCGTCGCGCTTCCGTTTGCCGGCAAAGCGCGAGAAATATATATTGAAAAACCTTTTGTGTACCTGTCCTAAGTGATCCTCGCCTTGACGGTAGGTATGCCGGCGTAAGGGACTAGGTTAGTGCGGCGCAGGCGCCAGCAGGGTTCGGTCCCTGCTGTTGTCGTTTTCCGTGGCGTCGGCGGCTGCGGAGAGGGCAGCGGCTTGCAGCCTGGAGCAACGTTTGTGGGGTCGCGCCCACAATTAGGGATATAATATGTGGTCGTCCCATCGGATCTCGTTGAGGCTGGCTGTTTGGCAGCGTTGCGGTTGCTGCGACTGTAGGGGCGTAGGGCTGTTTCGTTAGGAAGTTGACAACAGCAAGGAGAGAGATGAATCAAGCGCAGAGTGTGCGGAAACCCGACCCAGGTTCAGCTCTTCCGGTACTGTCTTTCTTGCTCACGGCCTACAACGAAGAAGCTAACTTGGAGGCGATGTATGGCCGTATTGTCTCGACTTGCACAGAGAACGGGATCTCACCGTTCGAGATAGTGTTTGTGGATAACGGGAGCTGGGACCGAACGGGTGAAATTCTACGGGAGATGACTGTGCGGGATTCCCGTGTTGTTGCGGTGCGGCTGTCCCGAAACTTCGGCTATCAGGGCGGGATTGCGGCGGCCCTGCATTATGCGCGCGGCACGTGGGCGGTGGTGTTAGACGCCGATCAACAGGACCCGCCAGAACTGGTTCCCCGAATGCTAGAAAAGGGGCGCGAGGGGTACGATGTGGTCTACGGAGTCCGCGCCGAGCGGAAAGAGACGATGTTCCGGCGCATTGCTTTCTGGCTGTTTTACCGATTGTGGAGATCTTCTTCAAACGTCAATGTGCCGCTGGATGCTGGCGAGTACAGCCTCATGCATGAGAGGGTTGTGCGGGTCATTAACAGCATGCCTGAACGCCAACGGTTTATGCGGGGCCTGCGAGCCTGGTCCGGTTTTCGGCAGTGTGGCATTGAATACCACAGGGATGCCCGTCAGGCAGGAGAGAGCAAGTTCAAGTTTAGCGCAGCTGTGACGCTGGCTCTTGATGGCCTCATCGCCTACTCGGTGGTGCCGATTCGCGTCGTGCTGGTTTTGGGAGGAGTTCTCACCTGTTTAGCCAGTCTGGTGGTTTCGGCCAATGCCGTTGTCTGGCTATTGAATCGGTGTGGAGTTAGCGTCAGTCTGGGCCTGCTGCCACCCGGACTAACACAATTGAATATGTTGGTGTTGATGTTCTCTAGTTTTACAATTCTAAGCCTGGGTATTGTTGGCGAATATGTAGGCCGTATCTACGAAGAGGTCAAGCAGCGGCCATTATTCGTAGTTCGGGAGGTCCTGGCGGGGCCGGCCCGCGTTGAGCGCACCTAGGACTAATACTTTCAGATGTACCAAGACAACAATCAGGGTCAGACACATGCGTGCGTTGGTCACGGGAGCTAGCGGATTTGTCGGGTCGCGACTGTCCCGCGCCCTAGTGGAGGCCCGCCATGAAACCGCCGTTCTCGTTCGAAAGGCCTCCAGATTGGATGAACTCTCGCCGATTCGGGAGCGGATCGCCATATTCCGGATCGGCGAAGGATGCAGTGGCCTTCCCGAGATGTTGAAAGAAGTGAAGCCGGATGTTGTTTTTCATGTAGCAACCTATTTCGTGGTGCAGCACAGCCCGCCGGACATCGAACCACTGGTGGAAGCTAACATTTTGTTTCCGTGCAAACTGCTTGAGGCGATGTGTTCTGCCGGAGTGCGGTATCTGGTAAATACAGGCACCAGTTGGCAACACTTTCAATGTGACGCCTATCGGCCGGTCGGCCTGCATGCAGCGACCAAGCAGGCTTTCGAGGATCTACTCGAATTCTATACTGACGCAGAGCGTCTATCTGCCATTACCCTTAAACTGTATGATACCTATGGGCCGGATGATCCCCGGCGGAAAGTTTTCAATTTTCTACTAAGACAACTGGAACAGACTGATCTGCTCGTCATGTCGCCGGGAGGGCAGAAGCTTGATATGGTGCATGTGAACGATGTGGTTGCGGCGTACTTGATGGCGGCCGAGCGTCTACTCTCGGGCAAGGTGGCGAGCGCGGAAGCGTATGCCGTCTCGTCGGGGCAACCGGTTTCCCTGAGGGAGATTGTAGAATGCTTTGAAGCGGCTGTGGGGTATCGCATAAACATTCAATGGGGAGGCCGTCCCTACCGCGAACGGGAAGTGATGACAACCTGGACAGGTGGGAAGGTACTGCCTGGTTGGGCTCCCCGCATCGATTTGGCAAGCGGATTCCGAATGATGGCCGAACACTACGGGAAGGGGGTGCGAAGATGACCATGCCGTCTCAGACACCGTGCGCGGAACGGCCAGAACAGGCTGTGATCCTAGCCGGCGGGCGTGGCACGCGACTGGCCCCACTGACCAATGCCGTACCGAAACCCATGCTACAGTTTCACGGCAAACCATTTTTGGAGTATCTGATTGAGTTGCTCCGAGAGCAGGGATTCTCCCGAATACTCATTCTGGTGGGGTATCTCCCCCATGTCATCACGGAGTATTTCGGCGATGGAAATCGGTTTGGAGTCCGTATCGAGTACTCCAAGACTGCAGTGGAAAATGACACTGGCCTGCGCGTCGCGCTGGCCCGGGACAAACTTGATCCGATTTTTCTCTTGATGTACAGCGATAATTACTGGCCCATGGATTTCACGACCCTCTGGAAGGCTTATCTCCGTTCGCAGGCGGCTGCCCAAGTGGTAGTCTACCGGAATCGCGACGGGTACACCAGGCACAACCTGCGAGTGGACGGAACCGGCCGTGTGAGCGTATACGATAAGAGCCGCCAAACGGCGGATCTGGAAGGCGTGGATATCGGTTTCATCTTGATGCGGCGAGAACTGCTTGACCTGCTGCCGGAAGGCAACACCCAATTAGAGAAGGAACTTTACCCTAGGCTGATCGCGAAGCATGAACTGAGCGCCTTTGTCAGCGACCACCGCTACTACAGTGTGGGGGGATTCGATCGACTTTGGATGACCGAGGAGTTTCTACGCCGCCGTGGCATGGTATTGCTGGACCGGGACGGAGTGTTGAATCGGCGCATGCCACGCGCCCAATATGTGACGAACTGGGAGCAATGGGAATGGGAACCGGGTGCGCTCGAAAGCCTGCGGCTCCTGCACGGGGCCGGGGTGCGCTGCGTTGTGGTTTCCAATCAGCCGGGTATTGCGCGGGGGATGTTGAGCCAAGGTGCCCTGGAAGAACTCAACCGCCGCATGTGTTCGGACGCCGAAGCGGCCGGAGGACGTATAGAACATGTCTATTATTGCCCGCATGGGTGGGACGAGGGCTGCGAATGCCGAAAACCGCGTCCTGGCATGCTCCTTCAGGCCCAGCGGGATTATCATCTCGATCTCAGTCGGACCTGGTTCATCGGCGATGACGAACGGGATGGGGCAGCGGCTCGGGCTGCGCAGTGCAAATTTGCAATGGTGACGCCGAAGAACAGCCTGCTGAAAATCATCCTAGAGCTCGTGGCGAGCGACTTTCAGCCGGCCGGAACTGGGTCATCGCTCAGCAGAAAGTCTGACCGATTGGACGGCGATCCCCAATCTTCTCGGGTCTGATCCCATCCCCAGAGAGGCCGGTGAAGCGGGATTCGCAATGCGGAATTGCACTCGCAACGGGGAGCCTTCGCGAAAAACTCGAGGGATGCGGACCACCTGCTCGAAAGGCCCGCCTGGTTTTGTCAACTGCCAAGTCGCCACGTGCTGGCTATTGGCCAGAACCTCCACGTTGACCACGTTGTGTCCTGGTCCCAGAAAGGCTGATTCTACAACCGTCAGGGTAATATCGGTGGCCGGAAAGTCCCTCATCGGCAAGCGGATTTCGGCCTCCGGGCCGTCGGTCCAGCGGCCAAAACTCTCTTCACCAGACCACCCGGGACCCAAGAAGGGCGCTGCATTGCCGCCGCTGCGGAAATCCACCGCGTCATCCGAAAGCTTCAGAGTCTGAAAGGCCACGCCGAGTTTTCGCGGGTCCGAGCTTAGACCGAGTTCGACTGGTGACGCGGGCTGTAGAATTCGGAAGCTAAGCTGCAGGGTCTTGCTAGACGCAAAGATCTCCCTAGGGATGCGAGCCGTCTGCTCAGAAAGTCCGGCCTGGCTAAATCGCCACGTTGTGATCGCCCGGTCATTTGCGTGCACTTCCACATCCAGCTTCTGGTGTGTTCCGGCGAGAAAAGGCGAAAGCACTGCGGAGAGAATCAAATCCGATGAGGGAGGCTCAACAAGGACTAGCTTCATGTCGGTTTCCGGGCCATCAGTCCATATGCCGAAAGACTCTTGATGGGACCAGCCGCGCCCGAGAAAATGGTTCACACTAGACGTACGAAAATCGAGTATAGTTCCGAGGTTATAAGCCAGTTTGGGCACGAGGCTGTGGTTCTCCGGCACGCAACCCACTCGGACCGAGTCAATATCGAGGTTCTGGGCTGAGATGGAGTAAAGATAGCCGTGACTGCCGACAACGTGCGCGTTTTCCAACGGGACCCATTCGGGGGAGTTTGTGTCGATTTGAAACTCAACGAATACATTTCGAGGCGGATGAGCCGCAAGCACGTACAGTGCATTCCCCTGCCAGCCGCGCTCCGACTCGTGGGCCGGAATCACAATATCAAACAGACCGCCACACCGATCCTGGCGGGCGTAATCGAAAAAGATTGCGTCATTGTGGCTTTGTGGCGGTAATTCCTTGCGAAAATCGACGGCCCTCCGATACTTCGCACTGGCGTAATCACGCCAGTAGGTATCGGGGACGGGGACGCTCCAGAAATAGCTCCACAACCGCGGAGCAACCACCGGGTTTTGCTGAATCACTTTGGCAAGCGTGGGGGACGACATCAAAAGGTTGAAGGAGTTCCACCGGTCGCTGTTGATATTCATGGAGTGCGCCACTACGCTGTTCGCGTAAGAAGCCCAGAGGGAGGCTATAGCGAGCACACAGACAAAGACAGAACGGAAGGCCATGGAAAGCGCCGGAATGCGATCGAGGTAATGGCGGGCGAGTTGGTACGAGGCGCTCAGCAGCAGGGCAAAACCGAAATGCGAGATAGTCGTATACTGATACGCCCGCACCCCGGACTCGGCCCACTGCTGATATTTGCTGGTGACGGCGGTGAGGGTGTTTGGCAAGAACATAACCAGAAGGCCAACCGCTCCCAGGACCAACGCACTTTTCCGGGGGAGCCGATCCTTGCCGGAGACCAGCAGGCCGCCGGCCGCGGCCACTAGCGCCATGACCACAAAGTGCCGCAGGTTATTCAGTTCCCAGACGCCGACAACCGGCAATGCCGTTGTGTAGTGAAACATCGAATGCCCAACCTCGTCCCAGTAGGGGAACTCGTAAGGGCGAAAGAGGTAAGCAAAGATCGAGGAGGACAAACTGAACTGAAACAGCGCAGAGAAAAATCCCCGTAAATGGAAGCCAGCCATTGAGAGCGAATTACCTGCGTATTTGGAGGGAGAAATGAACCGGTAGACCAAATAGGCGCATTCATAAAATAATAAAAGACCTAAAGCCTTGATGGCGAGCCTGCTGAAGACGGCATTTCGGAAGCCTCGCAAGCCACTCTCCCGGCGGTCGTCCAGGCTATAGCCACACACGAGATATGCCGTGAAAAATAGCAGCGGCACGTATTCGTGCCCAAAGAAGCTGATGCCAAGAGCATATAGACTGAGCAAACCAACGTACGGTCGGCGAAACCGCATGTAAACGTAAAGCAAAATCAGCGCGACAAAACCGAAAAGCATAATACCGAACGTAAACAAAGGCACCGAGACGAGCAGGTTATGGTCCCAAGTCAGAGCCAGAGAGGAGCAGTAAACCAACGCGGCCATAAGAGCGAAACGGAGCGTTGCGTACAACCGCAGCACTAGGAAAAAAGCCACGTGCGCCAGTAACAGCACGCCGTAATGGAGGACGTCGAAGCACGCCGAGTGCTCGTAATTGAGCGCCAGCGCCCAAACGGGCATGCCCAGGAAGAACTGAATGCGGCCCTGTTCGCGGGCGTAGCCAAACAGGTACTGCCAAGCCGTGTTCTGATGTGTGGCCAGCGCGATACCAGCATCATCCCAAATGGTAATCCGAATTCCCAGCAACCGGCAGAACGTGGAAAGGCCCAGGCAGACTATCAGTACCACAGCGGCGTACAGCGCAATCTTCTCAAAGGAGGCTTCTCGGGAGAGCTTGGGGGAGCCACCAGGATCTTCCCGCACCACAGGGCCAGGATACATAAGACTCCTACGTCAACTCGCGGACAACTGTTTGAAACACTTCGGTCATGTAGTCTATGTGCGCCTCTGTGATACCGGGCCACACACCGATCCAGAAGGAGTCCTTCATGTGTTTATCAGTCACTTTCAGGTCGCCGACGATGCGATATTCCACCTGCTGGAAAGCTGGCTGGCGAGTGAGGTTCCCAGCAAAGAGGAGTCGCGTGAGGATGCGCCGATTTTCGATCCTCTGGACTAAGTCGTGCCGGTTCAACGGCGACCCGTCCCGGATGGTCAACAGAAAGCCGAACCAACTGGGATCGGAACACGGAGAGGCAGAAGGCAAGATGAAGTGTTCTTCCAGGTGGGCCCGGATGAATGCCTCCTTGAGTCTGGCGAAATTTTCCTTGCGGAGGCGGACAAAATGGTCCAGCTTCTGTAGCTGGCTGCAACCTAAAGCCGCCTGCATGTCGGTCATCTTTAGGTTGTAGCCGATGTGAGTATAGATGAACTTGTGGTCGTAGCCGAAAGGGAGGTTGCCCAATTGCCAGTCGAAACGCTTGCCGCAGGTATTGTTAAAACCGGGATGACACCAGCAGTCTCGGCCCCAATCCCGGAATGACTCGATGATGCGGGAGAATGCCTTGCTGTTGGTCAGCACTGCACCGCCCTCGCCAGTTGTTATGTGATGAGCCGGGTAAAGACTGAGGGTGGCAAACTGGCCAAAACTACCCACGTGGCGCCCATCATATGTGGATCCAAGGGCATCGCAACAGTCTTCGATCAGGAACAGTTTATGCCGCCGACAAAACTCCGTCACGGCCGCGACGTTAAAAGGGTTGCCCAGGGTATGGGCAAGCATGACAGCCCGGGTTCTCGGGCTGAACGCGGCTTCCAGTTGGTTGACGTCGATATTGGCGGTCTCCAGTTCTACGTCAACGAAAACGGGGATACAACGGTTTTGAATGATCGGAAAAACAGTGGTTGGGAAACCGGCCGCCACGGTGATCACCTCGCTGCCTGGGTTAAGGCACCGCCCTTCTTCCAGCTTGGGCGAAGTCAGGGCTGTGAAGGCCAGAAGGTTTGCGGCTGAGCCGGATACGGTCAGATGGGCGTGTCTCAGCCCAAACTTCTGCGCCAGACCAGCTTCAAACATTTCGGCGAAACGGCCCGTGGTCAGCCACAGATCCAACGAGGAATCCACTAGATTGACCAGATCGTCGCCATCGAGTATCTTCGATGAAGCTGGAATCAGTGTTTCGCCGGGCACGAAGACCTGTTTACCCCGCAATTCCATATACTTGCGGCAAAGCTGCAGAATCTCCTGCCGCAGCGCAGTAGTCGGTGCCGTCCCGGAGCAGAAATCAACAGTTCCCAGCCTCTGGGATTCCTCCAGCCAGGTTGGCTTGGTGCCCATCTGAACCATCCTTCCTTAGTAACGCCCCTTAGTAACCCTAAATAACTTGCCGATTCCCCGACCGAATCACTGGTGCGGAAACAGGAGGCGAGAACCGCAGGTATCGCAACTTACCCTCACGCAAGCCAAGTCCGACAGGGCACAGCACACAGCCTCCTGCTTCTCCGCTTCTACGATAAGCATCAGAAAACCTCCACCCCCAGCACCGCAGAGCTTGCCCCCAATCGCTCCCGCCGCCTTGCCTCGCTCGTACCACTCGTCGATGTGATCCGACGAAATCTTGCTTGCAAGCCGCCGCTTACATTGCCAGGATTCATCCAGGAGCCTGCCGACCGCATGGGGGTCAAAGGTTGTAGAGAGATGACCGTATAGAACGTCGGCATGCTTTCGGATGGCCGTCATGTACTCCATGTTGGCGGGCTTGCTAAAATTGGCCTTTTGCTCGTTGAGCACCGATGCCGCCGAGCGGCTCAGCCCAGTCCAGAACAGCAGGATATGACTGAATAGCTCCTTCAGTTTGTCCGGATGGAGCCTGACGGGGGCCACAGAAACATTGTCGTCGTCATGAAAGACGATATAATTTAGGCCGCCATAGGCGGCAGCGAACTGATCTTGCTTGCCGATGGGACTCTGCAGAAGCTCAATTTCAATGTGGCATGCCTCACAAGCTAGTTGGCCGGCAGAGACCTGTTCTCCACGCAGGGCGTGCAGCGCATTCAACAGGCCCACTGCAAAACTGCTAGAGGAGCCGAGCCCTGAAGCGGAGGGAACATCTGCGATGGTGCTGATGTATATCGGGCCGTCATACTCTAGAAACTGGAGGCAAGCACGCGCAATATCGTTCTTGATCTCTTCTACACTGCCGGCGAGTTCCGTCTCTGAATAATTCAAGCGGATTGGCTCGTGGAACAACGGGCTGTGCCGCTTAACGGTAACGTATACGTACTTGTCGATGGCCGCGCTAAGCACTGCGCCCGAGGCTGCCTGCCGGTAGTACTCTCCGAAATCGCTGCCCCCGCCAGCAAAGCTGATACGGAGGGGTGTCCGCGAGACGATCACCCCGTTCTGCGATTTGCTCGGTGACCTATCCATGCTTCAGAGACCAATCGTAGGGGATGTCGTTGTTGAACGGATCGATGTAGACTAACTCCTTCTTGTCATGTGGCATGGAGGCGCAGTTGGCGATGATGGCCATCTTGTCGCCATAGGCCTTGTATCCGTTAGCCACTCCAGGCGGTATCTGCACGACGCAGTAGTTCTGCTCACCGATGAAGACCTCCATCAACTCTCGATAGGTGGGCGAATTCGGCCGGAGATCGTATATGACTAACTTGATCATTCCTACGAGGCAGCAATCGTTTAGAGTCATTTCCGTGTGGATATGCCATGCTTTGACTACACCCGGGTATCCACAGGAAAAGTAGACCTCACCAAACTCAGTGAATGTTGGATCGGTGCGCTTGAGAAAGTGCATGATCATGCCTCGCTCATCGCAGATTCTTGCAAGCTTTGTAATCTTGACGCCTTCAATCATCGGAACTCAGGTTTCGCAGGGATAACGAGGACGCCGCGCCCAGTCTTCATTGAGCGACACCACCAACGCGGCCGCGCCAGTACTCGAGAGTGTCGGTCAGGATACGGCGGAAAGGGATCCTCGGAGACCAGCCTGTCGCGCTACGGAACTTGCTGGTATCGCCAATCAGCCGAGGCACGTTGGTCGGCCGAAGGTACTGCGGATCGATCTCGTAAGTAATTGGTCTTACAGTGGACATCGCGATCAACATCTCAAGTGCTTGGCGGAACGTATGGATCGAGTCTTCCGATTCAGAGCCGATCAAGTATAGTTCGCCAGGTTGGCACTTCTCGGTAGAAAGCCAGTAGGCCGCCACCATATCCTGGACATGAGTGAAGTTTCGGCGGTCGTCCAGATACCCGACCTTGACAACAGGCGGCTGGAGGTTGACTTCAATACGGGCAATCTGGTAGGCATACGAAGGAATACCGAAAACGTATTCGCGGCGAGGCCCTTCATGGTTGAACGCGCGCGTGCGTATCACGTTCAGACCGTATGATTTGTAATAGACGTAACCGATCAGGTCCTGGGCGATCTTTGTCACCGCATAGGGATTTACGGGAAGCAACGCTGTCTCTTCGGTTATAGGGAGTTCGGATTCGGCGATTTCACCAAATTCTTCTCCAGAGCCTGGGATATGGAACTTAGCTTTAGAACCGGAACAGCGGAGGCCCTCCAGCAAATTGAGAGTCCCGAAATAGTTGACCGCCATATAGCGAGTCGGGTGCTTCCAGGAAGGACTAACAAAACTTTCAGCCGCGCAATGAAAAACACGATCTGGGGCGATTTGGTCGATCATCTCCCGCGCGCTCAGGGGATCGGTGATGTCACAGTCGTACCAGTGAATCTGTTCGGCGATGTGCTTCACATGATCCATGCGCGACAGATGCCACCGCTTCAGGCCATAGAGTTCCGCAGTGGGGCAGTTTTCCAGAACGAAGTCGGCCAGATGTGAACCAACAAAACCCGTGATGCCGGTGATTAATACACGTTCAGGCATGCCAATTCCCCGAAATCGGACGCTATTCCAAAGGTTCAGAATAGTCCATTGTTGAGGCTGAAAGCAACCGAAATTCGCCCCTGTCCCCTGTGGGTCCAGGTATCCCGTGTGACGTTTCGTTGTCGGATACCATATAATCGAAGGCGTATACGCAAATGAACGCCTCCGCGGATTTGTGCTGGCGGGGTACGGGGCGAATGCTGTCCATACCGCGACAGATTGACGATTTACAGCAAAAGCCTAGGTCACGCCGATGAATTTTCCGCAACGCTACAAAGCTGGTGTGTTGCAGGCCATTCAAGCCATCGACCTGGAGAAGGTCGGCCAAGCGATCGAGATCTTCGCCAAGGCCCGCGAGTGCGGACACCACATTTTCGTTTGCGGGAACGGGGGCAGCGCCGCCACGGCATCGCATTTCGTTTGCGATATGGTCAAGGGCGCCAGCTTCAACCGGCCGAAGCAGTTTCGCATCATGGCGCTCACCGATTCGCTGCCCACTATCACCGCCTATTCCAACGATGTCGGCTACGAATGCGTTTTCGTCGAGCAGTTGAAGAACTTTGCGCAACCCGGCGACGTAATCGTGGCGATCAGCGGTTCTGGAAACTCACCCAATGTACTGCGTGCGGTGGAATACGGCAATTCCCTTGGTTGCCGGACCATTGCGCTAACCGGGCGGAACGGCGGCAAGCTCGGACCACTGGCCCAACTCAACATTCAGGTTTCGCATCCTCACATGGGCCGGATTGAGGATGTGCACATGATCGTCACACACATGATTGGTTACTATTTCATGGAGGCGACGGAACCCGCGCCACTGGAGGACCAAACCCCCTGATAGACCGATTAGACCATGCTATAGCGCCGACTCGCATTGGGAGCCAGAACCGTCGTACGGCAAGACGGCACCATGTTGATGAGATCGACGGAGGGTATAAATTGAACTGTGTAAACGGCCATCGAAAGGATCACAATAGGGAGACCCGATGGCCATCGACCTCAAACTCATCGACAAGTTGCTGGCGGATTACAAGAAGCCAGAAGACATCATTG